>OIZT01001282.1_pt1 | contig 11880 bp, 12 predicted proteins | sample 1588611 | NCBI WGS metagenome assembly OIZT01 (sample SAMN03283278) | human gut metagenome | biome: human-associated habitat; material: feces | host: Homo sapiens | place: Peru | collected 2012
ATGAAGGTGGTACAGTTATTACTTTATATGAAAGTGGTAAAGTTATGTTTCAAGGTATTAGTGCTGATATTGATGCTAACATGTGGAAAGATTTAGAAAGACATTTTAATGATAGAGATGTAGATAGTGAAATAAAAACTAAAGACGATAAAGAAAATGATAAAACATACTATTATTATGATGCTATTGGCAGTGATGAAGTTGGTACTGGTGACTATTTTGGTCCTATTATTGTAACTGCTACTTTAGTTGATAAATCAACTAGAAAGTTACTTGAAGATTTAAAGATTATGGACTCTAAAAAAATGACTGATGAAAAGATTCGTAGATGTGCCCCTATTCTTATGGATAAAATACCTTATGTTACATTTACATTATCAAATATTAAGTATAATGAACTTTCTAATAAAGGGTTTAATATGAATAAGATTAAAGCAATTCTTCATAATAGAGTTTTATATGAACTTTCTAATAAAGGAATACCATATCATAAAATTATAGTTGATCAATTTACTACTCCTAGAAGTTATTTTAGTTATTTAAAACAAGAAAACATTCTTGATAAAGTTACTAAGATAACATTCTTAACTAAAGGTGAAAGTAAACATCTAAGTGTAGCTGCTGCGAGTGTTATAAGTAGATATTTATTTTTAGTAGAAATGGATAAGTTATCAGAAAAGTATGGTGTTACTATATTAAAAGGTGCTAGTGATAAAGTAGATGAACTTGGTAAAAAGATTGTTTCTAAGTATGGTAAACTTGAGCTTGAAAAGATAGCTAAACTTAATTTTAAAAACACAGAAAAGATTCTAAATAATTAGAATCTTTTCGTTTTCCATGAGTTTAATTTTATAAGTACCTGTTTTAGGACAAGTATATTCAAATTTTACTTTTAATTCTTCTTTTGGTTCATCTTTGGGTTCTTCTTTTATTTCTTCTTTTAGTTCATCTTTCATTATTTTATATTCTTTTGATGTAGCATCGTTTAATATATTATTATTTTCTAAGTATGTATATTTTAATGGATCAACTTTTTCATTATTAATCTTAACTTCATAATGGCAGTGTGTACCTTTAGAGTATCCTGTATTTCCCATTACCCCTAGTACATCGCCTTTTTTAACTTTATCACCTTTTTTTACTCTAACAGTATTATATTTTAGATGTGCAACCACTGTTTCAATATTATTACCGTGATCTATAATTACGTAGTTACCATAAGTTTTACTTGTTTTATCAGTCTTGTTGTAGTTTTTTAATACTTTCGTTACTGTTCCGTCTGCTGGGGCAAGAATACTATGATTAGGTCCTCCGTATTTAGAGTTCCATGCCATGTCTAACCCTTTATGACTAGATGAGAATCCTCTTGTGAAACTTACATATTTACAGGGAAAATATAGTTTTATCATAAGTCTTTTCTTTCTATTTCTTTTACTTCATTTATTTTATTAAATGATTTAAATAGTTTATCTTCGAATGCTTTATATAAAGAATCTGCTCCAATAAAACTAAATAAGCCCACCCAGACAGAGTCTACCAGTGTATACTCTGTAAATGATAAAGTAAAAAGCATTCCAAAACTCATGGATATTAAGAATGATATATATATCAGGCAATCACTACATTTTATTAATGATACAGTTTTTATTTTTTGAACAAATGATGTACTAATTATACTTGAAGATACTGCTACTAATAGTAGTGCTTTTATTAATTCAATATTCATATTATCACCTATAGTATTCTATTACTTATATAAATTTATGAATATTATTAAAGTCTAAAAATAAGTTACTCTGTACAGTAACTTATTATATATTTATCTTCGTATATGAAGTAATCTAGTTTATAATTGTTTTTAGTTTTTAATATCTTGTTATCTTTAACAAAAGAAATATCTTTTAAGTTTAGATTTAATCCCGTACCTATACATTTTAAATAAGACTCTTTTAAGGTCCATATGAGAGTAAAATAAAAATCTTTATTATTTATATTAACGAAGTCATATTCATTCTTAGAAAGTATTCTTTTAGCTATTACTTCATCATATTTTCTTATTCTTTCTACATCAATACCACATTCTTTATTATCTATAATTAATACTGATAAACCTAAGGTATTACTTTTATTAAATTTTATATTAGTATTTTTGTAGTATGGTTTTCCATAGTCATTCTTTAATAGTTCTTCTTTTGAAAGGGATTTAATCTTTTCATTTATTTCTTTTTCTGTTCCAATTACTAGCATGACTCTCCTTATTATATAATGATAGGAGCTATATTATGTTTTATATGATATCTATAGAAGAAGTTTACTCCTAGATTGAATAATGATCTTGCTGGATGGCGTAAAAAACTTTTAGTAAATACTATTCTTTTAAATATATTTTTAATTGAATACACTTCGTTATATAACCACCAATACATTTCATCTATTTCTTTTGCTGTTAAGTGTCCACTATTTTTTACTGCTGGTCCTGATGGACTATACTCATATATGTTTTTATTTACTAAGTCTTTACTTTCTTTTACTTCATCATAATATGGTGTTCCTGGTACTGGTGTTATTATATAAAATTTAGGTGCTGTTATTTTATTATCTATAACAAATTTTGCTGTGTCTTTTATACTTTCTACTGTATCTTCTTCTAGACCTATCATCATTTCTGTAGCGACATCTATTCCTGCATTTATTATTGTTTGTACCATTCTTCCATATTCTTTAGGATTTTCCCATGATTTATTTATTTTCTTAAGATTAGATGGTGTAATTGACTCTAAACCAAAACTTAAACATATGCATCCACTATCAGCAACACATTTTAATAGTTCAGGATCTTCTGATAGTTTTATTGAACATTGACTATACCAAGTCATATTAAGTTTTTTTATTTCGTTACACAAGTCCATAGTATATTTTCTATCTGAAAGAATATTATCATCAATAAGTAGAAATTTCTTGAATCCTAGTTCTTTTACATATTTTATATCTCTTATTACTTCATCTATTTCTCTTCTTAAGTATTTTCCTTTATAAAGACAAGCTATTGAACAAAATGAACAACTATTAGGACAACCTCTTCCTGCTTGAACTGGTAAGAAGTCACCTATTTTCTTTGATGTAACTAAGTCATATCTTGGAAGTGGAGTTGATAATTTTGTTATCTTTTTTGTATAAAATGGTTTTAGTTTTCCATTTAGATAATCATTTAGCATATTTTGCCAGTATCCTTCTGCATCCCCTATCATAATGCAGTCACAATATTGTTTAACTTCTTCTGATACAAGACTTGCCATGTATCCACCCATTACGACAGTCTTTCCTCTTTTTTTAAATTCTTTTGCGATTTCTATACCACGTATTATTGAGTGACCCATACTACCTATTCCTATTAAATCTATATCAGTATCCCATGGTATATCTTCTATAGTTTCAATACATATTTGTACATCCCAATCTGGTCCACATTCTGCTGCTAATAGTGGCATGGTTAAACCTATAAAATATAGTTTATCTTTTTTAACTAATAAATGGTTATTGTCATAAATAGTTGGTTGTATTAATAACATTCTTTTTTGTCTTTTATTGCTTTTTTTCATATTTTCCTACACTCCTATATTCCCACATCATTTTTATATAATGCCATAACATTTTCATAGCACCTTTAAAACATTTTAATGCTACTTTTAGGCCACATTTTTTTCTCATATATTCAAGTGAAGAGAAACTAGCTGTTGTTCTAAAATATCCTTTTATTATTTCAAAATAATATTCAGTTGGAGTTAGTTTGGTTGGCATAATTGCTAAGTGTGTTAGATCCCATTTTTCATACTCTTCTCTTTTTAATAATAATTGTTCTTTATAGTCATCATATATAGGTGTTCCTGGAAGTGGTACTAGTGGTTGTAAATTAACATATCTAATATGCATACTTTTTATCCATTTAGCAAAGTTTTTAAAGTCTTTTTTATCCCAATCAGGACCTATGATCGCTCCTGCATATAAGTCTACATTATATTTATATAATACTTCAGATGCTTTTTCACTTGTTTCTACGTCAGTCTTTTTATTAAAGTCATTTAAATCACTTTGTTTGAAACTTTCTATTCCTACAAATACTGCATCTAATCCATGTTTACTTAGTAATTCTATCATATCAGGGTTTTTAACTATGAAGTCTGCTCTTCCAAAAATAATAAATGTTTTCTTAATATTGCTCTTATCTAATAATTCACAAAATGTTTTTATTCTCTCACGATTAACTAGAAAATTATCATCTACTATAAATACATTTGGTTCTTCTATATTTTTAAGTTCTTCTATTACTGGAGATAATTCTCTTTCATAATATGAATGATTAGTAATTTGTACACAGAAACAGAATTTACAATTAAATGGACAACCAAATGATGTTTTTAATAATGCACAAGGTACATGATAAGCATAGTCATAATGTTTTCTATATTTATCTGTTATGTGTCTATCTGGCATAGGTAGTTTATATGTTTTATCTATACTTTTATGTTCAAATTTTGGCTTCTTATTTTTTTCGATTGCTTTAATTAGAATTTCTACGTTTTTCATACCATTGATTCCTAAAACATAATCTATATTTTTATATTTAAAATCTTCTGGTAATACTTCACTATGAACTCCACCTACTGCAGTTATAATATTCTTATTTACATTTTTTACTATATCAGAATATTCTTTAATAACATTTACATGTGTTATATATGAAGTAAACATTACTATTTTAGGTTTGTATTCTCTTACTAATTCATCTAGACTTTTCTTTTCTAAAATCATATCTACTACGTTAACTTTATGACCCAACTCCTTTATTAAAGTAGAAACATATTCTAATTCTATTGGTTCACAAGTCATTAAGTCAGTAAGTCCTAAAGAGTTTTTATGTGGTTTTGGTCTAACTAACATTATTTTCATATTTATTCCTCCTTAAATACATTGAAGTCATAATCTATTACTTTATATTGTAACTTATCATTGTATTTTCTAATTAATGCATTTATAAACTTATTACTATGAGACAATAAATAATAATTGTAATACATTTTTGCTCCAAATTTTAGTTTAGCATCATAAGCAGTTTGACCAAATTGCACATATTTAAACTTATTATCAATTGCATACTTTGTAATCTCAGAAAGCATATTATAATATATATCATATTCGTGAGCTATTTCATAATTATAACCACAGAATTCAAATATTAACATATCATTATTTCTATCTTCTATTAATTGAATAAAAGCTTCAATTTTATTATTTATCTTTAATAATATTGTTTTAGCTATATCGTTTCTAAAGAAATCTACAGTTAACTTTTCTAAAGAATATTCTGAGTGATCAAATACTTGTTCATATAAGTTATACATTTCTAAAGTAAAATCTTTATTATTAGGTAGTAATTCATATGTAATAGCTTCTCCCTTTTTTAGAGCTTGATTTATTCTTCTTCTATAACTTGCTCTCATACTATCTAGATATTCATCAAAAGTATTCCATTTATTTTCTAATATACATATTGGCAAATAATGACCTTTACTAAAATTATCTAATTCTTCAGTATCAACATTTATAATAATTTTAATACCTTTCATTGAGTTTAATACTTTGTTTACTTCAGTTTTATCTTCATTCCATACTATACTTGGATGTGAAACAGATAATGGTAAATATATAAATTTCATTGGAAGATTTATTTTGTATTTGTTAGTAAATATAAATAGATTAAATCTTCTTTCGAACATCATAAATCCAGTATATAGTTTATTATTTTTATAGAATAAATGATAGGATTGATTACAATAGTTTACTTTTTCCATAAACATCATGAATTTCTTAGACATATATATATTATTTTTACATAGTTTATCCCATTCTTTTGGTAAATCTTTTGCATTTTCTATTCTTTTATACATCTTTTTTACCTTCTATTTCATATAAATGGAATTCTTTATTTATAGCTATTGCTAGTTTTTTACATAACTTAGTAGAAGGTATATTATCTTCTAAAATAAATGATGATACTCCATATGGGTATTTATCTTGTCTCATTAATATTGATTTATAAATTAATGCAATAGCTAAACCTGATAATTGATGTTCAGGAAGTACTCCGATAACGTTATATATTACATTATGAGTTTTTTTAAATAAAAACTTTAAGAAGAATGTAATATAGTTTATTCTAGGCTTATTAAATAATTCTGCATAATCTGGATGAGTGTATACAAAACCTACTTCTTTTCCGTCTTTCATAGCAAAAATAATATCTTTATTTCTAAATACAAATTTCATTTGCTTCATTAGTTCATACATTTCATATGGTTTCTTTTCAGAATAGTATGGAGTTCCTTTTAAAGATTTATCGCATAAGTCGCCAAATATAAGCATATCTCTTTTGAAATGTTTTTTATCAAAATATCTATATTCATATATACTATTAACTTTATCTAACATATCATTATCAAATAAAGATAAACTATTAGTTGCTTTATACTTGTAAGAAAATGCTTTCTTAATTATTGGAAAAACTTGATCCATTTCTTTAGTATAATATTTTGGATTATAGTTTGAGTTAAATTCAAAGTTTCTATTATATTTATCTGTTAATATACCAAGTCCATAACTTATCTGACCATTAACACCTACAATAGTTTTCTCTTTCTTGTACTTTTTCATTAATTCATTGGAATAATTAATTAGCTCTTTTAGATACTTTTTAGAATGTGGTAAAAATTCTATAAATGATAATTTTATTTCTTTAGAATCATCTATTATAAACATGCATTCTAATTTAATCATATTTTCATCTTTTATTAATATTGGAATTACTTTGCATCTTTTAGAATAACTATCTTTTTGATATAAGAAGTTCTTTACGAATATAATATTCATATCACAGTAATTCTTATCATTTTTATATATTTTATAAATAAAATCTATATATTCTTGTTTTTGTTTTTTTGTATTTACTTCTATAATTTCCATATTGACCTACTTTATCTTTTTTGTTGTTATTTCAAAATCACTAATATTTTTATATTTGGGTAATTTCTTATTTACTTCATCTATATATTTTTGCATTTCTTCAGGAGTTAGTTCTGTATTTACGATTGCAATTAATTTATTATTTTTCATTATTACATTACAGTCATGTATCATTTTATTTTTTAATATTTTTTTAATTATTTCTTCTGGTGATATATTTTTTCCATTATCGCCTATTAATATATTTTTCTTTCTTCCAATTATATATAAATAATTATCTTTTATGTATCCAATATCTCCTGTGTTATAGTAATCATTTTCAAAACATTTCTTACTATTTTCATTTATGTATCCCGTGAATACATTTTTTCCTTTTATTAATACTTCTCCTACTCCAGACTCATCTTGATTTATAATTTTGACTTTATTAATATCAAGTATTTCTCCAACTGAATCGTATAAATTGTGATTTTTATAACTTATTGCAACAGGTCCTGATGTCTCAGTCATACCATATACATTATATATAGGTAATCCTATATCATTAAAGAATTTGCTTGTTTCATATGGTAAAAGACTACCTGCGGAACAACCAAATACATAGTTTCCACCAAAGTAATTATGTATTTCTTTAAATAGTTTTTTTCTGATATCAACTTTTAATTTTAATAATATATTTGAAATAGCTATAGCAGTTTTCACTTTTTTTCCTGACTTACTTAGTACTATGTCTTTCACTTTATTATACATTAGTGGTACACCCATAAATAGATATGGTTTTGTTATACTTAGAACATTATTTAGTCTTTTGTAGTCCCACTCTAAAATATTATTTATTCCTGCATATAGTCCATGAAATAAACTTGTTATAGCGTATATATGATATAAAGGAATTATTAATAAACATGATTGTCCATTTACTACTTTCCATTTACGATTTAATTCAGGAATAACACTAAAATAATTTTCACAAGATAGTTTTATACATTTAGGTTCACCAGTTGTACCTGATGTGTGAAGTATTAAGTTACCACTAAACTTTAAATTAATCTTAAAGTCATTTTTCTTTTTCATTTCTTCATTTATTTTATTAAAATTAATTACTTTGTAATCTTTAAATGATAAGTTTATTTCTTCATCTAGAATTATTGCTTCTGGATTATACTTTTTAAATATATTTAATATATCTTCTTCGTTTAGTTCTTTATCAATTAATATTACATCTCCGATATTACATAAGATACTTAGCATAGAAATTAAATATTCTAATTTGTTGTTACCAATTATAGCAAATTTCTTTACTTTTAATGATTTCAAATATGAAGATAAAGATAATATATATGAATATAATTCTTCGTAATCAATACTTAAATACTCTTCTTTTTCTCTATATGTAACTGATACTGAATCAGGATATTTCTTTTTTGAATTTATTATTGCTTTTAATAGTTTGTTTTCTTTCATTATAGCTTCACCTTTTTTCATTATAACAAAAAAACTAAGACATTACTATCTTAGCTGTATTTAAAAAAATATTATATTTTAGTATCCACTACTTAATTGTTTTATGAATTGTTTATCTTTTGGATATATTCTATCTCTATCAACTAATACTATTGGATATTTTTTAAACCAATCGGGTACTTTTTCAGGATTAGGACAATCTGCATCACAATATGTATCTAATAACATAGTGTTATCACCACATGGTCCTTTAGTTAATGTATCTGTTCTTTTGTATCCAAGTTCACTAAGAGCTAAATCAAAATATCCAAAATATTTAGAATCTACATTATCTGCTTTTCTAGATAAATATTTTTGAACTTCTAGTCCTCCAGTTACAATACCATTTTTATTTCTTAGATATATTTCTTCATAATTCTTAGCAATCAAATATAAATCAGGACATATTATGTCTTCATAAGACCATTTTGTTCTTACTAATTTAATAACATAATCGCCAATTCTATAACAATCACAAGTTGTTCCATTTCCTATAAAACCATACTCTTTACTTTTACTTAATTCCATATATTTATCAGTCCACTCTTCTAGTTGTCTTCCAAGACCACTTTGATATACGTGTTCTAGCTTGTAGGCATTATCATTTTCAATAAAGTATTTTATATGGTTAGCGAAATCATTTAGTAATTCTTGGCTTATTTTTGCTCTATGTCTTAAATAAATAGCTAAACGATAATCGGCAGATGTACTGAATAGGTCATTTGCATCTTTGCTAAAAGCAATTTCTTTTCGTTCTTTGTTAGGCTCTTTATGCCACTTACGTGCTAATAACTCTGAAGCTAAATAATTATATTTATAATCTTTAAGAATTAATTCTTTAAGTTTTTTATAATCATCTTCACGATTATTCGTTAACAATAGGACTGCTAATTTAGAAATATCTTCTGGATTCATAAGTCTTGGTAAGAATGTTAATTGTTCACCTATTTCATAAGTAACTGAGGTTGTATATTTAGTAATATCGTCATATATTGTATCTATTTGTTCGGGATAATTATTAATTAAATATTCCATAAATAGGTATCTAATATGTAAATCAAAATATCGTGATAATTTATGGATTAGTTCTCTATTATTACTACTAAATGCATATCCAACAATACTTTCAAAATACTTTTTATTTTTATTAAAAGCTAAAAATTCATCAAAATTTTCATATAGTACTTTGATTCCTAAAGGAGAATTATTTAGAAGATTACTTAACATTTCAGGAGTTATACTTTTTATATCCAGTAACTCAGTAGCATCTTTTTCAAACTCTGGAATATCGTATATAACATTAAAACAAAAAAGTGGTAACTCTTTTTTTAATTTAGGAAGAAAGCCATTTATTATTTTGATTCTATTTGGTGATTTTCTAATGTTTGCTATTAAATTTTGATAATCTGAAGGTGTACAATTAAAAACAAAATCAACTTTACCTTTTTTTAAATATTCTAATGTATTAAAAGCCATATAATCCCCCTACTTGGTTTGCTATTATAACACAAAAAAAGAAGATATTTCTATCTTTATTAGTGTTTATTTCATTCGAAACCAAAATAATGCGAAAAATATTGCATAAATAACAAATCCAATTAAAAATGTTGAAGTAATCTCATCTATGGTAGTTATTTCAAATTTCTTTTTAATTATATTTTTAATTTGAATAATATAATAACCAAGTAAGACAATATTTAGAATTAACGGAAAGAAATTAAAAAATGCATTTATTGCCATAGGATCTGGGTGTAATACTTCTTCCAAGCATGTTGATATCATTCCTATTGATAATGTTACATTTGCTATAGTTATTATGATTTTTACAATAACTTGTTTTTTTGGATTTTTATTTAACTCACTTTTCATTAATACGCAACTCCTATCCTAATTAAATTATATCACATACTATTTTTTATTTTCTTTAATTATTTCGTTCATGATAACACTCCTTTTTAAATAAAGCGACCACCGGTGCTATTATCTTATCGCAAACAAATACATCAGGATGATCTTCAACATGTGCACACACCTCAAAAGTTTTCTTATCTATAATACTATTTTTATCCATTAAAATCTCCATTTCATACATATTTATACACTTATTACAACGTATTTATGCTATAATATCTAACAAAGGAAGTTTAAGCATGACAAAAGATGAATTAGAAATATTAAAAAAAGATATTAATGAAATTAAAATAGCAAACATTAGTGCTAAAATAATGATGTGCAAAGAATATATATTTTTACTTATCACTATTTTAATAAGTAAAGGACTATCTAATAATTACCTAGAAGAATTAATCAAAATTAAAAATGAATATATGGCAATACTAAGTGAAGAAAATAGATTATTAAATATGATACTTAAAAATGGTATTAATAAAGATATAACTGCTATTGATGATTTAATTGGTAAATTAAATGATTTAGCTGATACTACTATTGCCTATTATTATAGTTTATTAGATGACATTGAGAAGGAAATAGAGTTTAATAGAAGTTATCCATATAGACGTATTCCTAAAAACTTCAAAACATTAATTGAAACTGATGAATTTAAACTATTAGTCAATGGACTTAATCTTACAATCATAGATGTAAAAAAATACTTAGGATACGATGATGACTTTTGGAATTATATTCAAAATAAAATTAAAATTATTAAAAATCCTTACTTAGATTATGATTTAAAAATGCACTACTATGGTGTTTGGTATGAATTTAATGAAAGACAAGAATTAACAAAACTAATTATATGTATACCTGAAATAGTAGATTTAAAAACTGCTCAAATTGCTATCCATGAATTTAGACACGCCCATGATATTTATAACGGCAAAACACAAGAAGACTCTATACTAGAAGACATGGCTAAACAAGAAGAAGAAAAATTCAAAACTAACTATCTAGAGAAAAAAATTAAGATATAATTGCTATCTTAATTTTTTTATATTTTAAATATGAAAGAAAACCACGCCATAATGATGAAGTTATTCTACATTATTTACCTTAATAAGAAAGACTGAGATTTGCGACATAAAAGTCATCTCAGTCTTAAAATTATATATAAACATCAAGAATAAGTGGTTTTTAATGATTTAAAAACACTTTTGTTCTTTTACCTACTTTATCGTTCTATTTTTCCTTAAATATCAGGCAAACTATTTATTGTTGATTGCAGCTTGTGCAGCAGCTAATCTAGCAATTGGTACTCTATATGGACTACAAGATACATAGTCTAGTCCTACTCTATGACAGAAGTCAATTGTAGCTGGGTCTCCACCATGTTCTCCACAAATTCCAAGGTGAATATCTTTTCTAGTTTTTCTACCTTTTTCAGCAGCCATCTTTACT
>OIZT01001284.1_pt1 | contig 11852 bp, 9 predicted proteins | sample 1588611 | NCBI WGS metagenome assembly OIZT01 (sample SAMN03283278) | human gut metagenome | biome: human-associated habitat; material: feces | host: Homo sapiens | place: Peru | collected 2012
CTCTGCTATAAAAGGATGTTTGAACAAGACATTATTCATCACTCCATCCATCAATTTCTTGATAACTGAGAGAATTGCTTCTGATACACTATTATAATCAGACTTATTACTATTATCGTTAAAGAAGAAGAAAAACATACTTATTTATTTTTAGATGTTTGGGACGATTTAATAGCAGCATTCAATCTAACAATCTTTTCCCATTCGATGTCACCGTCAGCATTACAGTAATCTTGTATAAATTCCTGTGTAAACTTATTAATCATACGACCGTACTCAATGAAATATTCCTCGTTTTTTTCCTTGGCCTTATATCCAAGTGGTTCTATAATATCCACAAAGAGAGTCGGTTCTCCTGATATAAGAGTCCAGAACTTTTCACCACAATACTTTTCGTGATCACTATCAGTATAGCCTTTGTTGTCATTACCATAGCAACAACCTTCAATACACATTGTCGGAACTGATTTCCGGCTGGTGTTGAAAACTCGCCTAGCCGTACGGAACTGTTCTTTTTGTTTTTTCATTGAAGTGGAGTTGCTCCATGACGGACCTGATTTAACTGAGATAAAATAGTGAATGCCTTCTTTATCAAATTCAAGGTCAATTCCTTCTGCAGAAGATTTATAGCCGCCATAAACTCTTTTTGCCACAAACATAGCTACACCTTCCATCCAGTTTCCAAAGATACTTTCTTCTGCAGATGACATTGTGGCAGAGGCTATACTTTCCACCATTCCACCTGCTGTAACTATGTTTTTTGCCTTAAACATATATGGATTCTTCCGTGAAAGGAGTTGCTTTAGATTAACCGCTTGCAATTTTGCTATACGGTTGGCGTGAAACTCACCTATGTGTTGCTCTACATATAAGGCAATACTATCTATTAGCTCTTTATTCATTGCAAATGTTAATGTTTATAAATATAGTTTATTTAGTACCTTACCATAAAGTCATTCAGGATAATTTTCCTTTTACTTCATGTCGTCATTCTTCAACTCTTACAAAAATACACAAAAAAAAACTGAATACCAAATATAAAATATAAAAACAATTATTCTTAACTGGGTATTAAGTTTTGACTATTAAATTGGTCATTAGACTATGGAATAAGCCCATTGCTAATGACCGATTGTTGTAATTGTAAGGTCCTTTACTTCATCAAATATTTTTTGCCACCCTTAATGACAATTCCTTTTTTGACGTTCTTGATGTCGGAGCCGGCATAAGTGCCGTCAATATAGAATATCTTTTCTGATGTCGATGGGGTAGTAGTGATTTCGGTGAGGGCAGTAGGGCGGTTGTTAATCATCAATCGTACGGCTTCTGCCTTCGTTCCTGCAGGGATTGTGAAGTATGCCCTCATTCCTTTCATTCGCTGTCCGTTATTCACTCTCATGAACTTTGCCTCGCTCGCTAAAATCAATACACGCTCCTGATCGCTATCGCTGAAGGTCTTGGGATTGTATATTCCTACGAAGCTGTAGCCGTTGGCAACGCCACTAACCTCAGGGGTGACGTTCTTGATAGTAATGTTGTCGAATTGTGGGTCGGTTATGTCTGCTAAAGGCTTAACCAGATAAGCCTTTCCTGCTACTATCTTTGTCGCCTCCTTAAACTCCATTGTGTTGCCTGTAGTATGGTCGTATTCCATTACACTCGCCTTAATGCCGTTAATTTTGCCGTCTGCGATGTCAATGTCGAATGGCACGCAGAAATGTATTCCATTGGTTAGCAAGGAGCTTACGCGAGAGCTTTACAGCGGTCTGCTGTTCGTTGTTGGATGTAAGCAATTTCGAGTTGTCGTTCTCGTCATTGAGAGTAAGGGGAGTATATTTCTTGTAGAGTTGTACAGCCCTTCCATATGAAGGGGTATCTGAGTAGCTGGTATCATAACCGCCGAAGTATCCGATAAAATTAGGGTCTTTATTGTCGGGGTTATAATTGAAGGAGATGGCACATTCTTGGTATTTATTTTTATCGATATTTATATGTGGATATTTAATAATGGCAATATTATTATTCTTATTATCTATGGTTATGCCAAGTTTTGCCATATATTTGAATGACTCGTCATCTTTGTTTAGAAGAATCAATTTATTGATGTAAATCTTTTTGCCACCTTTATTGCCATTGCAAATGTACTTTTGTTGCGTCATTGAATACAAAAGCCACTCGTCTGTTCCGCTTTTTTCTAATTTTATTCTGTCTACCTCTGGAGTTGCGTAAGCAATTTCTCCTTTGACCTCTATTTTACATCCGCAGATTTTGCTTTTATCATCGCTTAATGTTGTTCCTAATGCTGAACAATGACCATTATCACGAACAATGTTATTCACAACAATCACAGTATCCCCTTCCTGTAGTTCTGCCACATTCTTCACCAGCTTGAATTGTTCTGTTTCCTGTGCGATACAAGTGTTGGCACATACCAACATGATGATACTTATGCATAATGCGAAAAAACGATTTGGAATAAGCTTAATATCAACTGTGCGTAATGTCTTAATAGTTGTAATGCTTGACATTTTATATTGGTTTTGGTTTAACTAATAGTTATTTGCGGTTATTAGATACAAAGGTATAAAAAAGGTCTGAAAGCAAAAGCCTTCAGACCTTTTATGATATATAAATATTGGTTTTGTTGTTTCTCTTTAGAAGAAGAGGTAGCGGTTGTCAACTACGTTAGCCTTGATGTAAAGCTCGTTCATGAAGTTGCCTGCCATCTGCATCTGACGCTGACGGAGACGCTGCATCTCCGACTTCTCGTCGTACTTAGCAGGACGCTGTGTCTTGTTTGTTACCTGGAACACATAAACACCAGCGTTGCCCTTAACCGGGTGCTTAGAGAACTTGCCCTTTGCTGTAGCTGCGATAGCACCGCTCAGAGCCGGCTCGCTTGCGCCTGTTGCTGCTACGAACACCGGAGCAGCGAATGTAACCTGAGCAACCGGAGCTACTGTAGCACCCTTTGCCTTAGCGTCAGCCACTGACTTGGCTGTCTTTGCCTTAGCGAGGAGTTGCTCAGCCTTCTTGTCCTTGATAACCTCTGCCTTTACGAACTCCTTAACCTGAGCATCGTCGAGCGAGCGATAGCCGATCGGGTTGATGTTGTCGAGAACCACGATGAGGAGGTGGTCGTTGTCGCCGCACTCGTAGAGTGAAGAAACGGCACCCTTCTTAGCCTCGAACAACCAGCGGAGAGCATCGCGTGTAGAGTGGATGCCTGCGAGGTAGTGCTCGGCTGTTGTGATGTCCTTGCGCTCCTGAACGTTGTAGCCGCTCTTTGCAGCGTTCTTCAGGAGATCCTCTGCTGTGAGGTTAGCGCTTACGAATGAGCTGAACTTATTGTAAGCTGCAGAGTATGTATCCTTTGTGAAGGTGATGTTCTTCTTAACAACGGCTGCTACGTACTTTGTAGTCATTGCCTTGCGGTCTACTACCTGGAGCACGAGGTTGCCCTGAGCGAGTGTGAGGTTCTTGAGCTCGCCAGAAGCCATTGTATTGAGGCTCTCGATGTAGTTCTTTGTGTCCTTGTCGATAGACGGAGCGCTCTGATACTGACGTGTTGTCATCCATGTCTTCTCGCCGGTCTGACCGTACTTCTTGGCTACGACCTCGAAGTCGGCACCTGCCTTAATGGCGTTGAGGATAGAGTCGGCGCGTGTAGCTGCCTCGGCTGCTGTAGCACCGCCTACCTGGATGGCGCGGAACTGGATTGAGTCGGGAAGTTCGCGCTTTGCAATGAGCTTCACGAGGTTGAGTGTGTTATCGTTCTTGTTCTCGATCACCTTGCTTGTAGAGCCTACAGCCATTGAGTCGAGACGCTGTGCGATGTCGGAAGGAAGGGCTTCCTTCTTAACAGGAACGCCGAGGTAGCTAACGAGCGATGTGCTCTTGCGCACTACGTCAGACGGGTCGGCTGCGGCTGCGAGCTCTGCGCTGTAGCCTGCGAACTCCTTCTGGAGAGCTGCGCGGTCGGCTACAGAAGCCTTTACCTGAACGTCGATGTACTTGATGTCGCGTGTCTCTACGTACTGCTTGAAGCGCGGCTTCATCTCGTCGTACTTAGCCTTGAGGTCGGCGTCGCTTACTTTGATCTTGCTGTCGTCGATGCTTGAGTAAGGGAAGGCTGCGAGCTGCACCTGGCTCTCCTGGTTCTGCTCGTCGAACGCCATCTTAGCCTCTATCTTGTTTGAGAGGAAGCAGTGAGCGAACAGACCCTGGTACTTCTGAGAGAGGAGCTGCTGGCGCAGAGTCTTCTCTACGAATGTCCAGTACTTGTAAATTGTATCGTACTGCTTAGCCATCTGCGGGTTGGCTGTCTGCTGTGTCTTGTACTCGGCAAGGAACTTCTTAAGAGCGTTAACGTCGAAACGACCTGTCTGCTGGTTGAAGAACGGAGTCTGCTGAAGCATAGGGTTGGTACCCTCGGTGAGAACCTGCTGGAGCTCAGCGTCTGTAACTGTAAGACCGAGCTTGTGTGCCTCGTTCTGTATGAGTTTGGTCTGAACGTATGTGTTCCAAACCATGTCCTTAACCTGGTTGAGCTGGTCTTCGTTGAGGTTTTCCTGTCCCTGCTGCATCTTGAGCACTTCTGTGTACTCGTCTACAAGTTTCTGAAACTCTGTTACGTTGATTTTCTCGCCCAACACCTCGCCTACCTGCTGATGCTTGTCAGCGCTTGCAGAGTCGCATGAGCGGAACGCCTCTTCGGCGATGAAAGAGAAAAGGCCTAAGCCGATAATGCCTATCAGCAGTGCGCCTTTGCTTCTGATTTTTCCTAATGCTGCCATTTTTTTGTTTTTATTTTTTATTTATTGTTTCGTTAGATGTAGGTTCGTGCATCTGTCCTGCAGCTGCTGCGAAGCCTGCCCTGCAAGGCGGCTCGCGGCGTAATGCCACAAAATGCGTACAAAAATACTAATTTATTGCCAAACAAGGGCACGTTTGCACGAAAAAGTGAGTTTAGCGGTTAACTTTTAGCTTTACCAACTCTATTTTCGTCATAGTGCTCTTGATAATGCGGAACTCGTAACGGCCTATGGTTATCACTTCGTTGAGCTTCGGGAAGCTCTGGTACTCGTGCAGTATATATCCGCCTACGGTCATGTAGTCGTCGCTTTCGGGCAGACCAAGGTCGAAGAGTTCGTTCACCTTATCTATCTCCAGACGGGCTGAGAGCATATACTCGTTGTCGCCCACCTGCGTAGCGATGTACTTCGTGCTGTCGTGCTCGTCCTCGATGTCGCCGAATATCTCCTCAACGATGTCCTCGAGCGAGACGATGCCGCTCGTTCCGCCAAACTCGTCGACCACCACTCCGAGGCTCTTCTTCTGCTGCAGGAAGATGTGCATGAGTTTCTGCGCAGCCATTGTTTCGGGCACAAACGGCATCTTGCAGACGCACTGGCGCCAGTTGTCGCGGTTGCGGAACATTTCGGAGCTGTGTATGTAGCCGATGATATGGTCGATGTCGCCCTCGTAGACGATAATCTTCGAGTTGCCGCTCTCTACGAACTTCTGCATCAGTTCGTCGATGGTGCAGTCGTTGACGTCAACGGCGTTCACCTCAGTACGCGGCACCATACAGTCGCGCACCTTGCAATCGGAGAAGTCGAGGGCGTTCTGGAATATCTTCACCTCCTCGTTAATCTCCTCGTCGCTATGTGCATTCTCGATGCTCGACTGCACGAGATAGTCGAGGTCTACCTTAGAGAAGCCTTCGTCGTCGGCCTCAGCCTCCATGCGTATGCCCACAATGCGCAGCAAGCACTTCGACATAAGCGTAGAGAAGCGGCTTATAGGCCACAGGAGGATGTAGAAAAGATAGGCTGGCACGGAGAATACGGACAGCAGGCGGTTGGCGTTGTTCTTGAACAGAATCTTAGGCAAGAACTCTCCAGTGAAAAGAATGACGAGTGTGGAGAGCAAAGTGTCGGCTGTCACCTTCATGCCGTCATCGAGCGAGCTGAAGATAGTGCTGTCAAAGAGGCGTGCGACAAGGATACCATACACCACAAGCACGATATTGTTGCCCACAAGCATCGTGCTCACAAAGCCATTGGGATGATTGTAGAATTTGGAAATGATTTTCTTCGCAATGCCATTTCCTTCGCGATCCATCTCGGCGAGCATTCGATTGCTCGACACGAACGCTATCTCCATTCCTGAAAAGAATGCCGACAGCGCCATTGTTACGGCTATGCTAATTAAAAGAGGTATGTCTGCTTCCACTATAGTTTAAATATTGGTTCTTATATATTTGGGGTGTTGAGGGGGCGTGATGCTGAGGGGTTGAGGGTTGTGATGCTGAGGAGTTGATGCTGAGGAGGTAAAGATGAAATTCTGCCAACAAGTTGACAAGGAGATACAAATCTCACCATCTCAACATAACACCATCTCACCTTTACCGATCCCGCAGTCGGCGCTGCGGCTTAATTTGCTGACGCATAGCAGCCTTTACAGTGTCGGGGGCGGTAGTTATTGTGTCGCCATCGCTTGAGAGCTGTCCCTTCTCGAACGAACCAGATGTGTTCGAAACGTAATAGTTGGTCATGCGCTCGTCGCTACGGAAATAAGCTCCCTCAAGCGTTCTTTCAGGAGTGACGAGCTTAGAGGGCTTGTTCGAATAGAGTTCGTGAGCCGCTTCGTCCCAAAAGAGCTGCTCGCTGTTGAACTTCAGTCCGTCCTTGGTGAGCACGCTCACACGGCTGCGCAGTTCCCACAGCTTCTTCTGGTCGTAATAGTAAGCTGTATCCGCCTGTATGTACGACTGCACATGGAACTTCTCGTCGAACTGCTCGAAGAACACGCCCTTCTCGAAGATCCAGCGCGACGGGTTGCGCACGGTGTTCACCTCCCAACGCTCCGTCACGATGCGATATTTTATGACACCCGAGTCAGAGATTAGGGTGTTGACGCCGTAACTCGTCATCATTGACACCGAGTCGCGGTCGTGTATGGCTGGCGCCGTGTGCTCCTTCTGCTCTTCGCAAGAAGCAAGCGCCACGATGCACAACATAATGATTACTATGTACTTGGATAGTCTCAACGCTTATTCAGAATAGAATTGTTTTCTGTTACTCCATCTTCCACTTGGCGAACCAACGTTCGTTGAACGTCAGACCGATATTGATGCGGAACGAGTTCTCTGTGACGAATGTCTTCGAGTCCTGACGCACCCACTGTGCCGAGATATTAAGCAGCGAGCGGTTGTTGTAGCCGTTTACGATAGGAATGCCGAAGCCAGCGCTCACGCTGTACTCCTTAGGTCCGTTCTGACCCTTTATCTTCAGATAATCGGTAGCATACGATGCACCCATGCGGTAGTGAACACGCTTGAAGAAGTTGCGGCTACGCTCGTCGGGACAGAACTCGCCGCCTACAGTCATCTTATGACGGTCGGCAAACTGTCCGCTTACCAGTTCGTAGCTGTTTGTAGAGGTGTCGAACTTAGGATAAGCCACCGACGACCACTTCTGCAGTGTGTAGTCGGCACCTACGCGCCAGCGGTTTGCGTGGTTCCACATAAGACCTACGCCGTAGCTGTGAGGCAACTCCAAACCGTTGCCGATAGAGTATGTAGCTGTGTCGGCAACTGCTGTCTGCGCATTGGTCGATATAATCTGACACTTCGGGTCTGAACTGAGTTTGTGACCAAGTCCGTAGGTTACACCCAAAGTGATGGCGTCATTCTTCGTAATCTTCTGAGTATACTGCATACCGAAGTCGAGCTTATAGTTGTGCACCTCGGCTGTGTAGTACTTGGAAAGCGTGTTGGCATACGCATCGGTGTAAGAGTTGACAACCGAGCGACTATAGTCACCCCAGAGATATGCAGCATTAACACCGATAGCGAAGCCCTTGAACGGACTCCAGCCCAAACCCAAGTAAACCTGATGCAAGCCACCCGTACCCGAATATGTATTGGTGGCTTTCACTACAGATGTGCTTCCGTCTGTGCTGTTGAGCGCCTTAGTGTTAGAATATGAATAGCCGATGTTGCTGAACGGCAGCAAGCCGAAGCTCAAGCCGAGACACTTTGCAAGACGGAAGCCAGCTATTACATACTCGAAGTTGGCGTTCTTGGCGTTCACCTTCACGCCGCTCTCGCTATAGTTTGTGATCTGACCCGATATGCCAGCGTCGAAGATGAACGACAGCGAGTCGATGGTTGCATACGACGCAGGGTTAAGACTGTTAACCTGGTTGTGCTCGTTGAAACCGATACCGAGTCCGTTCATGCCACGATTGAAACCACCCGACTGCTCGCCGAGCGTGCCCAAACCATACTGACTATAGGGTGAATTAGTGCCGCTTTGAGCCGCAGCAACCAAAGAAACCGCAGCAAAGAGGACTGTTGTGAGTGCTTTCCTCATTTATTTTATCTAATTAGATTTTAGAAATGCTATTATATATAATATGTATATAGAGGTGTTTTTATAACCCTTTGTAGGATAATGCTTGCAAAATTATCGAAAAAAAACGAGATAATGGCAGAAAAGTGAGAAATTAAAGTTATTTTTGCACCATGAAACTATTTGAAAGGTTATTTAAATACATATCATTAGCGATTTTGCTGTGTTTTTTCTCCCCTATCACAGCTTCTTCACAGGACAACAAGCCGACTCAACAAGCCGACTCAATAGAGATAAGTCTGCTGACATGCGGACCGCGCCAGCAGGTGTACAGCATGTACGGACACACCGCTATACGCTTTCTTGACAAGCAGAGCGGCAGAGACCTCGTCGTCAACTATGGCGTGTTCTCGTTCGATAAGCCCTACTTTGTGCTGCGCTTCGTGTTCGGACTCACCGACTACGAGATTGGCATCAACACCTTCGAGCTGTTCAGCTGGGAGTACGGAAGCACGGGATGCGGCGTAAGACAGCAGGTGCTCAACCTGACTGCGCAGGAGAAGATGGCGATAGCACAAGCCATCGACCGCAACTACGAACCGCAGAACCGCGTGTACCGCTACAACTTCTTCTACGACAACTGCACGACACGTGCCCGCGACATTATCGTGAACAACCTGAGCGGCAAGGTCGTTTATGAAGCCTCTGCACAGTACCCGTCGTTCCGCGAGTTGATACACCTCTACAACGAGGAGCACCGCTGGGCACGCTTCGGCAACGACCTGCTTCTCGGCGTAAAAGCCGACCGCAAGACAACGTTCGAACAGCAGCAGTTTCTGCCCGAGCGTCTGTCGGACGACTTCGAACACGCAGTGATTGTGAACACCGACGGCACAAAGCGCCAGCTCGTGAGCCGCTCGTTCTGGGTGCTGGAACCGGCAGCAAAGGATATCAATGCCGAACAGGCAAGTCTGAACGCATTTGACATTCTCTCTCCGATGGTCTGCCTCGGCGCTTTCGCACTGCTCACACTGGTAGTGGCAGCAATAGAACGCCGCCGCAAGCGCCTTGTTTGGGCGTTCGATGCAGTAGCAATGCTCCTCACCGGCGCATGCGGACTGATACTGTTCGCCATGATTTTCTCGCAACATCCTACGGTAAGCCTCAATCTGCAGATACTTCTGCTCAACCCGCTCAACCTCTTCATGCTGTACAGCGTGACAAAGGCGGCACGCCGAAACCGCATACACTGGTGGATAAAGACATGGAGCGCAATGATAATTCTGCTGCTTTTGGGCAGTTTTATGCAGTCGTATGCAGAAGGCGTGACAATTGTGGCACTATCTTTGCTATTAAGAAACATATCGAACATATATACATTTAATAATAAGGGCGACAGACAGCCCAAGCATAAGGCATAAGACACGAATATGAACAAATACATATCGACGATAATGATGTTGGCGGCACTTGCCGGCACAGAGCTGCAAGCACAGACTCTGCAGTCTGCGCCGCGCCTTGTTGTGAACATCACCATCGACCAGCTGCGCACCGACTATATAGAGCATTTCTCTCCGCTTTACGGCGAGGAAGGCTTCCGCAAACTGCTGCAGAACGGCTGTGTCTATGAGGCTGCCAACTACCCATTCTCGCCCGTAGACCGCGCTTCGGCAATAGCCACTATCGCTACCGGCGCTACTCCTCACTACAACAACATCGTAGGCACTAAATGGCTCGACCGCAACACGTTACGCCCGGTATTCTGCACCGATGACGAGACATACAACGTGTCGCCACAGAAGATTGCCACCACCACAGTAAGCGACGAGCTGAAGATATTCACCAAGGGCGCCGCCCTCGTCTACTCGACCGCTATGGAGAAGGACGCCGCCGTGATCTCGGCAGGTCATGCAGCCGACGGAGCGTTCTGGCTGAACGAGAAGACCGGACAGTGGACCACCTCTACATATTACTCTAAAGGCGCGCAGGGATTCGTGCGTGCATACAACAGCATCTCGCAGAAGCGCACCAACGGCGACAACGACGCTGTTGCCGACCTTTCGGTGGCTTGCATCAACGACTTGCAACTCGGACGCGACAATATTACCGACATGCTGTCTGTCACCTTGTCAGCAAAATGCACCGATGTCACCCACTGGCAGACAGAAATGGAGATAGTATATCTGAAGCTCGACCGCACTTTAGCCTCGCTCGTGAAGCGCATTGAGGACAAAGTGGGCCGCGACAACGTGCTTTTCGTACTCACAAGCACCGGATATACCGAAGACCAGCAGCCCGACTACGAGCGTTTCCGCATTCCTTCGGGCACATTCTACATAAACCGCACATGCAACCTGCTCAACATGTACCTCGGCGCCATCTACGGTCAGGCGAAGTACGTAGAAGCAAGTTTCCACAACCAGATATATCTCGACCACAAGCTGCTCGAGCAGCGCCACCTCAGCTACACCGACGTCATCACACGTTCAAAGGAGCTGCTCGTGCAAATGTCTGGCGTGCGCAGTGTTACGACAAGTCCATACAGTCCGGCTGTGTCGGGCGACCTCTTCATCGAGACTGCCCCTGGCTGGAAAATCATAAACGAAGACACTAACGAGAACTACTTTTCGCGTGCCGCCTTTGTACCCTTCCCCATCATCCTGTACGGAAGCGGAATAAAGGCAGAGCACATCAAGACACCGGCCACCGTAGACCGCATTGCGCCTACTGTAGCCAAGGCTATTCGTATACGTGCGCCTAATGCCTGTTCGGTTGCGCCATTGCAATAAAAACCAACTTACACATATATTAATGGCGATATATGGATTTTTTTTTGTAATTTTACACCCGAATAAGTATTTAAGGAAAAAATAAAAATAATATACAATGAATTTCAACAAATTTTTACAGTCATTGTTTGGCAACAAGTCATCAAAGGACATGAAGCTTATCCAGCCACTCGTAGATAAAGTGAAGGAAGCATATCCAGAGATCAAGGCGCTGAGCAACGACGAATTGCGCGCACGCACCAAAGAACTGCAAAAGTACGTTCAGGACTCTGCCAACGAGCAGAAGGCAAAGATTGCCGAACTCAAGGCTAAGATTGAGGACACACCTATCGACGAGCGCGAAAGCATCTTCAACGCTATCGACAAGTTGGAGAAGGAAGTGCTCGAAATCTACGAGAAGGCACTCAACGAGGTGATGCCGGTAGCTTTCAGCATCGTGAAAGACACAGCACGCCGCTTCGCAGAGAACGAGGAGACAGTAGTAACAGCTACCGACTTCGACCGCGAGCTCGCTGCCAACCCGAAGAACGACTTCGTAACCATCGACGGCGACAAGGCTATCTATCACAACCACTGGACAGCAGGCGGCAACGACCTGAAGTGGGAAATGGTTCACTACGACGTACAGCTCTTCGGCGGTATCGTACTGCACCAGGGCAAGATTGCGGAGATGGCTACCGGTGAGGGTAAGACTCTCGTGTCT
>OIZT01001285.1_pt1 | contig 11851 bp, 8 predicted proteins | sample 1588611 | NCBI WGS metagenome assembly OIZT01 (sample SAMN03283278) | human gut metagenome | biome: human-associated habitat; material: feces | host: Homo sapiens | place: Peru | collected 2012
CCCGCCGCTGCCGCGCCCGTCGCGCCGGCCCTCCCCGCCGCTGCCGCGCCCGCCGCGCCGGCCCTCCCCGCCGCCGCCACGTCCGTCCGGACGACGGCGACCGATACGGCCGAGCCGGAATGCAAGTACGGCTCGCTGGTGTTCAAGAAGCCCGCGACGCCCGAGCAGATCGCCGCCGCGAAGGCGAAGCTCACAGGAAGGCGGGTGGGCCTCGTGTTCGAGAAGGGGGCGGACGCGGAGACGGTGGCGGCGGCGCTCGCGCAGTGCCCGGAGGCGACCACCGTGCGCGTGCGGGACGTGAAGGGCGTCGCCCTCGCAGGGTTCGCGTCCCTTCGGAACATGACAGACCTTGAGTTGCACGACATCGAGAATCTGGATCTCGCGCCGCTCGCGGGGCTGCCCGCGCTCAGGAACATCGGGCTCTACGGGTCGCAGGTGAAGGACTTCTCGCCGCTCGCGTCCTGTCCGAATCTCGACCGCGTCTACTACTACGCCGTGAAGACGACACCCGAGGGCTACGCCTCGCTCGGGACGCTCAAGCAGGTGAAGAAGTTCCACGGCGGGCTTACGAAGATGACGTCGCTGGAGTGGCTGCGCCAGGTGCCGCAGGCCGAGGAGCTGAAGGTCTTCGCCGAGAAGTTCGCCGACCTGACGCCGATCCAGGCGCTGCCGAACCTCACCTACCTGCGCTGCTGGAACATGAAGGGCGACAATCTGTCGACGCCGTTGGGCGACCTCGCGTTTCTCGCGCACAACACGAAGCTCCGCACGCTTGAGCTGCCCGGCTGCCGTTTCACGAACACGGCGGTGCTGGCTGGCCTGCCCGCGCTTGAGAAGGTCGATTTCTCCGGCGCGAAGGAGCCGGTCGACGTCGCCTTCGCGGCGAAGCTGCCGAAGCTTCGGTTGCTCAACCTCCGGGACTGCCAGGTCGTGAACGGCGCCGTGCTGGGCACGTTGCCGAAGACCGTGCGCGTAACGACGAGCAAGAAGACGACGGGATTGCAGTGATTCCCTTGCGGGGGTGGGCGGCCGAGGACGTCCGCCCCTACCATGTATACGGCCCTGCGTGCCACGGCTGTGCGGCCCTGCCGTACGTGCGGCGTTGGTAGGGGCCGACGTCCCCGGCGGCCCGCGCGGACGCATCGTCCACCGGCGTCGTCCTTGTGCGTGCGGGGGGCGGGCGGCCGGGGACGTCCGCCCCTACCATGCATACGGCCCTGCGCGCACATGATGTGTGCGGCCTTGTGCGTCCGCCCCTACCATGTGCGCGCCTCTGCGCGCGTCATGGCCCGCGTGTGCGCGGTGCGAGGGCCTGGGGACGCAGGAGCCGGAAATGGCGGCGGGTCGTTTCGATCTGGCCGTTACGGACGAGCTTGCCGATTTCCGTCGAAAGGGCGGATCGGTCGACATTGAGGTAGTCGGCGAGCTGCTGGCGCGTGAAGGGGATTTCAAACGCATCGCTTCCAGTCGCCTCGGCCCGCATTTCCAGATAGGCGAGCAGCTTTTCCGCCGTCGTGTGCTGCGTCAGGCAGTCAATCTTCCGCGCGAGGAGCGTGTTGCGGTGCGCAAGGGTCTCAAGAAGGCGGCAGACGAGCTGGACGTGGGCGGCGCAGCGCGTGGCGCAGGGGCGGAGGACCTTCTCGCCGCGTAGCAGCAGTACGCGCGTCGGCTCGGTGGCGACGACGCTGGCGAAGGAACACCCTTCGCCGCCGAGAATGAACGAGGTGCCGAAGACTTCGCCTCGGACAAGATGCGACAGCACCTTCGCGCGCCCGTCCCGACTGTAGCGCACGACGTTGACCGCGCCGGAGAGAATGAGGCCGAAGAAGCGGGTCCGTTCGCCCTCGTGGAAGAGGTGTTCGCCTGTGTCGAGCATGGCTGTGCGCGCGCCGAGGCAGCTCCGCGCGGTCTTGAGGTCAAGCGAATCGAAGATGTCGAAAGTTTGCGTCATTGTTGGAATTACAACATACTTTCGCCGCCACGTCAAGTATACTGGTCGCGTTCGGCATATTATGGATAAGACAAATAAAAGAGTTGACCGGCAATTCGAGAGGAATGGCCTCCGTGCCGCCCACGGACGCGACGGAGCGCGTCCCTCCCGTTCGGGAAAAGTTTCCGAGGCAAGATGCTTAAACTTAACCACTTAACCACTTAACCACTTAACTACTTAACCACTTAATTTAATCACTTCATCCTCCCATGGCAGACTGCTCAACCATCCGCTCCTTCAGGGACGCGGCGGACTATACGAAGAACTTCATCGTCCAATCGGAAATCGACAAGTACCTTCCCGGCGGGAAGCACTTCGTGGACGAGGCGGAGATCGACCGCCTGATCGCGGAGATCGACGCGAAGCCGGCCGATCCCGTGCGCGTGCGGGAGATCATCGCGAAGAGCGCGTCGACGTGCGAGACGCTGCTTCCCGCCGAGACGGCGGAGCTGATGCGCGTGACGGATCCGGGGCTCTTCGAGGAGATGCGCGCGGCGGCGGACCGCATCAAGCACAAGGTCTACGACAACCGCATCGTGATGTTCGCGCCGCTCTACATGTCGAACCTCTGCGTGAACGGGTGCCGCTACTGCGGCTTCCGCGAGGGGAACGCCCTGCAGAAGCGCCGCGTCCTCACGATGGACGAACTGCGGGAGGAGATCGACGTGCTTGCGGGCCGCATCGGCCACAAGCGCCTCATCGCCGTCTACGGCGAGCATCCGACGACCTCGACCGCGTACATCGCCGAGACGATCGAGACGTGCTACAGCCGGAAGGTGCCGGCGCCGCGCACGGGGGCGCTCAACGCGATCCGCCGCGTGAACGTGAACGCCGCGCCGCTGCCGGTCGCGGACCTGAAGGTGCTGCGTTCCGTCGGCATCGGCACGTTCCAGGTCTTCCAGGAGACGTACAACCGCAAGCTCTACGAACAGATGCACCCGGCGTGGAGCGTGAAGGGGAACTACGACTGGCGCACGACGTGCTTCCACCGGTGCCTGGAGGCGGGGGTGGACGACGTGGGCTTCGGCGTCCTCTACGGCCTTTGCGACTGGCGCTTCGAACTGCTCGCCACGATCATGCACGCGCGCGACCTGGAGCGCTGGTTCAACATCGGTCCGCACACGCTCAGCTTCCCGCGCCTGGAGCCCGCGAGCGGCACGAAGGTGCCGGAGGAGTCGCCGTGGCTGATCGACGACGAGACGTTCCGCCGCATCCTCGTCATTGCGCGCCTCTCCGTGCCCTACACGGGCATGATCGTGACGGCGCGCGAGCATCCCGAAAGCCGCAACAGGGCGCTCGACTGCGGCATGACGCAGCTCGACTGCTCCTCCAACATCGCGATCAAGGGCTACAGTGACTTCGCGGACGAGGCGCACCAGGAGAAGGAGCGCCAGCAGTTCATGCTCGGCGACAACCGCTCCATCGAGGAGATGGTGAAGTACCTTGCCGAGCGCGGCACGATCACCTCCTTCTGCACGGCGGGCTACCGTTGCGGCCGCACGGGCGGGTGCATTATGGACGCGCTCAAGACGGGGCGCGAGGGCAAGTTCTGCAAGATCAACGCGGTCCTCACCTTCCGTGAATGGCTCGACGACTTCGCGCAGGATCCCGCCACCCGCGCCGTCGGCGAGGCGCTCATCGAGAAGGAGCTGGCGGGCATCAAAGAATGGGTGCCGAAGTTCTATCCCTCCGTCCTGAAGCAGTACGAGGCCACCTGCCGGGGCGAACGCGATCTGTTTTTCTGAAGACGAAAGGGCGCCGCCATGTCCACGCCATCCTCCATCCCCGCTTCCATCCTGGACGAATACTTCGAGCTGCTGCGCTTCGAGACGGTCGGCGCCGACCCCGTGAAGTTGCGCGACTGCCTCTGCTGCGCGACGTGGATCCAGAAGTGGCTGACGCCCCTTGGCTTCAAGGCGGAACTCATGCAGGCGCCGGGGCTCCTCGGTACGCCGCCCGTCGTGTTCGCGGAACGGAAGGGCGACGCGGGCGCGCCGACGGTTCTCTTCTACGGGCACTACGACGTACAGCCGGCGGATCCGCTCGACGAATGGAAGACGCCGCCGTTCGCGCCGACGCTGAAGGGCGATGGGCGCGTCTACTGCCGGGGCGCGCAGGACGACAAGGGGCAGTGGTTCGCGTGCCTCTGCGGGATGCGCGCGTTCCTCGCGTCCCGCGCGGGCCGCCCCGTGCCCACGCTCAAGGTCGTGCTGGAAGGGCAGGAGGAAAGCGGGTCCACCGCGCTCGCGAAACTGGCGCCGACGATCAAGGATCGCCTGCGCGCGGACGTGCTGCTCGTCTGCGACACGGGCGCGGCGGCGGATCTGCGCCCGGCCATCGTCGCGGGGCTGCGCGGCGTGAGCCACTTCACGGTGCGTCTCACGGCGGCGGACCACGACCTCCATTCGGGCGCGTTCGGCGGCATCGCGCCGAATCCCGCGCAGGGCATGGCGGAACTGCTCGCCTCGCTCCACAATGCGGATGGTTCGATTGCCGTGCGCGGGTTCTGCGACGGCATCGTGCCGCCGACGGATGCGGAGCGTGCCGCCGCGGAGGCCGCCGCGCTGGGCGACGCGCGCTACGAGGAGGAGATGGGGTGCCCGCCCGTCGGCGGCGAGGCGGGGCTCACGCCCACGGAGCGCAACTCGTTCCGTCCGACCATCGAGGTGAACGGCGTCCACTCCGGCTACGGCGGGCCCGGCTCGAAGACGGTCATTCCCGCCGCCGCGCTCGCGAAGCTCTCCATGCGGCTTGTGCCGGGGCAGGACCCCGATGCGGCGATGGCGTGCGTCGAACGGCATCTGCGCCAGCACACGCCCCGGGGCATGACGCTCTTCGTCGAGGACCTGACGGGCGAGGCGGCGGGGTTCCGACTGCCGCTCGCTTCGCCGGTCTTCCGACTCGCGGCGCACGTTCTCGGCGAGATGGACGCGCGCGGGCCGGTCTTCCAGTGGGACGGCGCGTCGATCCCCGTCGTCTCCACACTGGCGTCCTGTAGCGGCGCCGCTCCGCTCCTCGTCGGATGGGGCCAGCCGCAGGACCGCATTCACTCGCCGAACGAATCGTTCGGGCTCGACCAGTTCGCGCGCGCGATGGCGTGGGGCGAACGGATCCTCGCAGCCCTCGCGGACTGAGGTCTGTGCAGGGACTGAATTTCAGGCCGTCGCCGTTCTCGGCGACGGTTTTCTTGTGCCCGCCGCACATGTGCGCTGCGGGACACCCTTAACAAGACTCCATCGCGTTCCCTCGTTCGTTCTTCCTTCGATCCCGACCGCATCGCGGCGTGTCTGACCAGGAAGACGCCTACGCATCGCGCCGCGGCGAAGCGGCACTACTACGCCGAGTTCGTCGGGAACACGGCCTCCGTCCGCTGGGTCTGGGGCCGTGTCCATGTGAAGCTGGAGCGGGTGTTTGAGTCCGAGGTCGAACATGCGCACTATCGGGACGGAATGCTTGAGGTGGACCTCGTTAGCGGTGCCCACTACGTCCTCGACGTTGCCTCCGGCAAGGTTGTGTCGGTCTCCGGCCTTCCCGAACTCCCGAAGCACCTCCCCATCACCCCGGCCGCACGGGCCGCGTAAAGCGGTTTGGAGGGGCCAGGGAGGGTCGCGCTCCCGCGCGACCGTAACCGGGCGGTGGCGGGGGGGGGGGGCGGCCGGGAAATCCGAATTGGGGTTGGAATCCTGATTGGAGACGGTCCACATGTGTGGGTTGGCCGGCCGAAGGCCACGATGCGTTTCTGCGGATTTCACATCGGAACGTTTCGACATGAAATCCCGCATTAAGTCAATCTTTGTTTATGACGTGATCCAATCAAGAATCGATTCATTTATTCAGTTTCGATTTGAGGGAAACTTTTCCGCAACGTAATCTCATTTCCCGAGACTCCACATGAACCTATGGTGTATTCCACAACATTGTGTAAACCCTGTTAATTTGTCAAAAACAAGAACCTCGTCCTCTGGAAAAGCAATCTAGGAATACCGTCCTGGCGTTTCAACCACGATTCCGCCACGGGACGGTGAATCGGTCGCGCAAGAGCGCGACCCTCCCATGCCACGGACGCCACACGCCAAGGCGGTCATTGGATTTACGTACGATTTCACTGCGGAACGTTCCGACATGAAATCCTCCTTGAAAGACTTTCCGCGTAAGATTTCGTGTCCTTTGCGTAGTACATTGATAGAAGGTTGTTCATACGCGATGAAAGTGACAGAAACATTACCGCTTCGACCGGAGACGATTCTGTTTGTTGGTGCGGGGGCGACTGCGCGCCTAAAAATGCCGACGACGGATGAACAGGCTGGCATCATTTGGAATCTTTGCGAAAACGACTTGGCCGCACAGTTGGTTGAACAGTCGGCAGGGTGTTTCCAGGGGAAGGGACAAGCGATTGTCGATCTTTTGCGTGTCGTTGATTCTGGTGTCGAAGCCGATGCACAGCCTGCCCTAGCACCCCGACCTTTGTGAACGGGTTTTCCCTGGCCTTGGAGACGCAGATGTTCAAAGACTCGTTACAGGCTTACGGCGTCACTATGACTGGTCGGCTTTGAAGTTGATTGCAAAGGCCAAGAAAGGAGGCGAATGTAAGACGATCGGCGGAGAAAAACCGCGTATAAATTACCTACAGGAGGTTTTCACATTGATTGACGCATACCTCCGCGAATCACGTGGGTTCTCCGGCTATCCTGTAACAAACAGGAATCCGGTTTTCCTTTCCGTTGATCGTCTGCGTGCGGCACGGGAATTGCTCATCCTCCTCATCAATACGATGTTTGCGTGTGCCTGGCAGAAATTGGTAAGCCCTGATAGCAGTACGATCTCCGAATTCAAGGCATACCGTCGGTTCTTCGACTCGTTGGTCACCCTGATGCAGCATGAAGGAATCCGTTTTGCGGATGCAGGGATTCCACTTGGAGACCCTGAATTCTACAAATTAGGTTACTCGTTTGTCACGACGAATTTCGAACCGATCTTCCTGTGGCTTGTCTGGATGGGGCATCTACATGTAAGGCCATGATGTCCGCATTGGAAATCCGGGACGTCGGTTGAACTTGTTGATGAATTTCCCGACGACGGTAGGCATGCGCAAGCCGGCGGATTCCGACGAGGATAAACTTGATCCACATGTTTGGTTGCCCTGTACCGAGGCTGTTGCGCAAAACGTCAACAAGGAGAAGTACAGGGGTGAACGGGTATTCCGCCTCGGTATGTACGCCCCCGTTCATGGCATGAGCACGTTTCGTCATTGCCCTGTTTGTGGGCGGTTAAATCTTTATGTGGGGGATTTGTGGGACGTGTCCGGTTTCCGAATGGCATCACGGCGGAATTGATGACGGGACAGAAACCAAGAACTGTTCGTGAGGTGGAGGCTCGGAAACGTGGCGAATACGATGCACTTGCATGTCATTTCTGCGGGGCGTTGACGCATGCCTATGACAATTTCATGTTTATGCAGACGCAGCTCAAGTGTCCGGCTCCGTCCTTCATCAAGGAAATGACGGATGACGCATTGTCGCAGATTGCTGGTACGAAGCACATTGTACTCTTGGGGTATAGTCTGCCGCTTGACGATTCCATCTGGGGATCCCTGTTCACCACGATGTCACGGAGACCGGTAGATGAGAAAATCTACTGTTCGGTTGTTCTCTATGCACGTGATGCTCCGAAGAAATGGTTGGCGGGTGATGAACTTGCCGAGTTCATTTCGTCGCGTAGTTTGTATGTGAAAGATGTGGAGGACTGTCCGGTCTTCCCTTCCAGCCGCCCCGCAAACCACACATGTCTTCGCAGAAGCCCGTCGCGGACAATCATTTCCAGTGGCCGTGGGTGCGAATGAAACCACCTATGGCGGAAACATTCCATCTATACGTCCTGATTAGGCTTGACCTCTTAAATTTTTGACGTGGAATTGACATGAAACTGACACATTCGTTTTATGGATTTGCTATTCTTTCCCTGCATGGACACGACACGGCATGAGTCCCGTCTCCTTGGCCCATTCCGAATCGTAGAAGTGTTCAGGAGAAAGGAATTGTCTATGAACGGCCCAATTGCAGACTATTTGACGAAACGCGGATACAACGTCGAAAGGCGAAACGCCCTCTCGGCGAAGTACGGCATGGCACCGGATGGAACATTGGAGAATCTGGCGGATGATGCGTGTTTCATCGACTGGTTCGGGCGAACGGTTCTGTGTGTCGATGACGAGACCTATCGTCGTGCGTTCTGGCGTGAGGTCTTTACGACGGGGCATACGATCGGTCCCTTGCCCCGGACGTGGAGAAGTGCCGTGCGGGAATTGAGTGGTTGTCCGTTTTACAGCAACGGTCTCGACATCTGGCTGGCGCTCTTCGTCGTAATGGGTGGAATCTTCCCGTTCTGGTTCCTCGCCCGCCTTCTTTCACGTAGGATCAACCGCTGGCGACGGCCCTCCTACTATGTTCGCGAACGGGAACGGCGGCATCGCCTGTCGGATGCACGCCGCGCAATCCGAATTCGTCGGACGGTGAATCCCAAGCCCTCCCTTGACGAAATCCGGATGGCGCTTGCCCATGTCCGTGAAACGGCCACCCAGACACGGACGCATGCCGGGGATGCATTACGACGAGGAGATTCCCATGTATTGGCTGTTCTGCGCCTTGGGGCGCTTCTTGAAGACCTGGAGTGCTATGTTGACAACCATGCCTATGTCACACGTGGCATTCCGGGTGTACGTGGGCGTGCCCCCGGCATCAGGGGGCTGTTCGCCAATGAGGCACCCGATCTTCATGAGCATTACAAATATATTATGCGATGCAAGTCCATTGCGAAGAAGTACCGTCAGGCCTGTGGGTGTTTTGACCCCGTGCCGGTTGATGCTCTTTTGCCCCTGCGCGTGGAGGATTTCACGTCGGAACGCCCCAGCATGGAACCGCATGGCCTTGAAACGGATGGGAGGAAGGTGAACGTGGACACAGGAAAGACGGCCTTCCCGGCCTATGCGTGCCTACGTGATGTCGCCGTCCTCTCGGCCTGGATGCACGGGCATGGGAACACGGCCTATCTGAAAGGACGGGGAATACACGCGGATATGCGCTTCACGGCACGGCAGCTCCTGGGGCCGTCCGCCCAGAAGTCCGCAACGGAAATCCTCCTCTTCGGCAATGGCACGCTCATTGCGCTGGAAGCGGCAATTGCGTTGAAGATCGATCCTTTGTGCGTGACGGGAGAAGCGGAGCCGCATGTATGCAGGAGAAGGCTTATGGGTGGGCGGCGTACCATCCGGTTGCCGGAACGTGTGCGCCATTGGTTCGCCTCCTGGAAGGGGAATCTATCCAGGAAGGTGGTCGCGGTGAAATCGGGGGCGGCGTAACGCGATGCCGTTGGGGACGGTGCGAAGCGGAATAGACCATTGGACGGACCGCGCGATTTCACGGCGGAACGCTCCGAGATGAAATCCCTTCCGAATATGCTGGTTTGTTTCGCAACATGGCGAAGTCGAAACATCCCGATTCGAAACATCCCGATTCGCCGCGAAGGTGTGACAAGATTGAATGGGTCAGATCGCCACGAGGTGTGACATTGTGGCATGGACAGGGGCAGGGTTGGTGGGATTGGATGGATTGGCACGGTGTTTGCTACGTGTCTTGTGTCGATTGAAAAGCCGGTGTTGTAGAAAACCACCGCTTGGCGATTGACGGCAAACACTTAAACGACTGATGGCAAACATTGAAAAGGAGAAACAAGACATGAACACGACACTGTATATGAATCCGCTGAGCATCCTGGATGACCTCTTCGGCATGGACAACCGGGTCTTTCGGAACATGCGGGCGCGTGCGGCGGGGCGTTTCCCGCCCGTGAACGTCTACTTGGACGAGAATGCAATCCTGGTGGACGTTGAGCTGCCGGGACGCACGGCGAAGGATGTGGCGCTGACCCTGGAGGCGCAGGCGGTGGTGATTGCGGACCGTCCCGCGACGATGGACGCGAACGGCAAGCCGGTCGAGGCGCCGACGCCGAAGTGGTCCCGTCGTCTGGATCTGCCCTTCCGCGTCGACGCGGACAAGGCGAATGCGAAGTTCGAGAACGGCGTGCTGCGCATCGAACTGCCGCGGGCCGTGTCCGAAAGCGTGCGTCATATTGCAATTGCGGAATAGGCGAGAATCGATTGAAACAGATACTAGAATGTGAAAGGAGATTTAAAATGAACGAAGAGAAGTATGTGGTTCCGACGGCGACAATGACCGAGCATCCCGAGGCCTACGAGCTGGTGTTCGAGATTCCGGGCGTCGGCAAGGGCGAGGCGGACCTCCATGTGGAGAATCGTTCGCTGATGCTGAAGACACATGCGCAATACCAGGCGCCGGCCGGGTTCAAGCCGGTGGCGACCGAGTTCGAGCGCGTGAACTACGCGGTCAGCGTGGATTTGCCGGAAACGGCCGATCCGTCCACGGTCACGGCCAAGTTGGAAAACGGCGTACTGCGCGTCGTCGTGCGCAAACGCCCCGAGACGCAGGCGCGCGTGATCGCGATTTCCTGATCGTCGATCACCTGACAGACATATATCCCATAAGGGAGGACGAAAATATGGAGAGGACGGATCCTACGGGATCCGTCCTTTTTCGTTTTGTTCCTTCCGTCCTCATTTTTCCTTCCGTCCTCATTTGAGGATTGCGCGCGGGGGAAAAAATGGTAAACTTCGGGTTCAACTCCAACGATGACGAGGATGAAGAACGAATGGCATTTGGAAACGTGAGGGACATGGGGATCTGGGGCACGGCCCTCGCCGTGAGCGTGGCGCTGCACGTAGTCGTGCTGGGCGCGCTTCTGTGTACGCGCGGCTGCGGCCCAGGCGAGGCAGGGGGCGGCGCGCCGCCCCCGGACCTGCCGCCAACGGCAGAGGCCGATGCGCCGCCGCCGCAGGCGGACGACGGGGCCGAGGCGCGGCAGGGGGCGACGGAACGCCCGGCGAAGGCGGAGGCGAAGCGTCCGGCGAAGACGCCGGAACGGACCGCCCCGAAGGCTGCGCCCGCCGCAGACGTCCCGGCCGGCTGGAAGACCTACAAGGTGCGGCCAGGCGATTCGCTCACGCGCATCGCACGCCAGTGCGGCTGCACGGTCCATGAGCTTGCGAAGGCGAACGGTCTTTCCCCGACGGCCAACCTCCGGCTTGGGCAGACGCTCAAGGTGAAGGACGCGCCGGCGGACTAGTCGAGGACGGCATCGGCGAATTTCGCGTCGAGCCGCTTGGGGCTGACGGGCTCGGCCGTGTGGAGCTCCTGCGCGAAGAGGGAGACGCGGTACTCTTCGAGAAGCCAGCGGATCTCCGTCAGGGCCGACGGGTCGAACTTCACCTTTGAGGTTCCCGTCGCCGCATCCACGTAGAGCTGCCAGTAGGGGGCGAGGCGGCTTTCCTTCGACAGGTCGCCCGCCGGGTTCGTGCGGGCGCGCTCGACGCGGAGGGCCGCGCCCTTCAGGTAGCGCGCGTAGTGCCGAAGGCGGGCAAGCGGGACGGTGCGCGGAAAGCCGCGGTAGAGGAGCCATGCAAGCTGCGTGCGCACGGAATCCGCCGTCTCGGCGGGCGTGCCGACCTCCTCCATGCGGTCGTCGAGCGTGGCGGCGGCGGTGAAAGCGGCACCGACGAGGCGCGTCATCTCCGAAAGGTTCTCGCCGAGTGCGCCGCGCAGGTCGCGGAGGCGGCGGTCGAATTCCACCGCGTCCCGCACGGGGGGCTGGTTGCGGACGAACGTCTCGCGCACGGCGCCGGCGAGGAGGTCCGCCGCGAGGCGGGCGTCGTCGTAGGCGAGCGAGTCGAGGTAGAGCTGCGCGGCGAGCGGCAGGGCCTTGCGGCGGAAGGGGGCGCGGACGGAGCCGCCG
>OIZT01001287.1_pt1 | contig 11829 bp, 16 predicted proteins | sample 1588611 | NCBI WGS metagenome assembly OIZT01 (sample SAMN03283278) | human gut metagenome | biome: human-associated habitat; material: feces | host: Homo sapiens | place: Peru | collected 2012
CGGCAAGACCCGCTATAAATCCGAGATCAATCAGTGGAGGAAGATGTGACATGGTTACTCCGTTCACTGCATCCACCGTGATGCAGAGCTTCACCCAAAAATACCGTTTTCAGACCCGCAGCTATGAGCCGGACGGTGTCGGCGGCTTTGTGTCCGGCTGGACGGACGGCCCGGAATTTGAGGCCGTGGAGCGCCACGACACAACTGTAGAAGCGCAGGTTGCGGAGCAGGCGGCTACAGCATCCACTTACACACTGCTTGTGAACACCGGTGTGCCTCTGGCTTTCCCGGACTACGTCAAGCGGGTGAGTGACGGGCAGACCTTCCAGGTCACCAGCGCAGCGGACGAAGGCAAAGCCCCGCAGGAATCCGGCATGGGCTTGCGAGCCGTGAAGTGCAAAAAGGCGGTGCTTCCGTGATGGGACCGTCTGAGAGCATCAACCGGGCGCTGAATGCGTTTTTCAACGGATTTGGCATCCCGGGCTATCTGGAGGATAACATCCCTCCCGGTGCGGAGCTGCCGTACCTGACCTACAAGCCCACCATCCCCGGCGGGTGGAACGAGTCCGCCAGCTTCCACGCCCGGCTGTGGTACCCGAGCAAGGGCGGCAGGGCCCCCATCCTGCAGACCGAAGATACGATCAGCGCGGCCCTCGAGGACAGCACAACGCTTTCCTGCGAGGGCGGCGCTATTCTTTTGCGCAAAGGCACCCCGTGGGCACAGCCCCTCGACAACCCGCCTGAAGGGTACCTGTGCGAATACCTCAACTTTGAAATCACGCAATTTTGCGAGTAAAGGAGCAATATGGCAAGAAAGTTTACCAAAATCAGCGCGGAAGCATTCAAGTCCATGCAGATCAACGCCGGTGTCGTGCTGAACAAGTTCGACCCGTCCGGCACGACCGATATTCAGGATGCGGACATCATCTGCGCCACCTCCGGCGGCGTGACGGCAGAGTGCAAGCCCAACATCACCGACCTTGGCGACGATGTGGACAACTGCCAGAAAAACACCGCAGAGCTGATGCAGATCGAGGACTACGACTGCACGCTGGCTTTTACGGCCCTGAACGTCACAACGGACGTTATCAAGCTGGCGCTGGGCGCTGCGGATGTGAGTGACAAGAAGGTCACGCCCCGCATGACCCTCGACCCCACCGCCAGCACCGGCGACTTTAAGGACATCTGGTGGGTGGGTGATACCATCGACGGCGGTTTTGTGGCCGTCAAGCTGATGAATGCCCTCTCCACCGGAGGTCTGTCGTTCAAGACCACCGACAAGGGCAAGGGCAATCTGTCCGTCACACTGACCGGCTGCCCCCGGATGGGTGACGACACCGTGCCAATGGAGTGGTATTACAGCCCGAAAGCAGCGGCGTAAGGAGGCTACAACATGAAAACACTGAACCAGATGGACGAAACCGAGTTCCTGCGTCGCTGCTGGCTGATCGCTGACTCCGTGTCTGATCTGCTGGAAAAATCCAAGGTTGCAGAACTGCGCAAGGTCATGCCGGTTCTGACCGGGCAAGAGACAAAAGAGGAGCTGGAGCAGAAAAAGGAAGCCCAGGCCAAGAAAAACATCAAGGCGATGTGCAAGGCGCTCCTGTTCGACAACGCAGAGACTACGGCAAAGCTGCTTCCCCTGCTGTATGAGCCAGATGTTGACGAGGACGGCAAGCCCGAGACCATGACCCCGTTCAAGACGATGCGCGTCATTACAGCTACCGTGGAGGATAAGGACGTGCTGGATTTTTTGTTCTCGTTGGTGAAGTTGGCGCAGATGGATATCGACGTTTAACTTCCACCATCCGGCTGGACATGCTGCATCTGATTGGCAAACCGTACATCCTGCAGCACTGCCTGATTGCATCACGGCAGGAACAGCTTGAAATCAGCTATCGCGCTTATATGACGGACGCTCTGGAGAACCTTACAGGTGCACAAGAGCGCTGGTATGACCGTGTGGCCGACCTCGTGGAAAGCCGTCCACAGCCGCCGCAGCCGTCCGCAGAAGAAGTGATAGCACACATCAAAAATGGCCTGAATGGGGGTGAGGAAGCATGAAACTTTTTGAATTGGAAGCCACCATTGGGCTTGACGATAGCGCGTACCGGCAGGGCGTAGAGGAGGCAAAGTCCCAGACTAAAGCCGCTGTCTCCACCATGATGAAGGATTATAACCGGCTGTACAGTGAGGTCATTCACCTTACGGCGGCCTACCAGAAATCACGGAAAGAGACCGGGGAAACCTCCAAAGAAACTAAGGAATTTGCCCAGAAGCTGAAAGAAGCTCAGGCCCAGCTCAATACCACGGCGCAGGGATTAAGGACTGTGGAAGGATACATGAGCAGCTTCGGGAAAGCCGCCTCAGGGTCCGGCTCATCTCTTTCTGGCGCAATTACTCAAGGCACAATCATGGCTGGCGTTTTCCAAAAGTTGGCCAGTGTCGCTTTAAATGCGGCCAAAAGCTTTATTTCTGCAGGTCTTGATTACAACGCTCAGATTGAGACATACACCACCGGCTTGACCAACATGCTGGGCAGCGCAGAAGCAGCGCAGCAGGTCATGGAAAACATCCAGGCGGATGCGGCTCGAACCCCATTTGATGTCGAATCCCTGACGAAAGCAAACCAATACCTGATTTCTGCAGGCGAAAATGCAAGCTATGCACGAAAAACGATCAACGCATTAGGCGACGCTGTTGCAGCAACCGGCGGCGGCAGTGATGAGCTCAACCGCATGGCGCAGAACCTGCAGCAGATCGCAAACACTGGCAAGGCCACCGCGGTCGATATCAAGCAGTTTGCTTATGCAGGCATCAATGTCTATGGCATTTTGGCCGATTACACGGGCAAATCCACCGCTGAAGTGCAGAAAATGACCATCAGCTATGATCTGCTGACCAAAGCGCTGCAGGCTGCATCCGAAGAAGGCGGGCGCTACTATAACGCAATGGACGACCTGAGCCAGACGCAGAACGGCCGAACCAACACGCTGAAAGACAATGTCAAGCAACTCGCTGGCCTTATGACAAGCGATTTGGCAGATGGAATCGGCATGGTAACGTCAAATTTAAACACCATGACTGTTGCCGCCATAGAAGCTTATAAAACCGACGGCTGGAAAGGGCTTGGAGATGCGATCCTCGAGCTGGATAACCCAATAAATGCCGTTATCAAAAAGTTCGGCGAACTCGGAAGCGCTGCAGTTAGTGCACTGGATAAAGCAAGCTACTACCTGAATAAGGCTTTAGGAAAAAATGCTTATGCTGATTATGACACCTACGAAGATTACGCAAACGACCAGCTTGGACAAAAAAACCGAGACCGCCTTAGACAGAACGCCTTAAACGGAATAAGTGTCAGCAACAAAAGCTGGTCTGAACGTCAAGCAGAAATTGCGGCCGCAAACGGAAACGGAACAGATAGCTCGATCACAACAAGCCCAACGGGCACAAGCTCCACCAAAAAGACAAAATCCAAAACCGAAAAAGTCATCGAGTCCATCTCTCACACGGCCACCACTACCAGCCAGAACGCCCTCGGCACAGTGACCACCAGCATCCAGACTCTGAACGAGAAGGTCAAGGACAGCGCGGGCAAAATCAAAGACCGCGTAACCACGACCACGACCGAGACCGGAAAAGAAATGGTAAATGGCGTGGAGACCACCTACAAAAAGGTGGAGACCCGCGTCAACGGCACGGTCACAAAGGTCACGAAGACCTATGATGACATGTCGAAAACGCTGCTGGGCACGCTGACGTCCATTTCGGAGACGACTTTTAACGGCATTACAACAAAAATCCAGGAAGCAACCGAAAAATACGCCGATGGCAGCGAGCACATCAAAAAAACTGTCACCGAAACAGGGGAGCGCATCGGCAAAAACGGCGCGGAAACCTACCAGAAGATCATCACCTACATCGACGGTGTACAGGACAAAGTCACCGAGACGGAAACCGCCATTGACAAGAGCGTCAAGGCCACGCAGACCCGCATTGACCAGTATTTAAGCGGTGCGTCCTCTGAGTCCAACAAAGGCATTTTTGGCATCCTGCGAAGCTTTATCTCCGACGCAAAAAACGGCAACGCGGCGGCGATCGGGCTGGACTTTGTCAACCTGCTTTGGGGCGAAGTGACGCAGGACCAGCGCGAGGCTATCTCCAAATGGGCAAAAAATGCGCTGGAAGTCATCAATGAGGCATACTCCGGCGGCGGCCTGAAGAACGCCTTTACCGTCTTCGAAAAAATCTTTACCGGAGGCGGCGTGGAAGCAGGCGTTGACGGCGTGACCACAAAAGTGATCGGCCTTACCGAAGCACTGCAAAAGCTGGGCGCTACCGGCGGCGCGGGCGGCGTGCTGGCAAACGTTGGCACCGGTTTGGTGTCTTTTGGCAGCAAGATCATGGGCGTGCTGGGAAACGTCGTTGCATTTGTGGCAGAAAACCCCATTGCGCTGGCAATTGCGGCCGTGGTAGCCGGTGCTGTTGGACTCGGCATCGCTCTTTGGAAAAAGTACAAGAGCGACAGCAGCAGTTCTTCCTCGTCCTCGAGCAAGCTGGGCTACAAAGACCTGCAGGACGCCTACTGGTACGGCAACGAGCGGGCCTTTGCGGGCTACGACTACCGCACCGACCCTTACACCTTCAACCCGAACAACAGCGCTGTGCTGGGCTACCAGGCCAAAATGCAGGAGCAGATGGCCCGCCTTACCGAGGTGGTACAGCAGTACCTGCCCGACGTGGCGAACCAGCAGATCGTTTTGGACGATGGTACGCTTGTGGGCAAAATGGCACCCGGCATGGATGCGCAGCTTGGGCAGCTGTCTGTCTTGGCAGAAAGGGGTAATTGATGTACGAGATTTACGGCTATCCAAACGGAGAGCCTACGAATGAGCTGCTCATTTACCATCCCGGAAACACGCATGCGCTTGTGCTGTCGCCTAAGCTTACCCGCGAGGTGAGCAAGGGCGGCAGCCTTACTTTTACAATGCCCCGGGACCACCCGCAGTACGATAACCTGCAAAAAATGTCTACCGTCGTCGTGGCAAAACAGGACGGCAAAGAGACTTGGCGCGGGCGCATCCTCAACCACGAGGCAGACTGGTACAACCGGCGTGTGGTCTACTGCGAGGGAGCTTTGAGCTACTTTAACGACAGCTGCGTTACTCCTTTTAACTACCGCGGCACACTGAAGCAATTTCTGCAGCACCTTGTGGAGGCCCATAACAGCCAGGTTTCGGCAAAGATGAAGCAGTTTGAGCTTGGCACTGTCACGGCAGCGCTGGGTGATCTTGTCGTAGAATTTGGAGACGCCGACAAATACGGCGTTGGCGAAGACTACGGCAGCATCTGGGACATCATCGACAAGATGGTGCTCAAAACCTTTGGCGGTTATGCATACTGCACATTTAACGCCGAAACCGGAAACAACGTGCTCAACTACTGCGACCAGGCGGTGGAAGCGCAGCGGCTTGTAAACCAAAAAATCCAGTATGGCGTGAACCTGCTGGACATTACCGAAAAAACGGATACCAACGACCTTTTTACCCGCATTTACCCCATCGGCAACAAGCACACCGTGGATACCTCGAAGTGGTATTACAAGCTGCTTTGGTGGAAGGACCCTTCCCAGTACAAGCATGAGGAGCGCTACGGCATCATGGGCGCGGACGCGGCGACCATCAAAAAATATCTTCCGGCATCCGGGTATTCCTACAACCTGAAGGAAGGGTGGATACAAAACGACGCCGCAGCGGAGAAATTTGGCATCATTGCCAAAATCCGCGAACAGGACACGGACAGCGAAAATGAAACCTTTGCTTCTGGCGTACAGGACCTGCAGCAAAACTACGCGATGGTGACAAGCTACACCGTCAAAGCGGTTGACCTGGTGGATGCAGGGTATACAAACATTGGCGATGATCCGCTTGACCGGCTTACATTTGCCAGCTATGCACATATTATCAGCGAGCCTCACAGCGTGGATGCGATCATGCTGTGCACAAAGCTGGTGGAGCCTTTTGACCAGCCGAACAAAAAAGAGTATTCCTTCGGTATGACCCGGCGGACGCTGACTGACCGGCAGGTCGCAAATCTCGGTCGAACAAATGCGCTTGAGGAGCAGGCCAGCACGAGCGCAAACTCGTCCGAAAAGCTGATGAAGGACTTGACGGACTACAAAAAGTCGAACGACGAAGCCGTTGCGGATGCAGCCAAAACGGCTACAAACTTTATCAGCTTTGACCCGCAGCACGGCCTTACGGTCGGGCACGAAACTCTTGCGGACAAAAAAGTTGTCATTACTGCAGACGGCATCTCCATCACAGATGGCGTTGGCAGCTGTACGATTGACAGCGGAAACATCACGTTCCACGGCATCCGCAATAAAACGGTGGCGCTGTCCTGGCTGGATGACGCCGGAAACGGCCTTTCCGGCTTTACGGCACAGACGATCGCGCATGACTTCAGCAGCGTTTCTGCAGTCCTGCTGACGTTTGAGAGCAACAAGGGCTCCACATGGCTTGCCAGCGGCGGCGGCGGCGGTGCAACATCAATGGCTATCCCGGTAAATGGCAAAACCTACTCGATCGTTTACCCGTGGAACACCATGCACCGGAGAGACGTCACCGTATACAAAGACAAAATTGTTTTTGGCAATGGCTACGAGCGCACATCCAGTTATGGCGGTGCAACAGTCGTGGGCGTGTGGGGCTTTGAGTTGCAGACACCGAGCGGTGACGGATGGTCGAAAAACGATGCGGTTTGCATCCCCCGCGAGCTTTATGAGTTTATGTGAGGCACCAGCATGAAAAAAGAAGGGTATGTGTACCAGTGCAAGATTTGCTCAGATGGCAGGCTTTACAACGGCGTGTGGTCCGTAGCTTCTGGCGTCCCGCACCCGTTGCCGGAGAACGTCGTTGTTTTTGACGAGTTCCCGTCAAATATCAACGGTGGCTCAGACTATCTTTGGGACGGCAAAACGCTGACCTATAGCCCGGCGGAAAAGACGGAGGAAAGCACAGAATGATCGACTATAAGGCGCTTGAAAAAGCTGCTGCAGAAAACGCCAAAATTCCAAAGTTTTATGTCCAGATTGGCGATGGCTTCAAGTCTCTGCTGGAAGAATACGGCCTTCTCCTTTCGAGGGACGGCTTCAGCGTGGGCGCACCGGACGTGGAAGGTGAGCAGGAGTACCCGTCCGGGTACGACATTGTGCTTGATTTTACGCAGGCTTTGGATAGCAAAGTGCATTTTAAGCAGCGCAAAGTGTCCATGAGCTTCAAGTGTTTCCGCCCGAAGTCGCAGTGGGAGAACATCCGCAGCCGGATGGAGACCGATCTGCAGGGGCAGTGGCTTGCGTTTTACCGATCTGATGCACCAGAAACGCAGTATGAGGGCCAATTTACGGTCGAAATGACGCCTGACAAGCATTATGCGGCGGTGGAGATTTCTGCCGCCTGCACGCCATAAAAGGAGGGATTGAGTGGATTACAAAGCGGCCGAAGCTGCTGCGGCAAAAAGCGGCTTTAACGATTTTCTTCTCCTTGTTGACGGAAACATCATTTCTTTGCTGCAGAAGTTCGGGCTACTCTTTGACAAGACCTATCCCCAGATCGGCAAGGCGGAAACGCTTTCGATGCTGGTCAATGTGCCAGGAGCCGGTCGTCCGTTGGACCTCAGCCGGTCCATTGATGGCAAGTTGCACTACAAGAGCCGCAAAATTACGGTCAGGTTTTCGTGCTTTCGCCCTCAATCGGAGGATGACGGCATTCAAAAAGGGCTCGAAAAGCTTTTGCAAGGCCAGTGGGTGTGGTTCAAATTCCGCGAAGATTCGTTTTTTTGGCGCGGACACACAACCGTAAGCTTTGAACGGAAGGCAAACAAAGCGGCGGTGACGATCACTGCAGTTTGCAACCCATACAAGTACAATCTGACAGCTTATCTCGGCAACGACTGGCTGTGGGATACGTTTAACTTTGAGACAGACACGATCTATACAGAGCGGACGGAGGTGAAACGTCTGTGACAAAAACTTTTGCAGATATCATCGACGGCATCCGAAAAGCAGTCCTCGGCGTGGAAGTGCGCGAGGACATTGCGCAGGGCATGGAGTATGTGGAGCAGTTTGCCGCCACGGCCACCCAAAAAGCCGAAGAAGCTGCATCCAGCGCCGAAAGGGCAAGCCAGGCAAAGCAGGAAACCGAGGACGCCAAAGACACTGCGGTATCTGCGATCAATACGGCAAAATCTGAAGCAACCGCCGAAATCGAAACAGCAAGAAAAAACGCTGCAGACAATATCGACTCGGAAAAAAGCGGCGCGCTGACCGCGATTGGCAAGGCAAAAGAAACAGGCCTGAGCGCGCTGGATGAAAAGCAGCAGGCTGCTCTTGACTCAGTGGCCGAAGCTGTATCAACCGCCCAGTCTGCCGCCGGTACTGCCACCAAACAGGCCGCTGCAGCCACAACACAGGCCACCGCCGCCGCGTCCAGCGCGTCCGCAGCGAAGACCAGCGAAAGCAACGCCAAGACGTCTGAGACGGCAGCAGCGGACCACCTGCAGGCTACAAAAGAGTATTTCGAGCAGGTGCGCACCATCACCATTGGTGCACAGGGCTGGTACGCCACGCCGGAAGCCCTGAAAGCCGCCGTCCCTGTGGGCGAAAACGGCTGGTGGGCGGTCGTGGGTACTACAGACACAATCTGGACGTGGGACAGCGACACCGGCGCATGGAAGGATAGCGTGCAGAAAGCGGACATGTCAGACTTTTACACGCAGGCACAGGTGGACGCACTGCTGAAGGAGCAGCAGCTGAAAGACCATCCCGTTGGAAGCGCATTTTTCACCATTTCGGACGACGACCCGGCGCAGCTTTTTGGCGGCACGTGGATGAAAATTGCAGAAGACCGGGCGATTATGGGCTCCAGCACTACCCACCCGGCAGGCTCCACCGTCGAGGCCGGCCTGCCCAACATCACCGGCCAGATCGCCTACAACAGCAGCCACGGCCTGGTCAACTCAAACAGTGCCGTTTCTTCCGGCTGCGTCTTCCCCGGCGCATCCATACGAAACGGTGCTCTGACCGGCAACAACACCGCGCAGACCCGCGACCTTGCCATCGACGCTTCCCGCTCCAGCGCCGTCTACGGCCGCAGCGATACCGTTCAGCCGCCTGCTTATTATTTCAATATTTGGATTCGTGTTACTTGATCATGACAATCGAATCCAAACGTTCATATAGTACGCTGGGGGCTGTACGGTATTGCTGGAACCATAAATAGAACTGGAATTTGCCGCATTAAACCCGATACTATATTCTTGACCACCATATCTTGCATAGCCGCAATATGCTTGATTAACGGCGGCAGTAATACTTAATGCACCACGACCCGTTACACTGTTAGAGTTTCCTCTAAATGGCCCCGAACCGGTACTTTCTGCGGAGCTTATAAGACTACCTGTAATGTTGGGCAGGCCGGCCTCGACGGTGGAGCCTGCCGGGTGGGTAGTTGTATCGCTATTTAACTATACAGAAAGGAGACATTATGAAGATTATTGACGAAAACGGTTCAGTCGTTGAGAACCCCGACCTGACGGCGGGTTATCTTGCCGCCGACACCGAAGCGGTGGAGCACCCGGCCCAGGACGCCGTAAAGGAGCTGAGCCACTACGAGACGGTGGCAGAGTATCCCAACGGCGGCAAAGACGTGCGCAAGGTCATCGACCGGGCCGCCGTCCCGGCAGCGCCTGCGTGGACCGAGCAGGTGCCCATCCAGCGGTACATCCGCTACACGGCGGAGGAGCTGGCCCGGCGGGAAAAAGAGCAGCAGGAAGCCTGCCAGCAGCAGGAAGCACTGGACAAGTTGCCCCAGACGCTGGAAGCGCTGCAAAAAGAAAACGAGATGCTCAAGCAATGCTTGCTTGAAATGAGCGAGATTGTGTATGCATAAAATCACACAAAAATTAGAAAGGTTGGTACTTATGATGGCAATGTTATGGGCACAGGAGATCATGAGCTGTGAGACCACCGAGGAGGCAAAGGCACTGTATGAGCGCTGCCCGCGCCTGCTGAAGGAGAAGGTCAAGGCAATTCTTGTCAAGAGCGGCTTTGAGGAGATCGTACAGGAGGAGTAAGCGATGGAAAAACTTTTGGAATTTCTGGTGGGGCTCGTGAAGGTACTCTTTGGCGTGGACAGCGAAAGTCCTGCGCCGGAAAAGCCTAGAGAGACGCCCGTTGAGGAGGCCGTCACCGGCTGGGAGGGCGGCCCGCCATACCGGTACATCGACGTGAGCCGGTATCAGGGTGCGATCGACTGGGCGCAGGTGGCAGCGGCTGGCTACAAGGGAGCGATGCTCAAGACCGTGAGCACTAACCACAAGCTCTCCAAGCGGGCAGACGGCCTGTACATCGACCCCGCCTTTGAGACTAATTACCGCAACGCCAAAGCGGCAGGGCTTGACGTGGGCGTGTATTACTACACCTACGCCACCAGCGAAGCAATGGCCGATGCAGAACTTTCCATGCTGGCTGACGCCTTGCGTGGCAAGACGCTGGAAATGCCTGTGGCAGTGGACTTGGAGGACAACAAATTCAGGGTTCTTGGCAAGCAGGCGTTGACCGACCTGACAGCCTACGCCCTGAAAAAGGTGGAAGACATGGGCTTTTATGCCCAGCTCTATACCTACACCAGCTTTGCTAAGACACGTCTGTATATGGGCGGTGCCGCCCTCAGCCCCTACGATGTCTGGCTGGCCGACTACACCGGCAAGACGCCCAACGTGACGTTTGCCTACAACGCCCACCAGCACACCAGCAAGGGCAGCGTGCCGGGCATCTCCGGCAACGTAGACCTCAACGTTACTACCCTCAACTACCCCCGTATCATCTGCAAGAAGGGTCTGACTCGTCTTCGGGAGGGCAAATGACCGAAAAAGAAGCTTTACTGTGGGTGCTGGGCATCTTGGGCAGCGTGTGCGCCGCCGCGATCACGCTGGACAAGGTGCTGGACATCATCCACAAGTACATCAAAAAGGCACAAGCACCGGACGCAGCACAGGACAAGCGGCTGGACGAGATGGACAAGCGCATTGGTGCGCTGGAACAGGGGCAGTTACAGCACACGCAGGCCCTTTCCCGCGACCTGCGCCGCTTTGACGGAATTGATGAGGAAATGCGCCTTGTTCTCGTTGGCGTGCAGAATCTTTTGGACGCGCAGCTGTCCGGTAACAACCGGGAAGGTATGCAAAAAAGCAAGACCGACATTAACAACTACTTACTGAGAGGAGTAACGAATCATGGAAGCAATCCTTAACTTTATCCCAGCACCCATCGCTCTGCTGCTGATGCTGGTGGGCTTTATCTCGCTGGCTGTTGGCTGCATCCGGCTGGGTTACAAGCAGACCGTCAAGGACCTTGCCTATGACCTTGTTTGCAAGGCAGAGGACAGCATTATGGGCAGCGGTCAGGGCGCAAAGAAAAAGGCCCAGGTGTTCGCCGCGCTGCGTGCGGCCTGCCCGAAAGCAATCCAGTGGGCCATTACGGACGAAGTGCTTGACGCTGTCATTGAGGGCGCTGTCAGCCTGATGAAAAAGGCACTGGCGGAAAAAAAGCCCACGATCAACCAGTAAAGGAGGATATCATGGCAAGCACTACATACCGCCATCTCGGTGACGTCACCGAGATGTTCGCCGCACAAGAACAATTTCGTGACCTCACGAAAACATACCATCTCGGCAATGTCAACAAAATGGTGACGTTTTGTCACCATTTTGCCAGCATTGGCAATATGGTGCGCAACGCCGGACAGCTGCCGCAACCTTTCTGGC
>OIZT01001288.1_pt1 | contig 11825 bp, 10 predicted proteins | sample 1588611 | NCBI WGS metagenome assembly OIZT01 (sample SAMN03283278) | human gut metagenome | biome: human-associated habitat; material: feces | host: Homo sapiens | place: Peru | collected 2012
GCTTAATGTGATTAATGGTGACCCTTCTAATCCTACAATTATTTTCAATCGTACCCCATATGCAATGCTGGAATCCATCACAAAGCGGGTCAGAGATATTTATGTTGCTGACAATAAATATGGGCTAGATGGATGTTTGAGTGTTCGCATCCGTCATGGTACGTTAGAAAGTCAACTTAGATCGTGTTTTGAAAAGCACAAACTGATTACTACAAGAGCATCTAATGGTGAGTATAACCCCAACCGGAGTTGGTGCATAGAGCATTTGGGAACGGATAGTCAATATGAAAAAATCTATAATGTTTTTTCTGATTTCTCTGCAGAAGTTGATAATTTGATCTCGTACGTCAAGAAAAAACTAATTCAGATTCGAACTGAGGAACGTAATCCTGAAGGACTATTTGATTTTACGATAGATTCAAATTTTGTTTCCTGGTTAGAAGGAAAACTTCTTGAGGATGCATCGTTCGAAAGCTTTAGAGATAATATTTTAGATATGTTGTCTGACGTTACCGAACATAGCCTTGACAATGTAAGAAACAAACTGCAAGTAGAAGTAAACGATTTTTTTCAGCACGCGATTCAAGGGCTCGAAAAGAAGCTGAAACAATATGAGAGCTTGCTAAACTTCCAACCACTCCGTACCCATATTGCAAATGCACGTACAGACATATCAACCGAACTAAACAGCATTTCGGAGTGGTTTCGACTGGCACAACCTGATGACTTTTCTGACTATGAACTTGCTTTGGCTGCTATAATATCCTGTGATATAATTCAATATGCTCATTCTCGTTGCTCTGTTCACTGTGTAACAGATGCTATTGATAAGGGGATATCTCTTAAAGGTTTTACATTTCCAAATGTTGTCGATATTTTTAAAATTCTACTGGACAATGTTATCAAACATTCTGGATTTACAGATATTCCAACCGCAACTATTTCTGGAATTAAAACGGATGATACAGTCATTATTACCATAGAGAATCCTATCCTTCCAGGCAGTGTTGACATCGAGAACTTAGAAATAATTGAAGCACGGCTTAGTGACTGGGAATCTCAAGGACATATCAATACCGAAGGAGGCTCTGGATTATACAAAATCAAGAAAATACTGTCTATTGATATGAAGTGCAATAATAAACTTCACCTCACATACAAGGATAATATGTTTTCAGTTATTCTATCTATTGATGCAGGAGAGATACTTTTATGAGAATTTTGATTATTGAAGACGATGTGAATAAACTAAATGCCATATCCGCATTTCTCGACGGATACAGTTATATTTCATACCAACACGAATCATCATATCACAGTGGAATGAGAACACTACTTGCAAATAAGTTTGATCTATTGCTGCTAGATATGAGTATGCCTGTTTATGATGTAACTGCTCAAGAAACGGGCGGTAGGCCATTGGCCTTGGCCGGAAGAGATATCTTATTTCAATTAAGGCGACGCAAATCAGATATTAAGGCCATAATCGTAACTCAATATGAAGATTTTGACGGTCTTTCGCTTTCAGCGCTGGATAATGATCTTTCTCGAGAATTTTCTATCAATTATCTTGGGTATGTATATTACAATACAACACAAGATTCTTGGAAAGACAATTTAGATGGATTTTTGAGCCGATTTCAATCAGAAAGTGAGGAAACAACATGATACGAGTGCTTGTTGTAGATGACAATCAACCGCGGGTCACTTCAATTAACGAGATTTTGTCTAATTCCAATATTCATTCTAGTAATGTGCAGTGCGTTGATTCTGTTATGGAGGCAAAGCGGGAGATTCTTAACACACACTATGACCTTATGTTACTAGACATTGTCCTTCCTAATCGTCCTGGGGAAGTTCCGCAGCCTGACGCTGGAATTGAACTTCTACGCGAGGTAGTATATTTAGATAATTATAAACTCCCTCAAAATGTATTTATTATTTCTGAATATGATGATGCGCTTCAAAAGCTGTCTGATATTGAAGGGAAAATGTCTTTTACAACAATTAAATATGAAGCAGCTTGTGATGAATGGCGTTCTAGGTTGAAGAACTATCTTGATCAACTTATCCGTGTAGATACGGAGGACTTAGACGAATACGACTATGATGTTGCAATCGTTTGCGCCCTTGCTTCACCAGAGTTGTTTGAAATCAAGCAACTTCCTTTTAGCTGGAAGTCGCTAGACTTGCTAGGTGATTCGACAAGCTATTTCACAGGATCGTATAGAGGTAAGAAAATTGTATGCGCTTCGTCGTATGAAATGGGAATGTCTGCAGCGGCTATCCTTTCCACAAAAATGATATTCAGGTTCCGTCCTAAGTATCTTATAATGACAGGAATTGCGGGTGGTGCAGATAAAGAAAAACTTAATTTTGGTGATGTAATGATTGCGGATCCTTGCTTCGACTATGGTAGTGGAAAACGAGTCTTGGAGGATGGAAAATCATCTTTTAAACCAGATTTTCGTCAAATACGCTTAGATGATGCTGTAATAAAAGCAGTCCACAATATATCCAGTCAGAAAGAGATGTTGATTGAAATCCATAAGCAATGTACTTACGAGAAGCCAGATAATCTCCTGCAGATTAAAATAGGCCCGTTTGGATCTGGTGCAGCAGTTGTAACAGATACTACAATTATAGACCAGGTCACAGAACATAACAGAAAATTCCTTGGTTTTGACATGGAAGCATATGGGGTTATGCTTGCAGGCTACATTTCTAACTCTCCAAAAACTATACCAATTGTGATGAAGTCTGTAAGTGATTTTGGCGATGGCAAAGATGACCGCTATCAAAAATATGCTTCATACACCAGTGCCCAAGTTCTTAAATTATTAATTACACAGTTATCATACTAAAGACAGAACAATTTGGTAGTGCATACCACTTAAAACTTCCCTATTCGGTGAATGTGTTCTACCAGATATGCTATGCGGGGGGAGGTTTATTAAGGTAATTAACGCCTAGTACGAAAAAAGTTTTAAGTGATATACTCTACTAGGTTAAAAATGCTTTCTAGAACTGTCTGCTTCACATTTTCGGATTCGTCTTTATCATATTTCGATAGGAAAAATATACCTGTCTACTCAACATCTAAACACTAGCCAATTAAAACAGCTTCTCTCTTGATTATCCAAAGCTGTCCAGATCGTTCAGCATTTCTAAGATATCTGCGCTGACCTGTTCCACATTCTCATGGGGATTGGCAGCTGCTTGTGTAGGAAGGGGAACGCCAGAGCTGAGCCGTTCTTCAATCAGCTGCCGGATTTTATCTTCCAGCGTCCGAGGATCTGGACCGGAAACATGGATCTGAACACGCACTCGGCTATCAAGCAGCCCTGGGTTATCCTCCAAATATTTGTTCAGGGCGGCCACAATAATCGGGCTTTTCTTGTTACCTAGTTGCTCAAGAAACTGGCCTGCTTGCTGTTTTTCCGCTGTGTCCATACCAAATTGGAGGGTGTAACGGTACTTTCCATTTTTTATCAATGCGGTTCACCCCTGCTTGAAGTTAGGTCCGCAGGAGAGAAAGTTGGCCTTCGGCCATTGCCTGGTAGCCAACGGCATTGGCATTCACGTTCTCTACAAAACTGGCTGAAGCTACCAGAGGGGAACGCTCCAGGTAATCCCGGAATAGAACAGAGCCACCGCCAATGAAAACTGCTGGGTTAGAACGCAGGTCTACCTTCAGTTCGCGCAGCTGATCCAGAATATCTTTTGCATGCTGTTCAGCGGACTTGCGAATGGTATCCTTTACATCCGCAGGGAGAATGGTTTCCTTGCCGCGCAGCACGGCACTGATATGTTCATCCTCAATCTGCATATCATGCAGGGCACCGACTCTGCGGATGATGTCATTGTTCATGGTGATGACTCCGGTTTCCAGGCTGCGGCAGAACTGCATGTCAGGCTTGCCACTGCGCAGGAGTAGAACATCGGTGGTGTAACCGCCAATGTCGATCAGGAACAAGCGCAGGTGGTGCTTGAGCTGGCTTTTCTGAGGTGCGATGGCAGCAAATGCCTGCGGATACACAAAGACATCCCGAATCAGAATGGTCATAGGCTTGTCATTGTAAGAGAATTGGACGGACTCACTGCGTTTGAAGTAGGCCCTGAACTTGTCTTTCAGAATGCCGTAGTGTTCTGGGGGCAGACCTACCGCCAGCTCGATTTTCTCTGCTGCGGGCAGAGGACCAGCATAGGAAAGCTCTTTGGCAATAGCAAATAAAGTGAGAATGAAGAAACTTTCATCTCTGGTCTTATCCCGACGATACGGGAGACGCTGACCGGAAAGGGTCCAGTATTCTCCCTTGTACTCCAGAACTTCATCTGCCATGGGTGGGCGGACCGAGTGCTGTGCTAGACCGGATATAAAATTGTGGTGGACGGTCTTGATGGCGTGATTGCCGTGGTCAACTGCGATTAACATAAAGATTTCCTCCTAAATAATGTTTTATATACTTAATTACACCGCTGCAGATACGTATTTGCAACGCTTGTACTTATAATTCTTGAAAATGCGCACAAAAAAGGACGGATACCCGACTGGGTTCCGTCCTTTGCGAGATGTCAGAGCAGACCTTCCTGACGACAATGCCATACATAATCGTCAAGGCCTTTGTATTGGGGATCCCAAAGGTAGGTCCCATACTCAATCCCGACCTGAGCCAGTATAGTGGCCAGATTGAAATAGCCGTCCTTCACATGGGGATTTTTCAGGTAGTCCATGTCGAATGCCGTCATAACCTTTGTGGTTCCCTTGGACTGCACATACTCCAGTGTTTCCTTCAAATGGTTCAGTGAATTGACACCGGGTACCGCAATTACCGTCAGGCCAGTAATGTGATGGATGACATCGGCCTTCATTGGCCCCTCGGTTAGAAGGACTGTCGGGGTAGGCTCGCCAGCGATATGGGTCCAGCATTCTGCCTTGCAGCCGTCCTGCTTTCCAACGCTGGTAAGCCATCGGAATTTTCCTTTTTTGATGAAGTCCAATCGAATCTGCAGGCCCTGAATTTTTCCTTCGGGGGTTCTTGCCGGCACGAGAATGCCTCGTTTTTCCTTATTGAACGTCCAACTTCCATCGGTATCATGATAAAAGCCGGGGACACCGGCCAGATAATGGCCTTCCTCATGGAGCTGCTTTGCAATGGCAGAGAAGCCTGCAACGGGCATGGTTTTATAGCCATTCCGACAGATCATTTCCTCGGTCATGCCTCTTGACAGTAGGTTTTCCCGATGGTCAGATGCCAGAGACAGCTTGGAAAGCAGAGCTGTATAGGTTTCGTGTCTGGCATCGATGTCCGTAAGGGGCAATTCAATATCCTGCAGAATGGGGCGTGTGATCGTTCGCTGCCCCCGCCTGTGTTTGCTGCCTTCATGGTGAAATGGACCGCTATCCTTCAGACCGAGTTCCTTTATCAGAGTATCCCGCACATCAGTGCGGTCAACTTTGGCATAGTACGCATACAGGTCAAAGACACCGCCTGAGAAATGACACCGGGGACAGCAGAATACATCTTTCGTAAGATTGATGTTCAGGTGTTTTCCCCGTGGATTTGTGTCACAGCAAGGGCAGCTTATATTGTAGCTGCGTCTACCACTCGGTGGTTCTGGAATGCCGATCAGAGGGATAATATCGCCAATATGTATTTCGACCATGCGGTCTCCTTTCCAGGGGGATGTGTGATACATCCCCCTTTATCGCAAGCGGCTTATGCAGGCGTTTGTTCCATTGCGTAGTTGCAGATATACTCTGCAGCAGCACGAATGGTTTCATCGCCACCAAATTTTGAGGCCAGCCAGTTTATAGCCCGAGGCTCTGTGTTGAGTACTTCGCCGAGCGTTTTGCCACCGTGCTTCTTGATGGGACTCACGACGGCACATGCCTGTTCAAATTTCTGTTCCGGTGTCAGTTCCACAGAGACCGGATCCGGCTCAGGAGCAGGAGGTGTAACAGTTGCTGCAGGAGCTTCCGACCCAGGCTGAGGAGCGGGCGGCGTGTCTGTGGGTGTCAGCGCAGGAGGCATTATGCCGTTTCCTACACCAAGTTCATCAGGAGCATTACTGTCGAAGCCATCTCCGGCAGCGCTGAACTGCAAACCGAAGCCGGCATTACGCAAGGCAATACCGATTGCTGCAGTCTGCGCCCATTCCCGGGGAGAAACGGTAGGCTTCAGCGGATCATATTTGCGGGAAGCAGTAGCTTCAGCCAGGTAGCAATCTACAGGATCCTTGTAGCTGACATATACTTTCGCAGTTGCAACGAAGTAGCCCTTCACAGGCTCAACCTGCAGTGCGATTTTCCCTTCGGGGTGCCGCAGACGGAACCACGCAAGCTGTGCCATAACGGGCAGCCGTTTCCGTGTTTCCTGCGTCGAGAGGTCTACATAATCGACCGCCAGCTTGGAAGGATCAAAGCCATCCACCTGATTGATAGTGTTCAAAACAGGAAACTGAGAGTTGAAATTGATATTCTGATTCATGTGATTACCTCCTGATCAGAACGGAATATAGGTGAAGCGGTACTGGAGCCATGCGGGCAATACCGTGTTGACCATCTTACTGATGGCATCCCGGTAGGCTTCCGGTGTGGTAGGTGCAAAGCTTTGGAACTGCTTGCGGAAGCTGGTGATCACCGTCTGAAGATTGCTGAGAGCGGTTGCTCGCTGCTTCTTCAGCTTTTCATCTGCGGGAATACCAAACTGCCGCTCTTGAAGCAGACAGGTAAAGAACGCATCGACGATCTTGTAGTGATAGCTCATTGCGCTCACATCAGCGGTAACAGGAGCTGCCTTGACAAAATTCATGCAGCTCTCCAGAATGGAGATCCGGTAAAGCAATTCCTGATAACCAAAAAGCTGATCCATGGTCAGCTTATGCTCCGCAATTATTGTGTTGAGCTGCTGCTTGTTTTGGTAGTACATATCCAACGTAGTTGCCATAATGGTTATTTCCTTTCTACTCAATGAAGTCTTGGATTCTTTGCGTCAGACGGGTACCCCGCTGGTCGGCTTTGGTATTGCGGATTGCCCGGCATAACGCTTTCCGTTCACCAACAATGGCGATCCGAAGCCTTGCGCGGGTAATTGCTGTGTAGACGATGGCACGCATCAGCATGATTGCGTGGGCACATTGCAGGTTCAGAATGACAGATTTGTACTGGGCACCCTGGGACTTGTGAACAGTGGAGGCGTATCCGAGATCCAGCATTCTAAGCTGGTCATTTTCGTACTTCATGATTCTGCCATCTCCAAAGTCAATCTCCACGGTAGCCTCGTTTTCGGGGCCGATAATGTTGGTGATGTAGCCCACATCGCCGTTGTTGACCTGTTCAAAGTTCTTGATTTGCATGACCTTATCACCAAGTCGGAAACGCAGTTGCCCGGAAACGGCTTCGGCCTTTCCCGGAGCCGGTGGGTTCACCAGTGCCTGCAATCGTGCGTTCATTGCGTCCACGGATGTTTCGGTCTTGTGCCGGAAGGGAGTCAGGAATGCAACGCCATCCACACCAAATTTTTGAACTTCCTGCATATACAGGTTTTCGATGATATCGGCGGATAAGGCTAAGTCCTTGGAATCAAAGAACATGAAATCCGGGCCGTACTCCATACTCAGATTGCCATGCTTGATCAGCCGGGCATTCGTTGCGATCCGGCTGCCAGCGCTCTGGCGGAACACATGATCCAGACGAACCACGGGTACAGCACCACTGTTGATGATGTCTTTTAAGACAGCGCCGGGTCCTACAGAGGGAAGCTGATCTGCGTCACCCACCAGAACCAGTCTGGCATGAGGCGGGATGGCTGCAAACAGCCGCTCTGCGAGAAAGGCGTCCATCATGGAGACTTCATCTACAAGAATCAGATCCGCGTTCAGCATGATGCCTTCGGTCAGAGTGCCATCTGGGTTCGCCTTGATGCACAGAGCCTTGTGGATTGTGGATGCCGGCAGCCCGGAGGATTCCTTCATCCTTTGCGCTGCCTGCCCGGTGGGGGCGCAGCATATGATCTGTGCTTGCGGATATTTTTCCTGGTACAGATCAAGAATCGCCCGTTGGACAGAGGTTTTACCAGTTCCTGGGCCACCTGTTATGATGCAGAACTTGGTGGAAAGCGCCATTTTTACCGCATCCCGCTGTTCTGGAGCCAATGTGATCCCGAGCTTCCGCTCCTCGCCCAGAATGGCGTGATTCAGATTCTCGTAAGGCTCTACAGTCCTTTTCATCTGCTGCGTGATATGAAAGGCAATGTTATTTTCCACAGTGGCAGTCGCGGTGCGGTAAATATAGTGGTCATAGCAAACAAGCCGATTCTCCTGTACCAGGCGGAAAGCTCTTGCCGCGGCCATCTCCTCGGTAATCTCCGGTGTTTCCAGAATGTTCAGTGTCCTACGGAGAAAGTCATGTTTTTCCAGACACATATGTCCTTCTGTTTCACTTTCAGAGATTGCATACATCAGTGCTTCATCGACACGTTCCGGGGAAACCGCGGGAAGTCCCAAACTCATTGCCAGCTTGTCAGCTGTTTTGAAAGCGATACCTGCCATTTCTACCAGTTGGTACGGATGATTTCGGATGATATCCAGGGTGTTCTTTCCGTACTCGCGATAGATTTTAATGGCTCGGTTTGCGGTAACACCATGGGGAGCCAGAAAGGCGATTACATCCCGGGCACCGCGGTTTGCCAAATAGGAATCACAGATCATCCTGAGTCGCTTTTCGCTGATGCCCCGGATGGTCATAAGTTTTTCCGGCTCGTGATCCAGAATCTCCAAGGTGTCCTGCCCGAAGGAATCGTAGATTTTCTCCGCGATTTTTCGGCCAACACCTTTGATCTGACCAGAGGCCAGATAGCCGATGATGCCTTCCTTGGTGTGGGAGATCACTTCCTCGTAGCTCTCCACCTCGAACTGGAGTCCGTGCTTCGGATGCCTGGCCCAGTGACCATTCAAACGGAAACGGAGTTTTTCTGTGATGGGGAGACAGTAGCCAACAGCTTTGAATTGGCTCATAGTATTGCTGCTGCCATCGTGCAGAATTTCCAGCGGACGGTAAACGGCTATCATATAGTCAACGGTGGAAGCATCGGCTATCCGGGGGTAGAGAAGCTTATCAAATTGACATAACACTTGTTTTCTCCTTTCTCAAGAGCGTTTTCACTTGGCGACAAGCACATGCCGGGTCTGGGGTACATAGTACGACTCCTCCGCAACATCAAACGCCCTTGCCATATGAATGGCCTGACCGACAAGATCGTCAGCCAGACTGTCCAGCTCTTGTACAAGTTTTACACGGTCCCGGAGTTCAGACAGCGGCCATTCTTCGTAGTCGTTATCCATGTCCGTACCCCGGCCGGGGAATGTGACGGGCTGTTTTGGTGGGATACGGAAATCCACACGGGCTGCTCTCCCACAGACACCACACACATTGCCTATGTCGGAGACACTGCGGTAGTTCTGCTGGCCGCAGCTGGTGCAGTAAGACAGGTATTTGGAGGGCTTTAGGTCCCCTTGGTAGAGGACTAGATAGCTGCCGTTCCGGCCGTTGAATCCTGCCTGCCAGCGGAAGTTGTGGGCTGCATTAAACAGATATAGAGCCTCCTGCCGCATAAGTAAAAACTCCTGGGTATCGAGCATATCGTAAACCTTGGATTCAATCTCAGGATCCAGACCAAGTCTGTAAATTTTGAGGTTGCAGGCATACGATGTTGCATGATTCCAGGAGTTCATTGTGGAATATCGGAAATGGTTACGTAGGTAATCCGTCATTTTGCGGCGGGATCGATGGTCAATCGGTTGAGAGAATTTGCGCATATTATTTCTCCTGTTGGTTAAATCGGCTGTACCGAAACTTTTACCTTGCGGCTGGTAGATACGTTCAGCACGTCGGCGTAAACGCTGGGATACTTCTTTTTCAAAGCATCGGAACTGGGCCGTTTGGTGGTTCTCGTTACGAAGTCAATGAGGAGCTTATCTTTGGTAGTTGTCAGAATACCATGCTCATGCTCCTTCATGACTTCGGCAATTCGCACGGAGTGTGCTTCAATCTCCTTTTCATAGAGTTTCTTTTCGTCTTCGCATTCCTTGACTTTGGCCTGCAGATTGGCAATCTGGCGAAGCTGTCGCTCAAATTTGCCCGGCAGCTCAATGGTAGGAAGACCAGGTTTGCTGGCACCATAGATTCTTGCGAGGGATTCCATTGCCAGTGTGGGTTTGACACCGCTCATGGTGGGCGGGACATCGTGTTCCAGGCTCCAGATCCATTCGTCCAGTCGCTCAAAAATAATGTCCTCCTTGGCAAAATCACGCTCGATTTCTGGCATTGCCAGATCATTGGCGGGATTATTCCCCCAGAAGCACGAGAATGCCCCGTGCTGGACATCTGCTACAGCAAGGTAGAACCGGAGCTGGAATTCATAGTACAAGGGAATTGAATCATCAGCCCAGTCTATTGCTTTGTGGTAGGTGCAGCTTTTGCATTCGAGAATGCCAGGTTGGCCATCACTGGCCCGCTCATACCGCCGGTCAAAATTGGCTAGAGCGTAGGGATAGTCTGCGTGTTGATACAGCCCCTTGTCGTCATAGACGTAGTTGCCGCTTTTCTTTGCATACCAGTATGCGGCAATCGGTTCGAGCAAGTGCCCCATCTCCAGCTGGTCAGCATTGTCTTTTGGCTTAGGCTTCATGCGTCCCTTTTTGATCATCCAAAGTTCCAGCGGGGTTGTCCACGGTGACACGCCGAATATGGCTGCCACATCGCTTCCACCGATGGTATAGGGGATATCGCCTTTGGGACCGTGCATACGGCATTCTAACCAGCGGTCATTACTCATGCCAGTGGTGTCGCAAAGTAATATTGGAGCAGCCATTACCACTTCAACTCCTTTGCCACATCATAGTCGCTCCACCGGATGGCCAGAGCACGCGCCATGTTTTCTTCGACCTTGAGCATCTTTGCTTCCGGGGTGTGGCGTGTTTTCAGCATATAGGGAATTTCCTGCATGGCCATGAAAACATCGTGGGCAGTTGCGGGTCCTCCGCCGTAAGCCATTTCATACATAGCGATTGCTTCCAGCGCTTCCTTCTTCGGAAGGGAGAGCTTTTTGCAGACCCGTGTCATGGCATTTAAGGGGTACTCCAGCGGAATCTCCAGCAGACTCTGCAGTTTTGCAACGGAGTCGCAGAACTTGGCAAACAGTTTGTCCATCTCCGCTTCAAAGTCTACGACCTTACGCTGATTCCGATGGTCTACACCAATACAGTCACCGATATGGATCGGTTGCTGTGCGCCCACCAGCAAAGCAGATACTTTTGCGGAGGCAAGACCGGTGTCGGATGTCAGGAATCGGATACCTGGAACCAGCCTGTTCGCAATGGCCGTTTGACCGTGTGCGGCAAGAGCCTTGGTATAGGCACCCAGAATGCCTTCCTTCTGATTAGGGAGGATCCAACTACAGCTGGTATAGGAGTGATCGGTGTATCCGCCTTCAAATAGGAAGCCAGGAAAACGCTCACTCAGCTTCTTCTCCAGTGTAACCAGAAGTTCATCCATGGGGAGTACAGAATAATCTGTGTCGTCACCGGAGTGTGCCGCAGAGACCTTTTCGTTCCGAATCAGCAGGAGCGCATCCGAATTGTGTACGGACAGACAGAAGTTGAGTACATTGGCCAGGTCCTTGCGGGCGAGCTTGGGAAGCGCGGTGCCGTTGATCTTTGCTCGTTCGATCAGCGTCTTGTAGGCCGTGCTGCGGACGGGATAGATATTTCCATCCACATTCAGAGCAAGGCCGAGGTTGGCGGCGGTGTCTTCAATTGCCTCT
>OIZT01001291.1_pt1 | contig 11815 bp, 7 predicted proteins | sample 1588611 | NCBI WGS metagenome assembly OIZT01 (sample SAMN03283278) | human gut metagenome | biome: human-associated habitat; material: feces | host: Homo sapiens | place: Peru | collected 2012
AAATGTCAAAAAGTACATATCAATGTAGCGAATGTTTCGCAAGTTGAGTCAATTATTTCACGTACTTCTTTCCATCCTTGATATAGATGCCGCTTTCTGGCTCCTGACTCAACTTGCGACCTTGCAAGTCATAGATGCCTTGCAGAGTATGCTCCTCTGCGGCATTCACGTTCTCTATGCCAGTAGCATACCCCTCACCTATCACATAGATAGGCATGGCCTTAGCGTCGGAAGACAAAGGTTCATCTGCACCTCCGAAAGGATTCTCGCGTATAGTTACATTCATGTACCAACTTTGTGGCGCAGGCACATCATCGTCAGTTCGCAAGACCAGTCCGCCATCTTTTATGATGTAATTGATAGCATCCTCCGAGTTAGACGCAAGGTTTTTATTGGCTTGATAAACACCATTAAAAACATATTTTCTTGTCATACTCATACAGTCGATAAATTTTTCCTTCGATGCAGAAAGTGTGACATCTGCCAACTCGATGGTCTTTTCTCCATCACTCTCACACATGATCAAGCTTGGATAGTTTGCTTTAGAGAAACCAGACTTCAACTTCTGGACGTTCAGTCGTGTAACAGTCTTATTGACCACTTCGATGTCCACTGGGGTTGCCACGTTTAAACCATTGCTTGTCAACTGTTCAAGACTCATCCTAAATGGCACATAGAGTGATTGCCACTTGTAGGCATCAAATGTACGAATGTACTTGAAGTCAGCCACCTCAATATCTACTGGACTATTATAAGCCTCGCCATCTGTGAGCGTCACTGCCTTGGCAGTGTACTTACCATCAGCGTAGGTCAGTTTCAGGTTGTTGCCAAGGATGCCACAGAAGTCTTTAATGTATTTTATGTTCTCATTGTTTGCATTGCAGTTGATACATACATCCCCATAGAGTCCATTGGCATCTGGGTGTCCAGCCATCTCAAATACGTGTGGAACAGCTCCATCCTCACCGAAAATGCTATTATCATTGGTATAAACATCAGTTATCTTGTCACATTCCTTACCATGATATACAGTATTGTCACCAGTAGATTTCAACACAGGATAAGCATCACCATTCTCACCAAGTTTCTGATACCAAGCCAAATCGCCAGAAGTTTTATTGTCATTTAACGCCAATGCCACCTCGCCACTCTTTATCTGCTGTTTGGTGAATGCCTTGACCACGTCCGCTTCTTCCTTTCCGTCTTCGAAAGTCAGACTTCCTACACCAACTATTTTGATGTTCTCAGATGAGTTGTTCAGCAAAGCCTCCTTGTTGTAAGCTACAATGCCCTTTGCGGTTAGTGTACCACCTACATAACCTATAATGATTCCTGAAGAGCCATTTGTATTCGTCACATCTCCATAACTGAACACATTCTGGATACTGCTGTTTTTCAATGTACTTCCTGCTATGCCACCGGCATGCCAACCTGTACTTGTAATCTTGCCATAGTTGGCGCAATCTTCGATACATGTTCCATAAGCATAGCCTATGATTCCACCAATATATTGATTTCTACCGTTTTCAACGGTTCCGTAATTGGTACAGCGCTTGATGTTTCTCTCAAAGCTATCACCTGCAATTCCGCCAACACTTCCTGTACCCTTCACGCTGGAGCGATTCTCGCAGTTTTCGAGATTTATTTTGGCTATTCCAACGATACCGCCAGTATCTTCTTGTCCTATAACAGTACAATTGTTTGTGGTTTTAATGCCCTTTATATGTGCTGGAGAATTTGTGGATGCGCATGCATATCCTGCCAAGATACCTGTTTTATATGTCTTCTCATTTGTTGTGCTCACATTCTCCACCTTAGCATTGCCAAAGATAAGGTCTTGGATAGTCGCACCGTCAGTATAGCCGAAAAGCCCCACATGGTTTTGTGCTGTCTTGATATAGAGATTGGAGATGGTGTGTCCCTGACCGTTCATATTTCCCTTCCAGCGATTATCATTGTTGCCTATCGGAATCCAGCTCAAGAGTTCCTTGCCGTCTTCAGCCGCATGGCAATAGTTCTTGAGGTCGATATCCGCAGTCAGCTTGGCTGATGCCGAAGGGTGAGTAGTTCCAGCTGCTTCGCCATCGTCCACGATAGTTCCGTTCACATAGTCGCGGAACCACGCCAAGTGGTAAGGTTTGGCTATCAGGTACACCCCATTTTCCTGTGAAGGCTTTACAGCCACATAATGCTGGCAACGGTCGCAATAGCCATCCTCATTGTTGTCGTGTCCAAGGGCAGGATGCTCTGCGTCCGTTACATCAGTCAATTCCTTGGTCAATTGGCTGTCGGAATATGTCCTTTGGCAGTCCTGGCATTGCCAATATTCCTTGGTTGCCGCCTCTGTACAAGTAGCGTTTGTTGCAACGTGGTGATTTATTGTCTGTCCGTGTTGATACTTGATTGCGGAACTGGTAGTATTGTTGGTGAAACTACCTGAGATTATCTCGTACGTCATACAATTTACAAGTGAATTATCTGAATAAACTGTATGTTCCGAACCAATGACGGGATAACTGTCTCCATCATTAGCCAGATTTTGTCCCCATTTCGCTTCGCTCGAAGCGTTTTGCTGGAGCAGATAGGCAACAACACCGCTTTTCAGTTGGGTTTCTGTAAATCCTGTTGCGTTATCTTCTGAGAGATTGTCGCTTCCGAAGGCTTTTACAGTTTGCTCTTGGCTGTTTACGGTCAGCTTTGCGCCACTATAGTATGCCACCATGCCTTCAGTGGCACCATAACAAGTATAGCCAAAAGCCATGCCTATAGCTATATCTGTGAAGTCCGTGGCACTGATGCTGCCATAGCAGAACACGTTCTTTATCTTGCTGGGGCCCCATACATAACCTGCCAAACCAGCAACATGATTTGAACCTTTTACATCTCCATAGTTGGCGCAGTCTTGAATCGTTCCGCTACCGAAATAGCCAACCAAGCCACCTACATACTCACTTGATGCCGTTACTTTTCCATAGTTGGCACAAGCGGTTATGAAATTATCTTTTCCAGCGTAGCCGCCAAAAAGACCGCCGACATGTTCTGTTCCTTGTACCGTGGCGTAGTTCACGCAGTTGTAGGCGTTACCAACAAAAACACCTGCAATACCGCCAGTATAACTAGTATATTCTCCTCCTTCTCCTTTCATCCGGCAAGTTTCTGATATTTTGATATTTTGAAGGGTGCTTCCACTTTCTGCTTTACCAACCAAAATTCCTGTGTTAGATGATGTAGTATTTGTCACATTTGCATTCACAAAGGTTAGGTTCTTGATTGTGCTTTGACTAATAAACCCGAAAAGCCCCATATTCTCTTGGAAATCATTGATATAAAGGTTGGTGATGGTCTTGTTATTTCCGTCGAAAGTGCCTTGGTATCTTCCAATAGGCTCCCAGCTCTTTTGGTTTATATTTTCAGAGGCGTTCGCCGCATGGCAGAACTCAGACAAGTCGATATCAGCAATCAGCTTGGCTGAAGCTTTAACGTTGGCAAAATCCTCATTCACATGGTCGCGGAACCAGGCAAGTTCGGCAGCTGTGGATATCAGAAAAGGATTGTCTACTGTGCCATCACCACTGGCAGGCCGCTTCGTTGTTTGTGCCCATGCCCCCCCATAAGGCATGAGGATAGCCATCACGAGCAGCAGCATCGTGAATAGCCTGTTTCTTTGTTTTTTGTTATTCATAACTGTAAAATATTATTATTATACTTTTTTACATATTTTCTCTCATTGCCATCAGATATACTGTAAATCCCAGGATGATGACGAAAGTCTGTCCGAGAAACAGATAGATATAGTATCTTCCTCTCTTGATGAAATCACAGAACCTGTAGCGAGCCTTGTAGTTTCCATCAAGATATATCCTGTAGTCTTGAACCATGGCATAACTCATGACTATGGCGAACAGCAGAAGAAACAATGCCACTATAAAAATAGCCTGTTCCTCTTTCGTGAAAGTCTCTATCATATTTTCCAAGGCGCAAAGATAGTGTTTTTTTTAAAAACAAGGTACAAAATTATAAAAATATTTACGAAACATGCAAATAATCGAGTATTTCACAATATCATTCCTTTCATTGATGATCATAAAATACGAGCAAAAAAAGTTGTTTTGGAGCTTTTTGAATTACTAATAGCACAGAGATGACATAAATAACGTGAGTTATACTTTTTAAAAGGAGCACAAGAGAACACCTACATAATTGTCGTAAAATTAAAAAGGTGGGACAGGTCTCACGACCACCCCACCTTGAGAACAGAGTAAAATGTATAGGAAAAATACTGTTTACTTGTTTAGAGCTTGGAAATAATGCCAAGCTTTGTTTCACGAATGAACTTCACGATATTCTGAATCTCAGGACCATCAGGCACCTGGTCAACAACTTGGTTGACAGCATCGAATACGCTTGTTTGTCCGTGGAACACCAGACGATAAGCATTTGCTATGTGTGCAATCACCTTTTCGTCTACGCCGTAGTTGCGAAGTACGGTACTGTTTACACCACCGTAGCGTACAGGGTTGTCGGTAGCTACGATGAATGGAGGCACATCCCTGCTAAAGCGAGTACCACTCTGAATCATAGCGGCATCGCCCACACGAGAGCCAGGGTTAGCGATAACACCAGAAGAGAAGATGATGCGGTCGCCAATGATGCAGTCGCCAGCAATCTTTGTACCATAGCCAAAGACATTCATCTGACCAACCTTGGTATCGTGAGAGATATGAACACCCTCCATGAGGAAGTTACGATCACCGATGACAGTCTGACCATCAGAGAATGTAGCACGGTTGATAACAACATTCTCGCGAATGATATTCTCGTCGCCAATGATAAGCTGCGAAGCATCACCACGATAGTTGAAGTCTTGAGGCTCAGCACCAAGCACGGTATTCTGGAACACCTTGTTGCCCTTGCCCAAGCGAGTGCCGTTCATTATGCTAACGTAAGGATAGATGATACAGTTGTCGCCTATCACAACGTCGTCTTCGATATATGCGAAAGGATAAATAGTAACGTTGTTACCAATCTTCGCCTTTGGGCTTACACAAGCCTTGTCACTAATATTGCTCATAATGTGATTGTTTTATTATTTCGTACCACCTCCAAGAGCAGAATATAGACTAACTACAGCCTGCATCTTATAGAAGTCGTCGGTGACCTTAGAAATTTGGGCATTGAGAAGGTTTGCCTGAGCGCTGATAACCTCGAGGTATGTTGTACCGCTGCTCATATAGAGCTGACGAGTATCTTCAACATTCTTTGTATAGAGGTCGATGTTCTTTGCATCATACTTAGACTTCTCAGAATAAGTGTTGTAGCTTACGAGAGCGTTGCCAACCTCATTACCAGCCTTAAACACAGCATTCTGCCAGCTATTGAAAGCCTGCTCCTGCTGAGCCTTTGCAACCTTCAAGCCTGCGATAAGCTGACCGTTAGCAAAGATAGGCTGAGTTAGGCTACCAACTGCCGAGAGCAACCATTTACCCGGATTAATGATACCAGAACCTGCACTATTAGTATATGTGGCAGCACCAGAAATCTTGATGCTTGGATAGAAGCGGCTACGAGCAGTCTGCACATCGTGGAAACAAGCAGCGAGCTTCATTTCTGCAGCATGAACATCAGGACGATTGTTCAAAAGCTGAATGCCAACACCTGTGCTAAACTCTGTAGGCAACTGCTGAGCATCGAGAGAAGAACGCTTAATCTGCTGACCAGGCTGGTTAAGGAGAAGGCAGAGAGAATTCTCTGTTTCACGAATCTGACGATTCATATCAGCAGCCTGCGATTTAACAGAATAGTAGCTTGCTTCAGCACTCTGAACACTTGTAGAGCGTGCGCGACCATACTGCATCTGCAGAGCCATCATATCCCAAGTCTCCTTTGTTATCTTCTCCATCTCGTCAAGGATTTCCTTCTGGCGGTCGAGCATCAAGAGAGTATAGTAAAGATTTGCCACACCAGTAACAATCTGACTCTTCACAGCCATCTGGTAATCCCTTGTAGCGAGGAGCTGCATCTGAGCATTACGCTTTACAGAAAGCAGATTGCCGAAGAGATCGACACTCCAACTTGCAGCCACAGGCAACTGATAAGTCTTAGAAGTCTTGGCGCCATCCCATGACGAGAGAGTACCCTGAGGGTTGATAGCTACAGAAGGTAAGAACGCAAGTTTCGATATCAAGAGTGTAGACTCTATCATCTTAACATTGAGAGCCGCATTCTGCAAGTCAACATTCTTTTCCAAAGCCTGCTGGATAAGAGCCTGAAGCTGAGGGTCGGTGAAGACGCTCTGCCAAGGCAGATTACCGAAGCTTGTGGTGTCGTTGACAGCAAGAGTGTCTGTATTAGATACAGCATCGCGGATGATGCCCTTAGTATCTATATTGTCAGGACGCTCATACTTATTGTAGAGTCCGCAGCTGCTCATCAAAGCAGCTGCCGACAATAGTGTTATTATTTGTTTCTTGTTCATGGTGTTCAAACTATTTCTTTCCGATAGGATGTGTATACTGCAACAACTCTGTATCTACCTGTGCGTTGTCATCATCAAACTCTATAGGCTTAACCTTCTCCTGTAGCCACTGGAATACAGCGAACAAAGCAGGCACGATGAAGAGCTGACAGAGAGTACCGATGAGCATACCGCCTACGGCAGCAGCACCAAGAGTCTGGTTACCATTCTTACCTACACCAGATGCAAACATCAATGGCAACAAACCGATGATCATAGCCAAAGAAGTCATCAAGATAGGACGCAGACGAGCACCAGCACCAAGGATGGCAGAATAGCGTATCGCCATACCCGTTCTACGACGCTCAAGGGCAAACTGTACGATAAGGATGGCATTCTTAGCCAACAAACCGATAAGCATGATGAGCGCAATCTGCATGTAGATGTCGTTAGAGTGACCAAAGAGGTTGGTGAAGATGAACGCTCCAGCCAAACCGAATGGTATTGAGAGGATAACCGCCAACGGAAGGATGTAGCTCTCATACTGTGCCGACAAAATCAAGTATACGAATACCAAACAGAGGGCGAAGATGATAGCTGTAGAGTCGCTTGACTCCTGCTCCGAACGGGTCATACCAGAATAGTCGAGACCATAACCGGTAGGAAGCACCTGTGCTGCAACTTCCTCAACAGCCTGAAGAGCCTGACCTGAAGAATAGCCTGTTGCTGCAGTAGCATTGACATTGATACAGGTGAAGAGGTTGAAACGGTTGACGTTAGATGGACCATATACACGGCGCAAAGAGCAATACTCGCTGATAGGAGCCATGCCCGCAGGAGTGCGCACATAGATATTGGTAAGAGTTGCCGGGTTCTTACGGCTGTCTACAGTTCCCTGAATCATTACACGGTAGAGCTTACCGTATGAGTTGAAGTTGGAAGCATAAAGACCACCATAATATCCCTGAAGTGTAGACAATACTGTCTGAGGGGTGATGCCATTCTGCTTACACTTAGCAACATCAACATCCACCATATACTGAGGATAGTTAGGGTTGTAAGAAGTCATAGCAGTAGCAATCTCAGGGCGCTTGTTAAGCTCTGCAAGATAGTTCTTAGTAATCTCGAAGAACTTGTTAAGGTCGCCACCAGTCTTATCCTGCATAGAGAATGTGATACCGTTGGTAGCACCGAAACCGCTAATCATAGGTGGTGCGAACGCCAAGATCTGAGCATCCTTGATTTCGGCAGTCTGCTTATAGATCATACCGAGCACCGAGGTATACGACATAGGGTTGACGAAGAATCGCATGATACCATCGCCCTGCCACAAACCAGAGAGGTTGTAGAAGAAACCAGCTGGACGCTCTTCGAACGACTTAAGCTTAACGATGAAGGTAGCCTGGTCGGAACCCTGACCAGCGATAAAGTTGTAACCAAGCAACTGCTCACGGTTCTTAATCGCAGGGTTGTTAGCAAGCATCTTGTCAATTTGGTCGATGACAACCTTTGTACGCTCTTGGCTTGTACCAGGAGCCATAGAAACAGTACAGAAGATAACACCTGTATCCTCATCAGGCACAAGACCAGTCTTGGTGGTAGCCATAGTTACACACATAGCGAGGATACCCACAGCTACGGCAACACCTGCAAGAATACGATGATGGATGACATTAGCCACACCCTTCTTATATTTCTCGAGAATCTTCTCATACTGATAGTTGAAACCTGCATGGAAACGATCTATCACAGACATCTTCTTCTCGTGCTCACCATCGTGAGGCTTAAGGAAGATAGCACAAAGAGCTGGTGAAAGAGTCAACGCGTTGACAGCTGAGATAAGAATTGACACAGCCATGGTAACACCAAACTCACGATAGAACACACCACTTGTACCACCCATAAACGATACAGGCACGAACACGGCTGCCATTACCAAGGTAATAGAGATGATAGCACCAGTAATCTCGTTCATGGCATCGATAGATGCGGTAAGAGCCGACTTATATCCTTGGTCGAGCTTAGCATGCACAGCCTCAACAACCACAATGGCATCGTCGACCACAATGGCAATAGCCAGCAACAATGCAGAAAGTACCAGCAAGTTGATAGAGAAGCCGAACACCCAAAGGAAGAGGAATGTACCGAGCAACGCTACTGGCACGGCTATCATAGGGATGAGAGTAGAACGGAAGTCCTGCAAGAAGATGTAAACCACAGCGAACACCAACAACATAGTGATGATGAGGGTGAAGATAACCTCCTCCATAGATGCGAAGAGGAAGTCGGTAACGTCGTAGTTCAACTTATATTCTACACCAGGAGGGAACGACTTAGCCTGCTTTTCGAGCTCAGCCTTTACGTCCTTAGCAATCTGTGTAGCGTTAGAACCTGCAATCTGCTGTACCATACCCATTACAGAAGGCTGACCGTTGTTCTTCATACCAACGCTATACATCAAACCACCAAGCTCTACCTTAGCAACGTCTTTCAAACGAAGAGTCTGACCATTAGCATCGCTGCGAATGATGATATCTCCATATTCTTCAGCAGTCTTCAGACGACCCTTATAGCGCATGGTATATTCGTATGCCATATCGCTCTGCTCACCAAACTTACCAGGAGCAGCCTCAATATTCTGCTCAGCCAAAGCTGCGCTTACGTCAGAAGGGATAAGGTTGTACTGCTTCATCTTATCAGGCTGAAGCCATATACGCATAGAATATGTCTTCATACCAGGCGATTGCACAGCACCAACACCGCTTACACGCTTCAATGCAGGAACTACGTTGATATCGTTGTAGTTGGTAAGGAATTCGTCATCATATCGTCCATCCTCTGTGGTAAGAGTATACATGATAACGTTAGAAGTCTGCTGCTTGTTAACGGTTACACCAACTCGAGTTACTTCGGCAGGAAGCAAAGCCTGAGCCTGAGAAACACGGTTCTGAACGTTTACGGCAGCCATATCAGGGTCGGAACCCTGCTTAAAGTATACGGTGATAGAAGCCGAACCATCGTTGGTGGCCTGAGAAGTCATGTATGTCATGTTCTCCACACCGTTGATACTCTCCTCAAGAGGAGTGATCACGGAGTTGAGCACAGTCTGTGCATCAGCACCAGTATATGTTGTGCGCACCGAAATGGTAGGAGGAGCCACATCTGGATACTGCTCAATAGGGAGCGAGATGATACCGATGGTACCTAACAGTACGAAGAAGATGGAAACCACCGTCGAAAGTACTGGGCGCTTTATGAAGTTTGTAAATGTCATTTGATTTATTATTATATGGTTAGGATTGAAGATGCAAGAGCTTTAAGCACTAAATCATTTTGATTCTTCACTCTTTCCTCTTCACTCTTCACTAATTATTTCTTGCCCATAGCATCAGCAAATCCCTTTGCAGAGCCCTGCTTTTCTGCGAGCTTAGCAGCATCCTCAATCTTCTTGAGATACTGAGCCTCAGAGATAGGCTTGATTGCCTTGCCGTCGCTAAGCGAAGTAATACCCTTAGAAACGTAGCGGTCGCCAACCTTCAAACCTGCAGTAACGATGTATGTCTTACCATCATCCTGTGGGTTAACCTGAATTTCGGTATACTTAACCTTGTTGTCTTTGCCAACTACATAAACAAACTTCTTGTTCTGAACCTCAGAGGTAGCCTCCTGAGGAATGATGATAGAGTTGCTTGCCAAAGTAGGGATTACAATCTGACCAGAACCACCGCTGCGGAGAGTATGCTCTGGGTTAGCGAAGTGTGCGATAAGCGAAACAGAACCAGTAGCAGCATCGATAACACCACTTGCCTTAACAACCTTTCCTGGGTGGTTGTAGATGGTGCCATCAGCCAACTGGAGCTTGATTTCTGGGAATGCAGAGAGAGCGCCCTTCATACCACCAGCGTTTTTGGTAAGAGAAATCATATCCTTCTCTGTGAGCGAGAAGTAAACCTCCATAGTAGAAATATCTGAAACTGTGGTCAAAGGCTCCTGGCTTGAAGCACTAACCAAAGCACCTACCTTGTAAGGCAAAGAACCGATAACACCTGCTGCAGGGCTCTTTACATAACAAAAGCTCAAAGCCTCTTCGGCAGAAGCAAGAGCTGCCTGAGCCTGAGCGAGAGATGCCTTTGCAGTAGAATAATTGTTCTGAGAAGTAGAGAGCTCGAACTGACCAATAACCTTATTATTATATAGCTGCTTAGAGTTCTCGTATGTAAGCTTAGAAGTTGCGAGCTGTGCCTTAGCTGTATTTACCGCAGCCTTAGCCTGGCGAACTTGTGCCTGATAAGTTTCGTTGTCGATAACAAAAAGAAGCTGACCAACGCCTACGGTCTGACCTTCATGTACACAAACTTTAGTGATAAAACCAGATACCTTTGGACGAATCTGAACATCCTGGATACCCTTGATAGTTGCAGGATAAGTGGTCTGCAACTCTGTTCCCTGAGCCTCAACGGTTCTAACTGCATACTCGTTGTCTGCAAAGTTTGGCTTGCCGCCACCCGATTTGCTTCCACACGATGCGAGCACTGCGCCGAGAGCCGCAATCATTAACATCTTTGTTGTTTTCATACCTAATTGTTATAATTATATTAATATTTTCGAATCTTTCCTCTTTATAGATATCGACATATATACACGACGAGCTACAATGAACAATTTCTTAGTCCATGTGTCATAGTATATATATTAATAATGTGTAAATAGTTGACTCTTTTCCTATACTTACAGCTATAGTCTAAAGACTATTATTGCTTTTATGGGTGCAAAGTTAACAACAATAATGGAAAACTAACACAATTCAGTTAGTTTTTTAACAAAGATTACGAGTAATTATAGCTACTCTATAAAAAGGTAAAAAAATAATTGGCAAACTTATAACAAAAAGACAAAAAGACCCATAAAACAGAAGAATAGACGATATTCAAAAGGCAAAATAACTGTATATAAAAGGACATAAAACTGATGTTTGAAAACAGCAAAACCTTGGTAAGCAAACAGCAAAACCTTGGTAAGCAAACTAAAAAAGCTTAACAAGCAAACTAAAAAAGAATAAAAACATTAGATACAATCTATAAATCTAAGCCTGATTTATATAAATCTAAGCCAGGTTTATATAAATCCAAGCCAGATTTATATAAACCAAGGCTGGATTTATAGTTTACAGCATGTATTTTCCATTTTTACAACGAGTATACTATAGTTTTATGCCAGTCATTTTTAAACATTAAACATAAAAGGGAGAAGACAGACTGGCTACAACGATGCGTTTATATATGCGTTTATTATCAATACTAAAAATGTTTTCGTTAAGCCAGATGAGCAGAGCTAAGTTTACTTAAGCTCTGCCATGGCGAG
>OIZT01001296.1_pt1 | contig 11783 bp, 8 predicted proteins | sample 1588611 | NCBI WGS metagenome assembly OIZT01 (sample SAMN03283278) | human gut metagenome | biome: human-associated habitat; material: feces | host: Homo sapiens | place: Peru | collected 2012
CTAGGGTTTATTTTACTTAGAAGTAACCCCCCCCCCAAGTGCAATATTTTGTACTAATGCATTGTTTTTCATATCTATCACTCATCCTTATTTTTTTGAAGATTTGCGAAAATTCGTATATCTTCTACAATTAAAATAATAACATTTTTTAACATATTTAGCAAGTGATTTATATTCTTTTTACTAATTTATTTGAAGAAACTTCAACAATACCTTCTTTGATAATTATACCTTTTAAAGAGTTTATTCCTCTTAAATGTCTTAGTGATATATTTTGGGGTGAACAATTAAAAAGCTTAGCAATTTCACTTTGGCCCATTCTTTTATGATTAATTCCATAATACATTTTTATTACTTTCTTATCAGTTTCATTTGGTATTTTCTCAATAGCCTCTCTTACAAGATTAATAGTTTCTCTATCAATAAAATTGCTTTCAATATTCTCATCAGACATTAAAATATTCATTAATTCTTCATTACTATCTGAATTAAGATTAGCCTTAACATTCAAAGAAATTACCTTATTATTTTTGTTATTCTGACAAGCAAATTCATAAAGCACATTAAAAATACATTTAGCAGCAAAAGTAGAAAACATAACATTTCTATCAAAATCAAACTTATCAATAGCCCTTATAACACCAAACACACCAGTTTGATAATAATCATCTCTTTCATTTTCAGATATATTAAATTTACTATTTACTATATGTACAATTAATCTAATATTATGTTCAATTATATTATTTCTAGCTTCTATGTCTCCATTTTTAGCTTTTTTAATTAATTCAAGCACTTCATTATTACTTAATAAAGTTGGAAGTATTTCATCAAAATATATCATTTTCTTCACCACAATGTAGTATTATAAAGTATTTTAAGAAAAAGTCAATTAGAAGTAAAAGAAGAATATATTTTACCTTTTTCCAAAGTTACTCCTTTTTCACTAGCAAGCTCACTTACTGTAGTAACTTTATAACCTATTTCTCTTAGATGCGGTAATACTTTTTTTACAGCTTCTAGAGTTTCTTCGTGAATATCATGCATTAGAATAATACTACCATCTTTTATATTATTAACTATATAGTCGTATATTTTATCTTCATCTCTATAAAGCCAATCCTTAGTATCTAAATTCCAAAGAATTATTGGAGTATCTACTTCTTTAAGTAAAGATTTATCAGTTATACCATAAGGAGGTCTTAAAAGTTTTATGTTGTCTTTAGTTATTTCGTTATAAATTATATTAGTGCTATTGATTTCACTCATTCTTTGTTCAAAAGAAAGTATATTTAAATTTTTATGACTATATGTATGAGACCCTACTTCCATTCCATTAAAATATAATTCTCTAGTTATTTCCTGATTATATTTCATAGCCTCACCTAGTTCAAAAAAAGTAGCTTTTGAGTCATTCTCTAAAAGTGCTTTCATAATTAGAGTAGTATATTTACCTGGTCCATCATCAAAAGTAAAAGCTACTACTTTATCATAATTATTATTAAAAGCATTTATATTATTTTCATCTTTCAAAGTAATAAATACTTCATAGATTATATTTTTAAAAAGTGTTTTATCATAATAGATAATAATACCTTTATTATCAATTAATAGTGAAGCATTTTTAAAATTATTATCTTTTATAATTTTATATATACTTTTAGAATATTTACTCTCAAATTTATTTAGGATAACGTCACCAAGTAAGTTATAATCAAGAATCTCTTTATTATCTAGAATATCCCCTTTATTTAAACTGATATTAATACTTTTATACCAAGTGTTACCATTTAAATTAAATTTAAAAAATACATTTATTACTTTATTACTTTTATTTACTTTCCATTCCATATTATCAAAAATATTTTCTTTAATTATTTTATTAATTTCTATATCTAATTTATCATAGTTAAAATAAGGATACTCTATACCATTTATTTTTCTAATTTCATAAGATAAAATTAAAGTATTTTTGTTATTCTTTTTAATAGTCATAGTTAAAAGAATAGTAATCAAAATAAACACTAATATAACAACATATATAATTCTTTTTTTCATATTACCCCCATAAATAGAAAAAAACCTATTTTTTAGGTTTCTTCTTTGTTTATTTTTTTAATGCATCTCTAATTTCTTCTAATACTATTAGTTCATCACTTTTTACTTTTTCTACTACTTTCTTTTCTTCTTTTCTCTTAAACCTATTAATAAATTTTATGCATAGGAATAAACAAAATGCTACTATTAGAAAGTCTAGTATGTTTTGTAGTAGTGTTCCATATTTTATTTCAGCACTTCCAACAGTTAGTTTAAGTGAACTAAAGTCGTGTCCACCTATTATTATACCTATTATAGGCATCATTAAATCATTAACTACACTTGATACTATTTTAGAAAAAGCACTTCCTATGATAACACCAATAGCCATATCAACTACATTACCTTTAGAGATAAACTCTTTAAATTCTTTAAAAAACTTCTTCATTTTTACTCACACTCAAATCCATTTGGTACATAATCTTTCATTTCTTCGTATGAAGTTCCAGATAAACCACTAATTTTTCCTTGATTATATGTTTTAGTAACTTTATATCTTTTATCATTTACCCAAGTATTATCACATTTATATAAGTTTGTATTACTTACATTACTGCAGTTATACCATTTTTCATATCTTGATTTGTTTTCTTCACTTTGATTTTCATCATAATCATAACTAATTATTTCATAGTAACCAGTTACTTCTTTACCATCTTTATCAAAGTCATACACTTTATATTCAGTAATCTTGTTATAAGTAGCATCAGTAACCTTTTTACATACAAGTGGATTATTATAACTAGTTTTATCAACTACTTCTAATGGTTTAGTTTCAAATTTAGTTTCATCTTTCTTATCACAACCAACTATTAATAATGTCACTATTAATATTAAAAATATTTTATTTTTCACATTTAAGTCCATCTTTTTGTAATTTTTCATAAGCAGCATCTTTGCTCTTAAATTCATCAAACTTAGCCATTTCATCTACATAGCTCTTTTTATAAACCATACTAATAGTTATACCTTCTTTAGTAAGATTAGCATCACATTTAGATAAAATAGTATCTGAATCATCAGCATTAAAATTCTCACCACACCAGTTAGTTTTATAATTTATACGTTCACTTTCTTTTTCTTCTTCAGAATGATTAGCAAAATCTTGAATAGTATGTACTTCATCATAATAAATTTTACTTAAAGTATTATTTTCACCACTAAAAACATAATTTTGCACTTCTCTTCTAACTACACCATCAGATGAATCATTATTATCTACATAACAAGAAAGTATATCCTCCTTTTTATCAACATCTGAGTTTTTATTACACCCAGAAATTACAAGTAACCCCACTAAAACAACTAACACTTTTTTCATTATATTTCCTCCTCCTATCATAATCTAATTATATAATTACTCACTTTTTTTGTCAATCGAAAGAGTATATTCAAAGAAACTCCACTGAATTTTAGTGTCACTTTTGTCAGTAAAATTCAGTAGGAGTAAATAAAAAAACTGAATGAATTATACCATTCAGCCATTTTATATTTTAAATTCATCAAAGAAGTCACTCATAGTCATAGTTTCAATTACTTCAGGTTTCTTTTTTTCTTCTTTTTTAACTTCTTGTACTTCTTCTTTAATAGGAGCCTCAAGATGTTTTTCACTTTCTTCTTTGATCATAGTTTCCACTGGTACATCATCTATTACTTTAAGTCTTGCTTCTTTAAATACTCCTTCTATATTCTTCTTAGAAAGCGTACTTCCTGTACTTGACTTATCCATAATATTAATATCACTTGATTTAATTAACTCTCCTGTTCCATCTATAAGTCCATAATTAGTTTTAGATGTACCAGCATAAGTTTTAACAATATTATATTTTTTACTCTTAGGACTATGTAAAATATTATCTCCTTTTAAACTTCTCTTACTAAAATCTATTTCATCAAGTTTAACTCTTTTAGCAGTATTTTTATCAGTAAATATAGTTATATATTCGTGGTTATCATTTGTAACAAAACCAGATACAACTTTATCATTAACAAGTTTAATACCTTTAACACCACTTGTTTTAAGTCCAACAACAGGTATTTCTTCTTTACTAAATTTAAGAGCAAATCCGTTTTCAGTTATAATATAAACAACCCCATCATTAAGTGAAGCAGATATAACTTCATCATTATCTTTAAGTTTAAATATAGTCATTGGTTTAGAATATCTTGTTACTGGAAGTAAACTTAATTCTGTTTGCTTAACAAGACCATCTTTAGTAAATAATGTTATAGTTCTATTATCAAATTTCTTTATACCAAATGAACTAACTATTACCTCACCTTCTGATAAAGTAATGTAACTACTAATATGTTTACCAATTTCTTTATACTTACACTCAGTTATATCTCTAACAGGTAAATACAAATAATTACCTAAATTAGTTATTAAAATAATAGTATCTATGTTATTAATTTTGTAAAGTCCTATTAAGTAATCATTTTCTTTAAGTGCAAAGTCAGTATCATTATTTTGATTATATGCTTTAATAGATAACTTTTTAATATAACCACTTTTACTAACACTTACAATATAATCTTCTTTAGGAATCATACTAAGTTCATCTATCTTTATCTCAGTAATTTCATCTTTAATAATAGTTCTTCTAGGTGTAGCAAATTCTTTCTTAATACTTCTAAGTTCTTCTTTCATAACATTCTTTAAAACATCTTCATCACTTATTACCTTGTTTAGATAATCAATTAATTTTAATAGTTCAGCATGTTCATTTTTTAAGTCAGTAATATCTGTATTAGTAAGTTTATAAAGTTGCATCATTACAATAGCAGTTGCTTGTTCAGTAGTAAAGTCATACTCTTTAACTAAATTATCTATTGCATCACTTTTATTTTTACTTCTTCTAATAGTTTTAATTATTTCATCAAGTATATCTATAGCCTTAATAAAACCTTCTACTATATGTAGTCTTTTCTTAGAATGTTCTAGATCAAACTTACTTCTATTAATTACAACTTCTTTTTTATGTTCTATGAAAGCATCTAATACTTCTAGAATACCTAATGTTTTAGGCCTTTTATTAACAATTGCAACAACATTAAAATTGTAATTAATTTGAAGATCAGTATTTTTAAATAAATAGTTCATTATAAGTTCAGCATCAGCATCTTTTTTTAACTCTATTACTAAACGAGCCATATTGATTCTATCTGATTCATCTATTACATCAGTTATACCATCTATTTTTTTATCACTTTTGATATCTTCAATCTTTTTCTTTAAAGTTTCCTTAAGTACTTCATAAGGTATTTCTTTAATTAGTATTTGTTTTTTACCTTTTTCTTCTATAATTTCATAGTTTGCTCTTACAACAACTTTACCTTTACCAGTTGTGTAAGCATCTATTAGTCCATTTTTTCCTTCAACCACTGCACCAGTCGGAAAGTCTGGTCCTTTTATTATTTCTAATATAGTTTCAAGTCTACAATTTGGACTATCTATTCTTTTAATAGTACCATCTATAACTTCAGCTAAATTGTGTGGTGGAATATTAGTAGCATATCCCGCACTTATACCAGTTGACCCATTTACAAGAAGTGCAGGAAAATGTGCAGGTAAAACTGTTGGCTCAAGGTCTTCGTCGCTATAGTTAAGTGTCATTTTAACTGAATCTTTATTTATATCAGAAAGCATTACATTAGAAAGACGTGATAGTCTTGCTTCAGTATACCTACTTGCTGCTGGTCCATCTCCATCAATAGACCCATTATTACCATGCATTTCTACAAGAGGTTCTCTCATTTTCCATCTTTGACTCAAACGAACTAAAGCATCATATATTGAAGAGTCCCCGTGAGGGTGGTAATGTCCCATTATATCTCCGACTGCTTTTGCACTTTTCCTAAATGGTTTATCATAAGTATTCTTACTTTCATACATACTCCAAAGTATTCTTCTTTGAACTGGTTTAAGTCCATCTCTTACATCAGGAATAGCACGATCCTGAATAATACTTTTAGCATACCTACCAAATCTATCCCCCATTATTTCTTCTAGAGTGTAATCATATATTTTTTCTACAATTGTTTCTTCTTTTTTCTTTGCCATAATTACCTCCTAAAATCATCTTCTAAAGTAAAGTCAACATTCTCATTAATCCATTCTTTTCTAGGCTCTACTTTATCTCCCATTAAAGTACTAACTCTCTTTTCAGCAAGCATAGCATCTTCAATAGTTACTTTAATTAAACTTCTATGTTTAGGATCCATTGTTGTTTCAAATAACTCTTCTGCATCCATTTCACCTAAACCTTTAAATCTATTAATTTTATATTGACCCTTAATCTTCTTTTTAATTTCATTTAATTCTTCATCTGTACCAATATACTCTTTAGTCTTGTTATATTCAATACTATAAAGAGGTGGATTAGCTATAAAAAGCATACCATTTTCTATAAGACCTTTCATAAATCTATAGAAGAAAGTTATTAAAAGTACTTGAATATGCGCTCCATCATCATCAGCATCGGTCATAATAATTACTTTTCCATAGTTAGAATCATCTGGATTAAAATCATTACCTATTCCAGCCCCAATTGTTTGAATTATTAAATTAATTTCCTCATTAGCATTTATATCATTAGTACTTGCTTTTTCACAGTTTAAAACTTTACCTCTTAAAGGAAGTATTGCTTGTGTTTCACGGTTTCTACCAGTTTTAGCACTTCCTCCTGCTGAGTCTCCTTCTACTAAGAATAGTTCATTTTTCTTAGTATCTTTCCCAGCAGCTTTAGTGAGTTTACCATTTAATACTTTACTCTTGTCTGTTTTAGATTTACCATTTCTTGCTTCTTCTCTTGCTTTTCTAGCAGCTTCTCTTGCTACTTTACTTTTAAGAGCTTTATCCATTATTAATGAAGCTACACTTTTATTTTCTTGAAGAAAATATGTTAGTTTTTCATAGACAATACTTTCTACTACAGGTTTAGCACTAGGTGTTCCAAGTTTACCTTTAGTTTGACCTTCAAATTGTAGTAAACTTTCTGGTATATTAACACTTATTACAGCAGTAAGCCCTTCCCTTGTATCTGATCCTTCTAACTGAGTACTTTTACCTTTAAGTAAATTATTATTTTTAATATACTCATTAAATACTTTAGTAACAGCAGTTTTAAAACCAACTTCGTGTGTACCACCATCTATAGTCTTAACATTATTAACAAATGATACTATATTTTCACTATATGAATCAGTATAACACATTGCTATTTTAACATCTATTCCACTCTTTTCTCCAGACATATCAATAACTTTATGAAGAGGAGTCTTATTTTCATTAATATATTCTACAAAACTAACAAGTCCATTATCATAATGAAAGTCAACGTGTTTATCATCATTTTCATCATTTATTTCAATAGTTAACCCATTTATTAAAAATGCACTTTCTTGCATTCTTTCTTCAATTGTACCAAAGTTAAATTTAACTGTATCAAATATTTCAGGATCGGGCCAAAATTCTACAGTAGTACCAGTTTTTCTAGAGGGTCCCAGCACTTTAAGCGGTTCATCTACGTGTCCACCATTTTTAAAACTAATTTCGTGTACAAAACCATCTCTATATATTGTTACTACCATTTTTTTGCTTAAAGCATTAACTACGCTTGCACCTACCCCGTGAAGTCCACCGCTGACTTTATATCCATCAGTTTCAAATTTACCTCCAGCGTGCAAAACAGTATAAATAACTTCAGGTGTACTTTTTCCACTTTCATGCATACCACAAGGAACTCCACGTCCTTCATCTTCAATTCGTATACTGCCTGTTTTAGTTAAAGTTAATCTTATTAAATTACCATACCCATTAATAGCTTCATCAACAGCATTATCAACAATTTCCCATACTAAATGATGAAGACCTCTTTTATCAGTAGACCCTATATACATACCAGGTCTTTTTCTAACTGCCTCTAGTCCTTCTAAAATTTTAATCGACTTATCATCATATGCCACTTATATCACTTCCAATTTCCGTATATTAATATCTTTTGTATTCTTCTTACCTTTTTAATCTTACCATAACTTTAACTTTTTTGCAAAGAAATCAAAATAAAAAGATAACTAAATTGTTACCTTTCTACTTTATTGTATTTAATATATTACAATTATGAATTTTTCTTCCAAACTGCATACAAATCTAGTTTTCCAGCAGTTGTTTGAGATGAATATCTCTTATTAATAATATTCCCAAGCCAGTTATCACTGACATTTGAATAAATACTATAATTAGCATCTGTTGCATCTTTTGTAAGAGCCCAACCTACTAGAGTATATCCACTATAATCCCATTGTCCAAACTGACCACTCTGAGTCCATTTTGGAGTACCATTATTATTATATCCAAATCTATTTCCAACACGTCCAAGTGTAAATGTTTGAGAGAGAGTAGTAGTATCGGAAGTAGAATGATTTCTATGGAAAATAATTGTTCCTGTTCCTAAATTCATTTGATAAGGACTACTTGGTGAACCATTTCCAGCTATCCATTTAAGTGAAGAACTAATACTTATTACCGGTCTAAGAACTCCACCACCAAGTCCAGTAGATGAAGAAAAGTTATCTTGTAATTGTCCAGGATCTGTTGAACCTGAAACGCCATATAAATACGCACCCTTAGTAGTAGCAGTATTAGTTGTACCCCAGAAAGCCGGAGTCATAGTATACCAGTTATTAGCACCAGTAGAACTATACGATATACCAGTATCAGAATTACCTGCAACTACAGTTCCAGTTTTTGCATTTCTATAAAAGTATGAAGGACTTCTATCAGCTATCTTACCTCCAGCCATCACAACTTCATCTGCTGTCATAAGTGCTACTGGATATGTTAACTTCGCTACAGAATTATTTGGTGCAAAAGCATCAGCTTGTGTAGCACAGTTATAAGATGGTTTAGCACTTGCTCCACTATTAGCAGAATCTAACCTAGTATAAGCAGCAAACTTAAATGTATTGGCTCCAGTTGCTGTAAAAGCACCACTTCCAATAGTTCTATCATTACAATAAACTGCATTTTTACTTATAAACGAATCAAAATTATTTAAAAGATAACTCTTATACCAAGATTCTAATGTAGTTTTAGCAGTACTACTATTACTATTATGTCTAACAACAGCTAGTGATGTTTTAGTTCCATACATATAACTAACATAAGCAGAATAATCTGAAGCACTATTAAACGGACCACTTAAATAAGCATTTGTAGCTGTAGTTGAACTTCCAGCATATAAAAGTCTTATACTAGAGTCGTGGTTTGTTCTTATAATTCTCCAGTAATAGCCACCAAATCTTACCCAGTTATTTTTAGCATTACCAGCAAAATAATAAACAGTTTTAGCAGAGCTATTTGTACCAGTTACATTTACTGTTTCAGTAGTTTGATATAAAGTACCCGTATTATCTGTTGAATATGCTGAAGTAAACGTTCTTGTTTTAATAGTAGGATTATCTATTAATAATTTTTGATAAATAGTTCCAGTAAACACGAATGTTACTGTACAAGTTTGTGCTTTAAGAACTTTACTTACTGTAACTGTTGTTCCACTTAAACTTGCCGACGCTCCTCCGTTACAACTTACTGTCGCTCCTGTTGCTGTGTAATTAGTACTAGGAGATACACTTGTAAATGAACCACTACCATTATGATTTATATTTTTACTTGTTGCGCCTTTTCCACCTACTACTGCAAGTGTTACTTTATAAGTATTAATCGTTCCTGTAAGTGTCTGAGTAACTGCAGTAGTTCCCATCTTAGCTGAACAAGGACTACTTGCCGTACAAGCAGTGTATGTGTATCCAGTCGCAGCAACACCATAATAATAATACGTCGAACCATAGTTAACATTTAATGTTGCTGTGGCTGTAGTTGAAGTGTAAGTACTGGCTCCATTTATTTTATAATATATTGTTCCTATTCCTGTTCCTTTTGTTAAAGTAAGTTTATACTTACTAATTGTTCCTGTTAATGTTTGTGATGCAGCTTCTGCTCCCATCTTAGCCGAACAAGGACTACTTTCTGTACATTTTGTATATGTATAACCAGTTGATGCTACTCCATAAAAATAATATGTTGAATTATAATTAACATCTAATGTAGTTGTTGCTGTAGCTGAAGTATAAGCACTCGCTCCATTTATCTTATAAAATATTGTTCCAATACCAGTCCCTTTTGTTAAAGTAAGTTTATATTTATTTACTGTCCACTTTGCATATAATGTTTTACTTCCGGTAGTCTTATAAATATTATTCATAAATACACCTTTAGAATCAACATACTGTGTTCCAGTTCCATTAGTACCAGAATAATATCCTCCAAAAGTATATCCTGTTTTAGTAGGCACTGTGATTGTTGTTCCATTAGTGACGCAAGTTTTTAAAGTAACATCCGTATAATAATAACAAGTTACTCCATTTATTGTATTTGTTGTATTATATTGGTAATATACTTCTGCTGTGCCAGCTGTAGTTGCTCCTTGATTATCTAAAGTAACCTTATATGTATTAGTTCCCCAAGTAGCCTTAAGTGTTATATTAGTAGCTCCTTGTGTAAATGTACCTATATTAGTACTCGAATCAAACTCAAATTTAGAACCCTTAACATCATCAGCACTTCCCGTATCTGTATTAAACATCTCATAACCAATTAATGTGTATCCATCTTTTTTTCTCTCTGAAATTGATTCAACGTGTCCATACTGATAATTAACTTTCATAATACTTGAATCATTATCAGAAGCTCTATAACCTCCATTAGGATCTATAGTTAACGTATAAGTTCCTGGCTTAAAATTCATAACACAATACTCTGGCACGTGCACATTAGTCATAGTAACTGTATTATCACTTTGATTATAAGTAGCCACACTTCCATTTTGACAAGTAATAGTATCAACTACATAATAGTTAACCATCTCATCAAACGTTTTATCCGTTCTCTCCCCATTTAAAGTATAAGCTTGTATATTATGAGGCATCTTTAATATCTTTTTAACATTATTAGTATTAGACACCTTATTATCTTCTTTACTATTATTATTAAATACTAAGTATGAAGTTAATCCCAGTCCAAAAACAATCACACTTAATAATAAAATAGCCTTCTTTTTCACAAAAAATCACTTTCCTTTCTTAAAGTTCAACAATTTCAATATTATCATCTTCTTCAATAATATCTTTTTTATTAATATCATTTATTTCTAACTTATCAATCTCTTTTTTATTATTATCTCTATCATTAAGAAGCATTTCATCATACTTAATTTTATTAGCTTTAAAAGTAGGAACCTCTTCTTTAACATCTACACTTCTCTTAAATACATTATCTACCTTTATTTCTTCGCTTTGAGAATTATTAAGTTCTTTTAACTCTTCATCAGTCATTAAATTAATTGAACTCTTTTTTAATTCTTCCTCTTCAACCTCTTTTCTAGGTCTTATATCAAGCTTATTACTAAAATTTAGCATTGGTAAAAATATTACAGGCATTACTAAAAGTCCAACCGAAAAAGTCTTATTAGTATGAAATATTATACTAATTCTACACAAAATTATATAAATCATTAAAATATTTGAAAGAGGCAGCACTAGCAAAATAAAACACATTCTATTTAAATTAACTATATCAAGTAAATTAAATAAATTATATACTGGAATATATCCTTGCATTTTATTTT
>OIZT01001300.1_pt1 | contig 11754 bp, 12 predicted proteins | sample 1588611 | NCBI WGS metagenome assembly OIZT01 (sample SAMN03283278) | human gut metagenome | biome: human-associated habitat; material: feces | host: Homo sapiens | place: Peru | collected 2012
ATTGGTGCTACTACTACTGATGAGTATAATAGATACATTCTTAGAGATAAAGCTTTTTTAAGAAGATTTGAAAAAGTTGATGTTTCTGAACCTACTGAAGAAATGTGTGTACAAATATTATTGCAAACATTACCTAAGATAGAGAAACAAACTGGTGTTATATTACCTTATACTGATTTTATTAAAGAAAATATTATGAAATTTATTGTGGAAACTACTAAGGAATATAATAGAGTATATGAAAATGCATCTAGATATCCTGATGTTGCTTTAGTATTATTAAGACAAGCTTTTTCTAATGCAATATATGAAAATAAAAAAGAAGTTGGATTTAAGAATATATATGATGCAATCAGATTTAGTAAAGCTGTATATCCTGATGTTATAAAGAAACAATTAGTTAAATTTATGGAAATATTTAAGGATGAATTACTTAGTGAAAGAGTTGTAGTAAATCCGGATAATTATCTTGAATAATTTAAAAAAATACTAGTTTTTAATTAGTATTTTTTCTATATAACTAACAATTAAATACATAAGATATGATACTATCATTAAGATTATTATGCCACTTATTACAAGATTTAAATTAAATACTTGTGAACCATACATTATTAAATATCCAATTCCTTCTTTACTTACGAGTAATTCACCCATGATTACACCTATTAGTGACATGGATATATTAACTTTAAGACTACTTATTATTGTTGAATAACTATTAGGTAATATTAAATACTTATATATTTGTGTTTTTGTTGCTTTAAATGATTTTAATAAATTTATTTTATTTGTATCTGTTTCACTAAAACCATTATAAACAGTTATTGTGGTTATTATAACAGATATTAGTAATGCCATAATTATTATGGAATTTATATTTGCTCCAAAAATTATTATAATAATAGGTCCTAAACTTACTTTTGGTAAACTATTTATTATTGTAAGATATGGGTCTATTACTTTGTATAAGAATTTACTATACCATAATATTGTTGCAATTATAATTCCCAAGAATGTACCTAATGAGAAACTTATTAATGTTTCATATAAAGTTATCCAAATATGATGATATAAATTATTTGTTTTATGTAGATTTATTATTGTTTTTACTATTCTTGATGGTGATGAATAGATAAATGTATTGATTATTTCTTTTTTAGCTAAATATTCCCAAATAAATATAAATAGAATTAATATTAATAATTGAGATATTTTAACTAAAATTTTATTTAGTTTAATCTTTTTTAAATACTTTTTATATTCATTAGACATTGAAATCAATTTCTTTCCATATTTCATCATAATATTTATCAAATTCAATACATTTTCTATTATTTATTGGGGAAGTTTTATTAGTTAAATTTATATCTATTATTTTTTTTATTGTTGAAGGTCTATCAGATAAGATAATTACTTTATTTGCCATTGTTATTGATTCAGAGATATTGTGTGTTACCATTATTGCAGTTTTATTTTCTTTTTTTATTATTTTATAGACATCATCTGAGACAATTAATCTTGATTGTGCATCTAGTGCACTAAATGGTTCATCTAGTAATATTATATCTGGTTTTATTGCTAATGTTCTAATTAATGCTACTCTTTGTCGCATACCACCGGATAAGTTTTTTGGATATTTATTTATAAATTCTTTTAATCCATAAGTATTTAGTAAGTTAATTACATATGATTTATCATGTTTGTTTATTTTGCCTCTTATTTTTAATCCTAAGAGACAATTTTCTAATATTGTTAAATGATCAAAGAGACAATCTTGTTGAAACATGTAACCTATTTTTATATCTTTATTATTATATTTTATTAATCCTGATGTTTTGTTTTCAAGATTTGCTAGAATTGATAATAATGTAGATTTTCCACATCCAGAAGGTCCGACAATGGCAATAAAATCTTTTTCATATACTTCGAATGAGATATCTTTTATTGCATTAACTATACCTTCTTTGGATAAATAGTTTTTACTTAGATTCTTTATTTCAAGTATTTTATTCATAATCTTTGAAGAATTCATTAAATATTAATTTATTATATTCTACATAATTATCTAATTCATTAGATGCTTTCATAATATCTTGGATATGTTTAAATTCTTCTTCATTAATAGTTATATTTTCTTTCCATACGTTACCATCTTTATATCTTTTTACTATTTTAATTAAATCATTCATTGAGGTATCTGGGAAGAAATCTATAATACATTCGGCAATTTTTTCTTCGGAATTATTTTTTACAAATTCTAATCCTTTATTAATTGCTTTAGTAAATTTTTTAATTATATCTTTATTGTTTTCAATATAACTTGTTCTTGCGTTATATGCTGTATATGGAACATTACCTCCGAGTTCTCCGATGTATGCAACTACATAACCATAACCATTTTTTTCTACGGATAGGGCATTTGGTTCAAATAAGGTTACAAAGTCACCTGTTCCTCCGATAAAAGCACCTTCCATAGCAGAAAAGGCAATTGATGTATCTATATTAACATCTTTCTTTGGATCAATATTATTTTGTCTTAATGCCCATTCAAAAGTCATTTCTGGCATACCGCCAATTCTACCACCGATTATTGTTTTTCCTTTTAAATCTTCAAGAGTAAAATTGTCATATTTTTTTCTTGATACTAAAAATGATCCATCTTTTTGGGTAAGCCCTGCGAATGTTTTTATGTAGTCTTTTTCACCACCATTATAAACATATATTGTTGCTTCGGTTCCTGAGAAACCAATATCAGCATCTCCTGATAATACTGCAGACATTACGGCATCTGCGCCACTTGTTAAGATTAAATTAATTTTTAATCCTTCTTCTTCAAAATAACCATTATTTATTGCTAAATATTGTGGAGCATAAAATATTGTGTGTGCGACTTCGGCCAATGTAATTTGTGTTAAATTATTGTCCTCTTTATCTTTTTTACTAATAGTAAATACTGTAATTATAACTGCTAATAAAAGTATAATTACAATAGTTAAAAATTTTTTCATATAACCTCCTTAATCATTTTATTATATTCTTAATATGTAAAAGTGTTAATTATATAAAAAGTACTTTGAAATATTTAAAATGTGTATTATTATTAAAATAGAAAGGAGTGGAAGAATGAAGAAAGTAATTAAAATGTTTTTTATTGCAATTGTTATGTTTTTAGTTTTAGGAGTTAGTAGAACTTATGCTGATATAACTTTAAGAGTTACTTATAAAAATCAAATAAGTAATGATTATAGTGTTTCAGATAGTGCTACTATATTAGATGTTAAAAACTTAATTAAAGAAAAATATGGAATTGAAGTAGAGAATCAATATTTAACTTTGGGTAATCAAAACAATACTGTTTTGGAAAATGATAAGTTATTAAGTTCTTATGATTTAAGTAATAATATTCTTGTTTTAAAGAACGCTATTACTACTGAAAAGGTATTTGATGTTAAGTCTATTGAACCTGATGATAATAATTATTTTGCTATCTTTGAAGATATTGAAATTAATAATGATATAAGTATTCAAAATTGTAATGAAACTTATACTAAATGTAGTGCAACTGATTTTTCTGGTAATTATTATCCTAATGTTACTATTAATTATATTTATGATAAGAATACTAAAAAAGTAGTAGATAGTATTGTTAGTAAATTAGAAGAAAGAGTATATAATGTTAGTGATTTAGAGATAATTAGTTATTGGTTAAATGGTGGATCTATATTATATTATTCAAATGATTTAATGAGTACATTAGGTTATAAGAATTTTGAAAATTTCTCATTTGATGTTAGAGCAGGAGATAATAGTTCATTTAATACAGTTGAAGCAGGTATTCTTAAATTTATTTATAATGATACTATATACTTTATGGCAGATTTTGTTGAAGTAGATGGTAATAACATTATTTATGTTGAAGATAATACTGATAGTAATGATTTAATGAAAAGTGCTCAAACTAGAATAGATAATTATTTTGGTAAAGATAAAGTTAAATTAGTTGATACTGGTAATTTGGAAGAATTTTTAGATAGTTATGTTTTAGATAATCAAGATATTATTGATGAAATGTATGAATATAATGAAAGTATGAAAAATCTTCCAGGTTATGTTGCTAAAACAAAAGAAGAAATTGCTAATCAGTTAAAAGATGAAATGAGAAGTATGGTATCTGATATACTAAAAGAAAATGAACATATTTATAAGGTTATTATTGGAGATAATACATATTATACTTTAATTAGATCTGATAGTAGTAAAATGATAGAAACTACTTATAGAACTTCAGATATATTAACTGATGTTAGTATTTCTAGTAGTAATAAAACTATTCCATATGATGCATTAGTAAATGTTCATAAGATTACTGATGGTGAAACTTATAAGAAAATATTAGATATTTTAAAACTTACTGATAGTGAAATGTATGATTTAAAATTATTTTCTAAGTCATTAGATAATTATGTATCTAAATTAGTTAATGGTAGTTTTGAAGTAAGAATTCCTATTAAAGATGAATATAAAAATAAGAATTTAGTAGCATATTATGTTGATGATAATGGTAAAGTAACAGAGTATGAAGTTACTGTTAAGGATGGTTATGCAATATTTAATACTGACCATTTTAGTATTTATACTTTAGGTGTAAAGAGTGTTAATAATCCACAAACTGGTGATAATATTATTAACAGTGTTATTTTAGCATTTGTTTCTGTTATCTGTTTAAGTGGAATAGGAATATATTTCTACAAGAATAAAAGAAGTTAAAATGTAAAAAAAACAAGAGAAATTTCTTGCTTTTTTTCTTTGTTGTGTTGCTTTATTTTTAATTATATATTATACTATATTTAGATAGGAGGAATAATGAAAAAGAAATATTTTTTATATGGTGGTATTGGCTTAGTAGTTATTATATTAGGAGTGGTTATTATGAGTTTATCTAATCCTGATAGAAAGGTTAAGATAGTTGATAGTGAAATTAAGAATATTGTTTTAGAGGATTATAGTACTAATGAATTTAAGATTAAGAAACCTAAGGGATGGAAAGTAGATGTTTTAGGAGATTATATTCATTATACTATTAAGGTATATAATCCTGAAAGACCTACATATCAATTTTTTATTAATTTAAAAACAGAAGGATATAATAAGTCAGAAGAAGCTAAAAGATGGCAACAAAAGTTTTATCCAAATGATATTTTTGCTAAAGCATCAGTAATTGAAGATAAAACTACGGAAGGATTTTATAAAATATTTAATGATTTAGGAACTTTAAATAATAATGCTACATTTACTTTTCCTACTTTAACTGATTTTACTGTTATTGAAAATATAGGAAAAGGAGTACTTGGAGGAGATGTTTTAAGGGCGTCATTTAAGGATGCCGAGGGAAAAGATGCTGAAGGATTATTTACTGCATATGTATATGATGCTGGTCCTTATTATGTATCTGAGGATTTTCTTTCTACTAAACAAATAGATATTTATTTTCTAAGTGTATATGATGCAATATTTTATACTGCTCCAAAGGATGATTTTATAAATTGGGAAGATACTTTAAGTACTGTTGCTTCTTCGCTAGAATTTACTGATACTTTTGTAAATGGCTTTAACAACCAGCAAGATGCAGTTATGAAAAATTTTCAAAATATTAGAAATGTTGGTAATCAAATAACTGATGGTATTATGGATTCTTGGGAAAAGAGAAATAAGAGTTATGATATTATGAGTCAAAAACAAAGTGATGCTACTTTGGGATATGAAAGAGTATATGATACTGAAACTAATGAAGTATATAAGGCTTATAATGGTTTTACTGATGATTATAGCGGTAAGAGATATAAAAGTATTACTGATGATATGTATACTGATAAAGTAGTAGGATACATTGAAAAATAGAGGTTAATATGAAGAATAAAAAATTAATATATATTATTTCTGGTATAGTAGTTTTAGTGATAGTTATTTTATGTATTGTATTGTTTGGCAATAAAAAAGATAACAATAAAGGAAATAATTCTAATAATAAATCTAATACTTTATTAAGTGAAGTGATAAAGAAAAATAATAAGGATGAAAATTATTATAAAAAAATTACTAATGCTGAAGTATTAAATGAAGATACTTGTTTTAGAGATTATGCTTTTATTAGTAATAATAGTATTTATATATATGATTATACTAAATTAGATAATGGAGAATTTTCTTATAAAAAGGTATTTGATGTTCCTAGTAATATTAAAGTTATGAATGTTACTCCAGATGGAGGAGCAGATATTAAGTTTTATGATTATAATGATATATTGTATACTTTACATGACGATAATATTGATAATAAGGTCAGAAATAGTTATGATATGTTTTTAAATGCTAATTATAATTTGAGTGATTATTTAAAATGGAATTATTCTACTACATATTTAGGTAAGAAAACTGATTATGATTTTATGTCTAATTATGCTTATTTTAAGGATAATCAATTATATGCTATTGTATATACTAATGCAAAATATCCTGATATTGAAAAAGTAAGTGGTAATTATGAAAGTGAAAAAGTAATTAGAATATATAATGAAAGAATAGTAAAAACAGATAAAGGTTTTTATGAATTAATGAGTTATTTTGATACTGATTTAAATAAAACAGTTATTACTACAGTAAAAATTAATATGTTAACTAAATATTATGATGAAGTATTAACTTTTACATATAAATATGTAGTACTAAAAGATTTAACGCTTATACCTATAAATGATATTATGGAAAATAGAGTAAGAGAATATCAAGACGATTATTTCTTAAGTGGATTTAACTATATGAATGAAGTTAGATATGAAGAATGATGAAAGAAGGTGATGTGCATAGTAAAAAAATATAATAATAAAAAAACAGAAAAACATTTATAAGCAGTAACTAATTTAGTTATTGCTTATTTTTTTAGAAAGTGGCAAATAATGTAAAAAAACAATGATAAAAGTTATAATATTTATGATGCATCAGAATAAAACATAAGATTATTCATTCTATATATAACAAGTAATATGGATAAGAAGTATCATTCTAATTACTAACGGTAGTAATTTCATTGCTTAAATGGTGATGGTATGAATGTAAAAGGATGCTATCTATCTTTAATTGTTGTTGATATAAAAGAGAATGTCAAGGATATTCGTTTATGGGATATTTTTGACATCTTTTTTCTTTTGAAAAAAATTATTCATTTTATTATTAGAGGACCACTTCTTTATCAACTTAAAAAAATTAAGTTGATAGGAGAATATAAATGGATAAGTATTTGAAAAAAATAAGGATAAATAAGTTAAATGTATAAAATAGAAGTTCATTCTTTAAATATAATTTCAAATCTATTTTTAAAATTTTTTCTCACTTTTAAGAGTATGAGTTGATACTCTTACATAAATACCACTTCTCATAGTTTTCCTCCTTTCATTAAATTTCGAGAAATATTAAAATATTTCTCATATGTTTCCTCACAAATAAGCAAAATGTATAGTCTAAAATTAAAACTTTTTCAAAAATTGTGTAATTTCTTTAATATTGTACTTTTGATTATGTTCTTTAATATAAAAAGGCTTATTTGATATTTCATTAACTTTGTATTCAAGGATTGTAAGAGTAGTAGGATATGTAATCTGGTATTCAGTAGGTATTACTACTTGTAGGTTAGTGTGCAAGATAGTTTTTGTTTGTCCTAATATAACCTTATATTTAAAATCTTTTAAGATGTCGGTTAATCCTTTATTAGGTTTTAGTTTTTCAATTACTTTAAAATCAAGCACGAAAAAAGTCCTCCTTTCTAGAAAGAGAACTTTTTAAATTTTATATAAAATAAAAACTTACAAACTTTTTACAGTCCGTAAGTTGGTTTCAAATGGAGCCAACGTCGTAGGTATCTACAACTTTTTCCAATATACGAATTGATACATAAATATCAATCACTAATAATATTTTAGCATACTTTTTTGGTTTTTAAACATTTATTTTTTATTTTTTGTTGTAAATCATTATATTTATTTTTATCAAATAAATGCGCATTGTTGATTAATCCTAGAATACTATTAATTTCTTTATCAGTATAATTTTCTTGCCTTAATATTTTTGCAATCTTATATCTAGTTTTATTTGGAATAATTAATTGATAATTTTTAATAACACAACCAGTTATTTTTTTATAATCATCAGTTATATAGGTTTTAGTTTTATCTTTATTTACTATTTGTCCATGTTTATTAATAATTTTTTCTGCTTTTTTTAGTAAGGTTCTAGAAATCTTATTTTTACTTGAAAATATTATGTCATCTACATAAAAGGAAACGATGCAATCATTGTTTTTAGCTAATTCATTTAACTCATCAAACATATCTATATTTGTTAGATAGGATAAAATACTACTGATTGGAGAACCTGAAGGTAAATGATTTGTATATTTGATTCCTTTTTCGTTGATAAATTCTCTTATTTCGCTGGACATCATGTTAGTTATATCAACGCTTGATAAGTCAGTTAATATTGCAGCAACATCAGTAGCGATTTTCATTTTTTTATTATAAAAATTAAATATTTTTTCTCTACTGGTATTTGGAAAAAATTTACTCATATCCATTTTTAAAAAATAGTTTGATTTTATATGAAAATAAGCATTATCAATATAAGATCTGCCCTTTATTCCTGAAAATACATTGTTTGGATAATCTATACAATCAAGATATCTTTTAATTTTCTTTTGTACCATTTTAATATTATATTTGGGAGCTTCTATCAATCTTTTTTTAGGCTTTTTTTCAATATAAGGTTTATACTGCAAATTATATTTATTATTATTTTTAGTTTTTACTTTAATCAAATTATTCAAATCTCTTTTTCTAGTTAATCCAAATAAAGGACTTTTACTATAATTCATAAATAAACCTCCTTCATAAAAAAACAATTACTTTTGTAAATATATTAAAACTAATATGCTTACAAAAATAATTGTTAATTATTAGTGCTTTTTTTCGTAATAACTTTAGCGATTTGTTTTAATACTTGGTACCCTGAATAAACAAATACTAAAGTTTTAAAGTTGATATTAATTTCACCATTACAATTAAAACTAACACTAAAATTAAATGTCAGTCCTAAAGATAGAATAACCAATAATTCGTTTTTACGTTGTTTAACGAATTTAATCATTTTGGATACCATAAGTATACCTCCTTTCATAATTATTAGCACATCAACTTTATTCGCGACTAAAGTTTCAGTGTGCCCCATATCTTATAATTATCGGAGATATTGTGCTAGACACTTAATTACAATAATTAACAATTTCCTGCCCCATATTTATTTAATAAACATAGAGCGATAATTCTCTTATAAACATTACTTAGTATAAATATTACTTTACATTTCACTATTTTTATGAGAATGAAAGCTTTTTTATCTAGTGCCATTTAAAAAGAGTGCGAAGATAAAATCTTCTCGTCAATTTCTTGACCAAATTTGGGGCTTTGGATTGATTAGATCCGTGAGCACCTTTAGAACTATCGTTTATTATACATTATATTATTGTTTTTTACAATGGAATGCTGAAAAAATGTATAAAAACGTATAAAAACAAATAAAAAATAGCATTTTAGCTATTTTTTATTTCTATTATCTATTAAAAAATCATCTAATTTTTTATCTAATATTATAGATATTTTGTAAAGAAGTGCCAACGAGCAGTTCTTCTTTGTATCGTTTGGTGATTCTATTCTTTTTAAATACTCTGGTGAAACATCTAAAATTTCAGCCAAATTCATAAGTCTAACACCTTTTTCTTTTCTATATACTTTAATGTTATTGCAAATAATTGCTTTAAATTCAGGATTAAAGTTATCGTACTTTTCAATCATTTGCATCACCCTAATAATATTGTGCCACAAACCTAAAAATAAATAAGTAAACTTTTTGTCCTAAAATTATATACAATTCTCTAATACTTTGATATAATTTTATTATATAGGTATATTACAAGTGGTATCTATCGATTGAAAATTAAGAAGGAGTGAGAGTATGGAAAAGAAGTTTTGTAGTAAATGTGGGGAAAAACTTGAAAGTGGAAAAAGTTTTTGTCCAAGTTGTGGTGAAAGTGTTGATGAAGGCAAAGTTGTGGATGAGATAAAACATAAACAAAAAAACAAAGGACGATTTTTAGATATTGTTAGATATATTATTGGAGCAATATTTATTTTAGGTAGTTTATCTAATTTAGTTAATGGTAATTGGTATGGAATTATTGAACTATTATTTGCTGTATCATTAATGCCATTTGTATATAGAAAATTTATATATAAGTTTATACAGAGCAATAAAGCATTTAGAACAACTCAAATAGTATTACCAATTATTTTATTTATAGTATTATTTGCAGTTATACCTACTGATAATAATGTAAATAATAATTATACACCATCTAATAATGGTTCATCACAAACAACAAAAAAAGATGAAAAAAAGGAATTAACTGAATCAGAAAAAATGATTTTAAAAATTACAGCTTTAATGGATGAAAAATTAGCTTTTGATACAGGGAATTATATTAAAGGAGATATACCCGCTGGAGAATATGCTTTTGTTAAATTTTCAGGAAGTGGAGCATATTATTCAGAGGAAGACAGTGCAGGAAATATAATTGATAATGAAAATTTTGATAGTTTTGGATATGTGAAAGTTCATGCCGCAGGAAATTTGACAACTCGTGGAGTTCTTATAAGCATTAATGCTTTTGAAAAACTTGAAGTTTCTGGTGCTAAACAAATATATGAAATATTAAATAATCAAACTGATTATCACGATGGAGGTTATTATAAAGTTGGTGTTGATATTCCAGCAGGTCAATATGTTCTAGAAAGTTATGGTAGTGGTTATTGGGCTGTAATGACTGGACCGGTAGGATCAAGTGATATAGTTGATAATGATAACTTCAATGGAAGAGCATCAGTAAATGTAAGAGATGGTCAATATTTAACAATTAGTAGGTCTTCTTATACAAAACAATAAAACAAAAGATGATTGCACAAATCATCTTTTTTAGTATCATTGATATTATTTAAATATCAAATTTCTATATCATAATCATCTTTTTCTTTGGTTGAATCGTGTTCTTTACTGAATTTATAAGTATCATTTAATTCTTTAATTGTATCATCTTCAATAACACCATGTTCATATAAATCTCTTGAAAAATCACGATATTTATCTCTATCTTTTCTATTAAATAATCTGTTTTTTATAAATTGAATAAGTCTTATAAACTTATTTTTAAAATAATTAAGTTCTGCAAATAAAGAATTATTTTCTTCTTTTAATTCGTCAATTTCATTATCTTTTAACTTATTTTTTTCAGTAAGACTTTTAACTCGTAATTCCAATGCCTCATTGTTTTCAGTAAGTATTTTTATTTTCTTATTATTTTCTTTAATATTTGAGTCAACATTGGTAAGAGTTGTTGATAATTTTTGAATATTCTTATATTCTTTATTTGTATTTTCTACTTGGTTGATAAAATTATTGATTTTATCTTTACATTCCTGTGTTATAACATATTTTTCTTTTCTGCCAAATGCTAATTTTAAATTATTAACAATATCTTTTGCTTCTTTTGTATCATTATCTAACAGGTCAGATTGTTGTTTGGCTTTATTTAAGCTTTTTTGATTTTTTTCAAGTTGTTCTTTCATTTCTAAATAATTGTCCATTTCAGTAATA
>OIZT01001303.1_pt1 | contig 11732 bp, 7 predicted proteins | sample 1588611 | NCBI WGS metagenome assembly OIZT01 (sample SAMN03283278) | human gut metagenome | biome: human-associated habitat; material: feces | host: Homo sapiens | place: Peru | collected 2012
CATTTAGCTACGATTCAAGATAAAGGTGAAATCACAATTGGTTTAGAAGGCGATTGGCAACCATTTTCTTATCATGATAAGGATGATAAATTGGTGGGTGTTGATGTGGAAGTTGCTAAGAATATTGCCAAGAAATTAGGTGTAAAAGCCAACATTGTAGAAGGTAAATGGGATGGATTATTAACTGGACTATCTACTGGTACATATGATTTAGTTATTAATGGTGTCGATATCACAAAGGAAAGAGAAAAGAAATTTGATTTCTCAACACCTTATGCATATGATCATACAGTCTTAGTTGTTCGTAACGATAATACGACAATTACTTCGTTTGGTGATTTAAAAGGAAAGACAACGGCCAATTCGATTGGATCTACCTATATGGAATTGGGTGAAGATTATGGGGCAACCGTAAAAGGTGTTGATGATTTAACGAAATGTATGGATCTTGTGAAGAGTGGTGGTGTAGATGCGACAATCAATGCAGCTACTTCTATCAATGATTATCTTCAAACGACAAAGGATAGTTCATTTAAAATTGTTGACCAATCCAAAGAATCTACACCCTATGCGATTCCAATGGTAAAAGGGGATGATAATGCCTCTTTAAAGAAAGCTGTAAATAAGGCTTTAAAAGAACTAAAAGAAGATGGAACTTTATCTAAGATTTCTATCAAGTATTTTGGTGAAGATCTAACGAAAGAATAAGCGGCTATGCCGTTTTTCTTTTTGTTCGAAATATAAAAATAATTTATAGTGTTATATTAAGTATATTTATTATGTTTATTATGTTTTTTAAGTATAATTTAATTATCACTATACTGGGTTTAATATTATGTAGCATACTTGTTGTGGTAAACAAAAAAATATTTAATAAAGAGGTGTAATATGGATAAAGTAATTATAATTCTTTTAATATTATTAGTTGTAGTTGGAGTAGTATTTTTTATATTAATAAAAAAGAAGGATACAGAAGAAATATATTTCGAAGATAATAAAACAAGTAAATTTAATCAAAGTGATATAAATATGATAAATAATATTAATGATAGGGTAATAACTGGTAAAAAAAGAGAATCAAAATTAAATATACCTGATTTTGATAAAAGTAAACCTATTGGATATAAAGATTTGAGCCATATAGATAGTACCTATGGTGATAGAGTCGTTGAAAGTAATAATCAAAATATAAAATAAAAGTTCTCTTTATGAGAACTTTTTAATTGTTTGGATCTATTAGTGAAAGAGATACTTTTTCTTTATCTTTATTTATATCTATTACATAGCATGTAACTATATCACCAACACTTAATACTTCACTAGGATGTTTAATAAATTTATTAGTTATTTTAGATATATGAACAAGTCCATCGTTATGAAGGCCTATATCTATGAATGCTCCAAAGTCTACTACATTTCTTACTGTTCCTTCTAGTTTCATTCCTGGTTTTAAGTTATCTATAGTAAGAATATCACTTTTTAATAATGGCATATCATAGTCATCTCTAAAGTCACGATTTGGTTGTTTTAATGATTCGATAATATCATTTAATGTATAGATATCAATATCAAGTAATTTAGATGTGTCTGTAACATTTAGTTTATCTAATTTTTTAATTAGTTTTTCTGTTCCTAAGTCGTTGGTAGTAAGTCCTAAATGATTTAATAGTTTTAATGTTTTATCATAACTTTCAGTATGTATATTTGTTTTATCAAGAGGATTATCTCCATCTATTACTCTCATGAAACCAATTGATTGTTCATAAACTTTATCGTTTAGTAATTTCTTTTTCTTTAATTCTTCACGAGATTTAATTTTTCCGTTTTCTTCTCTATATTTAATAATTTTATCTATTGATGTTTTAGTAAGACCTGAAATGTATTTAAGTATAGAAGGGGAAGCAGTATTAATATTGACTCCTACGTTGTTTACACATTTAGTAACTGTAAAATCTAATGATTCAGCTAATTTCTTTTGTGATACATCATGTTGATATTGACCAACACCTATAGATTTTGGATCTATTTTAACCAATTCATTTAGTGGATCTTGTAGTCTTCTTGCGATTGATACAGCACTTCTTTTTTCAACTGTTAAATCAGGGAATTCTTGTATAGCAAGAGGACTTGCTGAATATACACTAGCTCCTGCTTCTGAAACAATTGCATACTTACAATTATTAATTTCTTTTAGTGTTTCACTTACTAATTTTTCACTTTCTCTTGAAGCAGTACCATTTCCGATAGCTATAATGTCTACATGATATTTACTAATTAAATCTTTTAATACTTTTTTTGATTCTTCCCATTTATTATGTGGTTCATGAGGATATATAACAGATATATTTAATACTTTAGAAGTAGGGTCTACGACTGCTAATTTGCAACCTGTTCTAAATGCTGGGTCAAAGCCTAATACTGTTTTTTCTTTCATAGGTGCTATTAATAATAGATTTTCTAGATTACCTTTAAATACTTCTATAGATACGTCTTCACTTTGAACTGTTAATTCACTTCTTATTTCACGTTCCATTGAAGGCTTAATAAGTCTTTTGTAACTATCTTTTATGGCATCTACTACATATTCTTTAACTGGACTTTCTTTCTTAATTAATTTTGATTCTAAGTAAGAAAGAATATCTTCATCATTTACATCTATTGATACAGAAAGTATTTTTTCATTTTCACCTCTATTAATAGCAAGAACTCTATGTGGTTTTATATGTTTAACACTTTCACTAAAGTCATAGTACATTTCATATACTTTGTTTTCATCATTAGCATTCTTTTTTAATTTAGAAGTAATAGTTGCATTCTTAAAATAATAACTTCTTATCCATTTTCTATAATATGCATTATCACTTATCCATTCAGCTATTATATATTTTGCTCCTGTAATAGCATCTTCAATTGTTTTAACATTTTCATTTAAGAATTTTTTAACTGATTCATCATTGAAATTAGACGGAAAGCTCATAATGATTTTAGCTAAAGGTTCAAGACCATTTTTAATAGCTTCAGTAGCTTTAGTTTTCTTTTTCTCTTTATATGGAGCATATATATCTTCAACTTCAACTAATTTTTTAGCATTCATTATATTTTGTTTTATTTCATCAGTAAGAAGTCCTTTTTCATCAATAAGTCTTATTACATCTTCTTTTCTTTTTAAAAGATTTACTTCGTATTCATAGACTTCATTAATTTTTCTTATTTGTTCTTCATCTAGTGCTCCAGTTGCTTCCTTTCTATATCTTGCGATAAAAGGTATAGTGTTTCCTTCACTTAATAAATTTAAAACAGACTGTGCTTGTTCTTTTCTTATATTAAGGCTTTCACATATACCATTAATAATATCTTCGTTCATAAATTATCTCCTTTTAAGTACCTTTTAATTGTATCAAAAATATATCTTTTTTTATATATTTAAAACATTTTGTTTACATTGACTAATGGTGTAATTTATTGTAAAATTAGAGTGAAAATAGGTGGAGTATGAAGAATCGTTTTAGTAAAATTTTAATATCAATTTTAATTGTTTTTTCTAGTATTATTGTTAACGCTGATATAAATCCTCAGTATGTAGAATTTAATAAACATACAGAAGAAGAAAAAAGTAAAAGTGGATTTATTCCTGAAGAGTATGTTTCTTTCTATGATATTAAACCATCTAGTATACTTAATTATAAAAGAAGTTTTAGAGCTACTACAGATATTATTCCATCTACATATAATCTTACTAATATTGATGGTAATAGATTAGTTACTGAGGTTAAAGATCAAAATCCTTGGGGACTTTGTTGGGCTTTTAGTACTAATAGTATGCTTGAAAGTTACCATTTAAAAAAATATAATAAATATTATAATTTTTCTGAAAATGTTCCTGGTTATATTGGAAAATACTATGGGGATATGGGTGAAATTAGTGATGGAAATACACTATTAAATGCAGTTAAATATTGGTTTTTAGGAAATAGTCCTATAAGTGAAAGTACATTTGGAAGTTATTTTACTACAATAAAAGAAAAAAATATTTCAGATTACTTGGATAGTGAAAAAGTAGAAGTTGACGTACAAGGAGTAACTTTTTTTAAAACTTTAAATATGAGTGAATTAAAAGAAAAATACACTGCAACTCAAATTAAGAATATAGTTGAAGATTATAATAAAACAATAAAAAACCATATAATGAATAATGGTGCTGTTACTACTGGCGTATTTATGGATTATATGAATTATAATACTAATTTTCTTTATAATAGTGATGAAGCTGGTACTGGTGTAGAAGGACATGCTGTTACTATAGTTGGATGGGATGACAGTTTTGGCTCTGTAACAATAAATGGTACTACATTAAAAGGTTCATGGATAGTAATGAATTCTTGGGGAGATGATTTGTATCCATATTTCTATGTTTCATATTATGACTCTGATATAGTTATGAATACTATAGGTACTACTAGTTCTAAGGTTAAAGAATGGGATAATGTCTATAATATAAATACTAGAGGTTATGTAAGTAGTTCTCTTAATACTGCTATTTATGTTTTTGATAAAGGAGAGTATGAAGAGTTACTCGATAACGTTAAACTTTTATATTATAATACTAGTTCTATTGATGTTAATGCTACTATATCTGATGGATTTAATACTTATGATTTAGGTACTAAAACGTTAAATAAAGGATTGACAACATTTCAAGGCAATGATAAAAAATTAATAGGAGATAAAATATATCTCACTTTAAGCAGTAGCGATAGTTCTTTTATGTCATTATATCCTTATATGATGAGAGGAGTATTTACTAAAAAGATTAATACTACTAAAAGTGTAGATCTTGTTGGTAATGTTTTTAATAATTTTGAAAATAAGATTGATAATAAGACAGAATATGTATTTATAACTAAAAATATAACTACTGGAACTGATTATAAAATAAATATATTTGATAGTAATAATAATGATATAACTAATAATTTTGATATAGAAAAAATAACTCCTTTAGTAAATGGTGTTTCTATATTTCAACTTAAAATTAATAAATTATTAAATACGAAGAGTATTAAAGTTGTTACTACTATTGATGAATTAAGTGATAATGTAATTTATTATATTCAGGGTAGTGGTACTAGTAGTGATCCATATGTTATATCTAAAGATACTGATATGGAATTGTTGCTTACTTATCCAAGTGCTAATTTTGTACTAGGAAATGATATAGATATGAATGAAGCGACAAGAACTATGATAGGTAATTTTTATAATAATGGAAATGGTTGGTCAAGTAGAAGTTTCAGTGGCATTTTAGATGGAAAAGGTCATAAAATTTCAAACTTATATTCTAAAGATGGTGGATTATTTTATGATATAAATGATGCTACAATAAAGAATTTATGGTTGGATAATATTGAAGTTTATTCTTCATATAATGCAGGTATTTTGGGTAGAAATGTAAGTGCTAATAGTTCTATTTTAAATATTTATATAACAAATAGTAAAGTATCTAATGATGGTTATGCTGGTGGATTATTTGCAAGTGTGGAAGGCGGTACTATCAAAAACATACATATGAGTTCAAATAGTATATATTCTCCTACGATAAGTGGTGGAGTAAGTGCAATTATGAATCCAACTAATGATATATCTATTATGAATGTGTTTATAGATAGTTCTTATATGCTTACAGATAATGATGGAATTTCAGGTAAAATAGTTGGTAATCTTATATATGAAGGTGATATTGATACTTTGAAAAATTCTTATTTTGCCTATAATAAAGTTAATACTAAAACTAATTCTTCATATAGTAATGCAAGTGTTATGATTGCTGTTACAACTTCTAATGTAACAGAAAATGGTGAAGTTATCAGCTATAATCCATATACTAAAAATATTACTTCTATAGATAATAATGTTTTAACTGATGAAGAAATAAAGAATAAAAATAATTTTAATAACTATGATTTTAATAGTATATGGGGATTTGATAGTAAACCATATTTAAAGATATTTTATGAAGATGAAGTGGAAGAGGTTGTTGTACCATTAAATATCTCTTTTAAAACGTATAAAATACAAAATGATGTAATATATGGATTAGTTCCTAGTATTAATGTTCAAACATTTATTAATGATATGATAATTAATGACAAATTGACTTATAAAATATATAATAAGAATGGTTTATCGCTTACTAATAGTGATAAACTTACAACTAATAGTTACATTGTTTTGAGTAATGGAAGTGAAAATAAATATTATTATATTGCTATATATGGTGATGTTAATGGAGATGGAAGAGTATCTATAACTGATGTATATAGAATTGCTGATTATATTATAGTACCTGTTAGTCAAAAGGGCAATTATTTAGCAAGTAAAGCAGAGTTAATCGCTGCTAATGTAAATAATGATAGTAAAATATCTATAACAGATGTTTATAAAGTTGCTGATTATGTTATAAATCCTGCGTTAGGTTTTTAAGGAGATGAATATATGAAAAAAAGGGTTGTTTTATTTCTAGCACTATTATTTAGTTTTAGTTTTGTAAATGCTAGCACTCAATTTAAGGTTGATTGTCCAAGTAAGGGAACTGCTTTGGAGGTGATTAAGTGTACTGTTTCTGTTAAGCCTGATAATTATGGTCTTGATGGGATATCATTTAATTATGAAATTACTGGTGGAACATATGATAGTTTTAGTATTAATGGTAATTATACAAAACTATCTTTAAATCAATATGGTGCTATGCTAAATAGAAGTAATACTTATACTGGTACTGGTTATGATACAGTTGGTGTTTTATCTGTTAAGATGCCTAGTAGTGGTAGTAATAATATAGTATTTAATAATATATCTGTTATTACTAGTGATAGAAATGAATTAGATGTGAGTAGTGTTACTAAGACTATTAAACTAGCGGATAATAATAATTATTTGAGTAGTCTTAGTGTAAGTGAGGGTACTTTAAGTCCTACATTTAATAAAAATACAACGTCTTATACTGTTACTAATGTTAATTCGAGTACTATAAATATTAGTGCTAAAGCTGAAGCAAGTACTGCTTCTATAAGTGGTGTTGGTGAAAAAACTTTAAAGTATGGTGCTAATGATTTTACTATAACTGTAACTGCAGAAAATGGAATAAAGAAAACATATTCTATAAAAATATATAGAAGTGATAACAGGGATAAAACTAATACTTTATCTTCACTTAGTGTAGAAGGGTATACTATTAGTCCAAAATTTGATAAAGATACGACAACATATACTTTAAAAGTTAAAACAGATGTAACCAGTATTAAAGTAAATGCTAGTCTAGAAAGCAATAAATCATCATTTGTTAAGAATTATGGTCCTAGAACAGTTAACCTTAGTCTTGGAGAAAATACTATTCAAATACAAGTCATTAGTGAAGCTGAAGGAGTAAAAAAATATACTATAAAAGTTACTCGTGAAGATGATAGAAGTTCTAATAATTACTTGAAGAGTTTAAATGTAAATAATGGTGAATTTAAATTTGATAAAAAGACTCTTAATTATTCTTTTACTGTACCAAATGATGTAACTAGTATTAAGGTATCTGCTGAAGCAGAGGATGCAAAGAGTAAAATAGATGGTGTTAAAACTTACAATTTAAAAGAAGGACTTAATAAGATAACAGTAACTGTTACTGCAGAAAATGGTAGTACTAGAAAATATACTTTACAAGTAACTAGAATTGTAAAAGAAATTAAAAAAGATGTTAATAATAAATTAGAAAGTTTAAATATTGAGAATTATCAAATTAATTTTGATCCAGAGAATACAGTATACAATGTAACAATCGATAATGAAACTAAATTAAATATCGATTTTAAAGTTCAGGATGAAACTTCCTCAGTAGTTGTTAATGGAAATGATAATTTAAAAAATGGTAGTGTCATTAAAGTTACTGTTACTAGTATAGATGGTAGTGTTAAATATTATATAATTAATATTTCTAAGAATGAAGATATAAAAAATGATGATAATAACAAAGATGATAATAATAAAACAGTGGTAAAAGTAAATGAAAACAGAAAATTACATATTATTATTGGAGTTGTATCACTTATAGTTATAATTATAAGTGTTATATTAATAATTGTTATTAATGTTAAAAAATCTATAAAGAAAAGAGCAGCACTATGGAAATAAAAAAAATAATAATTTTAGTTTTAGTATTTGTATTAATGTGTGGATGTACTAAACAATATACTTGTACAAAAGAGAGTGTTACTGATGAATTTGACTACAGTATAGAAATGAATTTAACTTTTTCAAATAATAAAATTAAAAAAGTTAATTCTGATATTAGTTATAGATTAACTGATGAAGGTTATAAACAAGTAGACACACTTGAAGAAACGTTACAAAATCGAAATGATAATTACTCAATAGACAAAGTAGTTAGTTTTGATTTTAAGATAGAAAATAAATTAGTAAATATTTATGAAAAAATAGATTTTAGTAACGTTAATAGTGATGAAAGAGAAAAGGTTCTTGGGTATAGTGATTTATCTATAGTATATTTTAATTCTAAATATAAAACAAATGAAGTAATAGAAGAGTTAAAAAATAATAATTTTACGTGTGAACTTAAGTAGAACTATGGTTCTACTTTTTTATATATAAAAAAACTCAAGATATTCTTGAGTTAATTTCTTATGGCGGAGACAGAGAGATTTGAACTCTCGCGCCAGTTTCCCGACCTATACCCTTAGCAGGGGCACCTCTTCAGCCACTTGAGTACTTCTCCAAGAATATTTCCAGAATACTTATTTTTTAGAACAACCTGCGTTATCCGTAACGCCCGTTAATAATAACATGGATAAAAACTTATTGCAAGCAATTTTTTTAAAAAAGATAAAAAAAATTTAGAGGTCAATTTTTGACCTCTAAACTCTTACTTTCCAAACAATGTTTTGTTGTCTACTTCAGCTTTAAATTTAGCTAAAGCTTCATCTAAAGATAATGTAACACTATCCTTTTTACCACTCTGACGAATTGTAACTGTATTATTTTCTTGCTCTCCATCACCAACTACGATTTGGTAAGTAACCTTTTGTAGCTGCGCCTCACGAACACGATAACCCAATTTTTCGTTACGAGAATCTACTGTTGCACGCATTCCTAATGCTGTTAATGCATCACATACTTTATTTGCGTATTCAACATGTTTTTCGTGGTGTACTGGAATTACAACAAATTGACGTGGAGCTAACCATAATGGGAAGTGTCCACCAAAGTGTTCGATCAAAATACCAATGAAACGTTCAACTGATCCATAAACTACACGGTGTAACATAATTGGAGTTTTCTTTGTTCCATCTGCATCTACATATTTACATTCGAATCTTTCAGGCAAGTTCATATCCAACTGTACAGTACCACATTGCCATACACGTCCTAAGCTATCTTTGATATGAATATCCAATTTAGGTCCATAGAATGCACCATCTCCAGGATTTACTTTATATTCTTTACCTGCGTGAACACAAGCTTGTGCCAATGCTTTTTCTGAAGCATCCCAGATTTCTTCAGATCCAATATATCCACTTTCTGGACGTGTTGATAATTCAATTTCATATGGTAAACCAAATACAGAATAAATACGATCTACCAATTGTAATACTTTTTTAACTTCTTCTTCCAATTGATCAGGAGTTACAAATAAATGCGCATCATCTTGTGTGAATGTACGCACACGGAACAATCCATTCAATGCACCACTTGCTTCGTGACGGTGTACTTGTCCTAATTCCCCTAAACGCAATGGTAAATCTTTATATGAATGTAAAGTTGAATTATATACTAATAAAGCTCCTGGACAGTTCATTGGTTTGATTGCGAATTCACGATCATCGACCATTGAAGTGTACATATTGTCTTTGTAGTGATCCCAGTGTCCACTCAACTCCCATAATTCTTTTGACATCATAATTGGAGTCTTAATGAATTGATATCCTTCTTTTGTGTGTTCTTGGTACCAGTATTGTTCCAAGATGTTACGTAAAATCATTCCATCTGGCAAGAAGATAGGCATACCTGGCGCAAATTCACTAATTGTGAATAAGCCCATTTCTTTTCCTAATTTCTTGTGGTCACGTTTTTTAGCTTCTTCTAAAGCTTCTAAGTGAGCTTCCAATTCTTCTTTTGTATCGAAACAAATACCATAAACACGTTGAAGCATTTTATTGTTTGCATCACCTTTCCAGTAAGCACCAGAATGTTTCAACAATTTAAAGTTTTTACACATCTTAACAGTCTCAACGTGAGGTCCACGACATAAGTCCGCAAATTCACCTTGACGATAGATTGTAATATTTCCATCTTCTAATCCGTTGATCAAATCAATTTTATAAGGATCATCCTTGAACATTTCTAAAGCATCTTCTTTAGAGATTTCTTCACGAACAATTCTTTTTCCGTCTTTGGCAATTTTCTTCATTTCTTTTTCGATTTTTGCCAAATCCTCTTCTTTTAATTTTACATCTCCTAAATCCATATCGTAGTAGAAACCTTCAGAAATAACAGGTCCTACCCAGAATTTAGCATTTGGATATAAACGCTTAACAGCTTGAGCCATCATATGAGCACATGAGTGGTTCAACATAGATAAATGTTCATTTTCTAATACATTCACTAATTCCATTTTACTTTCCTCCATTTTTCCATATAAAAAGCGACAGCCATCAAAGGACGTCTGTCGCACGCGGTACCACCTTTGTTTATACAATTACTGTATACACCTCAAACCTTTTAACGCAAGAATTACGGCACACTTTTTCAAGGGCAATTCAAAGGGAGTAAATACATACATTCGCAAAGTGTTTTCACCAACCACACTCTCTCTACATTTGAATAGAATGCATTCATATCCTTATCACTATTGTTGCCTAGATTATAGACCGAAATACAAGGTGTGTCAAAAGAAAAAATCAAGAATTAATGGCAACGTCCACCACAAGAATGACTTTCGCCAGATTCATGTTTTGTACAAGTCACATCCGTTGTAAATTCTAGTTGTCCACTTAAATATTTCTTAACAGCCTCATCCGCATTTCCGGTTACACCACCAAAAGAATGAATCCCAAAACCAGCCAATGCAGTTTTAGCCCCTTGTCCAATACCACCACAAAGTACAATGTTTACATTTTGTTCTTTTAGAGCATTCGAAACACTAACATGTCCATGTCCTTCGACTGTAATCACTTCACTCTTAATAATTTCATTATGATCAGTTTCATAGATTTTAAATTCTGAGCTATGCCCAAAATGTTGGAACACTTCTCCATCTTTATAACTGACTGCAATTCTCATACTATACCTTCTTTCTTATTTATTATACTTCAAAAATACATCACGATAAATTAAAACGCCCTTTAAATAAGGGCGTTGATTGTCTTTGGTGGAGATGAGGAGAATCGAACTCCTGTCTAAGCAAAGTCCCACGAGACAGCGTTTACAGCTTTTTCCATCTAGTTATCCAAAAGTTTTGGATGGAAACAAAAATTCTTTTGGGTTAGCTATAGTTGATTCAAAATAAGCAGCTAGCCAATACTTATTTCTATCTTCTTTTCTTTAACACTCAGTCTGAAATAAGAAAGCGAAATTTCAGAAAGGGGCTGCGAAGCCAAACGTAGGCAATAAAATTAAGCAGCGAAAGCCATGCTTTGGTTCATACCAAATACATTAGCAAGTTTATTTTTAGC
>OIZT01001306.1_pt1 | contig 11689 bp, 8 predicted proteins | sample 1588611 | NCBI WGS metagenome assembly OIZT01 (sample SAMN03283278) | human gut metagenome | biome: human-associated habitat; material: feces | host: Homo sapiens | place: Peru | collected 2012
CGTGCTTACAGCGTATAGCTGCTTAGCACATTATTGAATTATTAACGAACTATTGAATTCTACATTATTCATTATTTCACCTTTGGCAGGAATTCATCTACTTCTCTTCCGAAGAATCTCAATTCCCTCACCAGCGTTGAGCTGATGCTGCTGTATCTTGGGTCGGAAAACAGCAGGATGGTTTCTACGCCGCCCAACTGCTTGTTGATGTCAGCCTGCTCTCGCTCGTACTCGAAATCCTTGGCAGAGCGGACGCCACGAACCAGGAACTTAGCTCCCAGGCGATGCGCCAGGTCGATGGTGAGGTCATCGTAAGCAACCACCTCCAGGCGGTAGCCCTTGGATGCATCCTTCGCATCTACCAGCTCTGCACATTCCTTCGGAAAAACGGCCTTGATATCCTCCACACGCTTTGAGATTTCCTCGCTGGCGTGCTTCAGCTTGCTCATCGCCACTGCTATCACGAGCTTGTCGAACATGGGCAAGGCACGCTCGGCGATGTTCTGATGTCCTATCGTAAATGGGTCGAATGTACCCGTAAATATTCCTATCTTCATTACTTTGAACTTTATTCAAACAGGTCGCCCTGCATGATGTTGCTTCCATACGGATTCCTGCCCAGATGCTCATAAGCAAGCTTGGTGGCCATTCTGCCTCGAGGTGTACGCTTGATGAAGCCTTCCATGATGAGGAATGGCTCGTAAACCTCCTCTACGGTGCCGCCATCTTCGCCGATAGCCGTGGCAATGGTGCTTACGCCCACCGGACCTCCACGGAACTTGTCAATGATGGTGGTGAGAATCTTGTTGTCAATCTCGTCCAAGCCATACTGGTCGATATTCAGCGCCTTGAGCGCCACCTGAGCAATCTCGAAGGTAATGGTTCCGTTGCCCTTCACCTGGGCGAAATCCCTGACTCTTCTGAGCAGCGAGTTGGCGATACGAGGGGTTCCACGCGAGCGGCGGGAGATTTCTACTGCCGCCTCATCTTCTATCGGCACCTGCAGGAGCATGGCACTTCGCTTGATAATCTTCTGAAGCGTCTCAGGGTCGTAGTATTCCAGATGCAGATTGATTCCGAAACGGGCACGGAGAGGAGCCGTGAGAAGACCGCTGCGGGTAGTGGCTCCAACGAGGGTAAACGGATTCAGATCTATCTGAATGCTTCGTGCCGAAGGACCCTTGTCTATCATGATGTCGATGCGGTAATCCTCCATCGCCGAATAGAGATACTCCTCTACCACTGGCGAAAGGCGGTGGATTTCATCGATGAAGAGCACATCGTTAGGCTCCAGGGAGGTAAGGATACCTGCCAGGTCGCCCGGCTTATCGAGCACAGGGCCTGATGTAATCTTGAATCCTACGCCCAGTTCGTTGGCGATGATGTTGCTCAGCGTAGTCTTACCCAATCCGGGAGGACCGTGCAAGAGGGTATGGTCGAGCGGTTCGCCACGATACTTGGCTGCCTCAACAAAGACTTCGAGATTATCCACCACGCCATTCTGTCCGCTGAAGTCGGAGAACTTCAGTGGGCGCAGCGCCTTCTCGAATTCCTTTTCAGCAGGCGAAACCGTCTCTTGTCTTATATCAAAATCTTCGTTCATTCTATGACTATTATCGATAATATGGGTGCAAAGTTACACATTTGTTGCGGAATTAAAGAAGAAAAGCCGAATTATTTTGCCTCAGATATTGCACAATCCAAGATGATTCGTGCAGATTTGTAAGCTCAAACCAAGAAAAATGTTATAATTTGATATTTAATTATTAAATAATTTGTTTATTCAGTAGAAAAGACGTACTTTTGCACCCAATATTGAAAGAGAGGAAAGAAGGAGGATAGTAAGAGAGATTATATAATAAGAGAGAAATATCAGGATTTTAAAAGAAATAGAATTATGCTTAAGTTATTTCAAGGGCTCAGCAAGCTGCTGGCCAATTACACATCTATCTTCGTGATAGGTGTTGCAGTGTTCACATTCTTCTTCCCACATACCTTCGACTGGGTGCGCGGAACTACTCAAACCGTCATTCTCGGCATCATCATGCTCACCATGGGCTTGACCTTGACCACCAACGACTTCAAGATTCTGGCTCAGCGCCCGCTGGATGTCTTCATTGGAGCCTGTGCCCAGTTTATCATCATGCCGGGTGTGGCTTACACCCTGGTTCATGTGTGGCATCTTGACCCAGCCCTGGCACTCGGAATCCTGCTGGTAGGTTGCTGTCCGGGCGGCGTTTCGAGCAACATCATGAGTTATCTCTGCCATGGCGATGTGGCTTTTTCTGTGGGAATGACCTGCGCCTCTACCATTCTTGCACCAGTGATGACTCCGCTGCTGATGAAGATTACGGCTGGCGAGATTATCCATGTAGATGCTGTGGGAATGTTCATCAACATTCTGATAGTTACGATTATCCCTGTGGCCATCGGCTGCGCTTTGAATTATATCTATGGCAAAAAGGATTGCTTCCCTACCATTCAGAGTCTGATGCCGGGCATCAGCGTTACGTGTCTGGCAATCATCGTAGGAGGCGTGATTTCTACGGTTCACGATGATTTGGTGGCTCGTGGCTTATCACTTTTCCTCTGGACTTTTGCAGTGGTTTTCTGCCACAACACGCTGGGTTACTGTCTCGGTTGGCTCGCCGGAAAACTTGCCGGATTCAATACCGCCAAGAAGCGTACCATCAGTATTGAGGTGGGAATGCAGAATGCCGGTCTTGCTACGGTACTTGCCGGCAATTTCTTTGCCGCCCAGCCTCTTGCCGTATTACCTTGCGCCATCAGCTGTGCCTGGCACAGTATTTCGGGCACCATCCTTGCCGGAATCTATCTGAAATGGGATCGCATGCATGAGAAGAAGTAAATAAATTCGGAAAAGATAAATGCACAATAAAAGGTCGTGAAGTTCTATCAGAAACCTCACGACCTTTTATTATATCATTACCTCACGGGTTACGGGTTAACAGGTTAACAGTTAACAGCCGTTTTTTCTATAGTTACACGAGCAAAGCACTTGAATTATTCACTCTTCGTTCTTCACTCTTCACTTAATCTACTTCCCCGTAGTCAGCAGCTGCACGGCGCGCTGAACTATCTCGTTTGTTTCGTTCCAAACCTGGAAGTATTGGCTCATATCCCAGATATCTCTTGCTACAAGGGCTTTCAGCTGCAGGGCGAGGTATTTCTTAGTCTGAGTTAATTCAGCCTCATCCTTCGGCTCTATCTTCTCCTTCTTGCCCTCGGCGATAATGCCTTCTATCAGCGAAGAAGGAACCTCGTAGGTGGCGAGGAACTTGTTAAAATCCTTATACTGGCTCTTGAGTTCCTTGCGATGCGCATCGATGAACTTCAGACTCTGGTTGATGACGATGCTCTTGGCAGCCAGCTGGCGGTGCATCTTGGTGTACTTGGTTGTATCCAGCGGCACGAAATAATCTGGCATGATTCCGCCACCACCATAAACCACACGATGCTTGCGCAAGGTGTAATACTTCAAACTGTCTGAAAGATGGATGCTGTCCTGATTGGTGAACTCGCCATGCTTGTAACGCTTGTCCAGATCCATCGCATAATCCAACCTGTCACCTTTCTTATAAGGCTTCTGGATGCATCTGCCGCTAGGCGTATAGTAATGGGCGATGGTGAGACGAATCTCGCTACCATCATCAAAGGTCAGCGGACGCTGCACCAATCCCTTGCCGAAGGTTCTTCGACCAACCACTACGCCACGGTCCTGATCCTGGATGGCTCCGGAAACAATCTCTGCGGCAGAAGCTGTAAACTCATTGGTAAGCACTACCACCTTTCCCTTGCGCCATCTGCCGTTAGCCTGCGCCTTATACTCCTGACGGGGAGCGGCACGACCGCTGGTATAAACGATGAGATCTCCCTTCTGCAGGAACTCATTGGCTATCTGGGCCGCAGCCTGCAAGTAACCGCCACCATTATCCTCGAGGTCGAAAATCAGGTCTTTCATACCCTTTTTCTTCAGCGAATCCATCGCCATGGTCACCTCCTTATGGCTGGTCAAACCGAAGCTTCCCAGTCGGATGTATCCGATGCCCGGGCGAATCATATAAGCCGCATCCATCGTGGTTACAGGAATCTTGTCACGTTTCACCTTGAAGGTGAGCTTATCCTTGATGCCCCGGCGCACGATGGTAAGGTTCACCGTTGTTCCCTTAGGACCGCGAAGGCGTTTCATGATTTCCTCCTTGCTCATCTTCACGCCCGAAATGGCAGTATCATTTACCGCCACGATACGGTCGCCAGCAATGATTCCAACCTTCTCGGAAGGCCCATTCACTACGGGCTGGATGACGAGCAAAGTATCGTCTACCATGTTAAACTGCACGCCAATGCCATCAAAGCTTCCATTCAACGGCTCGTTCATTGCCTTGGTTTCCTTGGCCGTGGCGTAAGAAGAATGAGGGTCCAGCTTCTCGAGCATACCTCGGATGGCGTCCTCTACGAGCTTGTTCTCATCCACACTATCCACATAGAGGTTGGTAATGGCGATTTCCGCCCTACCCAACTTCTCTATCGGGCTGTTCTTGCCCATCTTGATGCGCAGCTGGGCATTGGCAGAAGTTACTGCCAGGAATGCCATGAGCGCAATAAATAGATATTTCTTCATTTCTTAAAACTAAAGTTTATGAAAGAGAGAAATCCTTCAAGAGTTAACAGGTTAACAGTTAACAGCGCTTTTTTCAATGGTTACCCCCCGAAAGCACTTGAATTCTTCACTCTTCACTTCATTTAATCCAACGGTGCTGAGTCTTCCTCCGGAATATCCTCTTCAATCACCAGGTTGTCGATGATGAAGTTCTGACGTTCCATCGTATTCTTACCCATGTAATACTCCAAGAGTTTCTGCACCTGGTCGGTCTTGTGCAGCGTTACCTGCTCCAATCGCATATCCGGACCGATGAAATGGGCAAACTCTTCTGGCGAAATCTCTCCCAAGCCCTTGAATCGGGTGATTTCCGGGTCAGGCCCCAGCGCCTTGATGGCTTGCTGGCGCTCCTCATCGCTGTAGCAATAATGCGTAATGAAGTCGCCTTTCTTCTCCTTAGGCCCCAGCTTGGCATCAGCATCCGCTACAGCCTGCTTGTTCTTGATTTTGGTTCGCTTGTTGCGCACTCGGAACAATGGAGTCTGAAGCACGTAAACATGTCCCTTCTTGATAAGGTCTGGGAAGAACTGCAGGAAGAAGGTGATGATGAGCAGGCGGATGTGCATTCCGTCAACATCGGCATCGGTAGCCACAATCACCTTATTATATCTCAATCCATCCAGACCATCCTCTATGTCGAGGGCTGCCTGGAGAAGGTTGAACTCCTCGTTCTCGTAAACCACCTTCTTGGTCAGACCATAGCAGTTTAATGGCTTTCCTCGCAGCGAGAATACCGCCTGAGTGTTCACATCGCGGCTCTTGGTGATGCTTCCGCTGGCAGAATCACCCTCGGTGATGAAGATGGAACTTGCCTCCTTCAGCTCGTTCTTGGCGTCGCTGAAGTGGATGCGGCAATCGCGCAGCTTGCGGTTGTGGAGGTTCGCCTTCTTGGCACGCTCACGCGCCAGTTTGGTTACGCCCGCCATCGCCTTGCGCTCACGCTCGCTCTCCTTGATCTTATTCTCCAGAATCTCAGCCACATCCTTGTGGATATGGAGATAGTTATCTACTTCCTTCTTCAGGAAATCGCCCACATACTTATTGATGGTTTCGCCTCCGTTCGGAGACATTGTGGTACTTCCGAGCTTAATCTTCGTCTGACTCTCGAACACCGGCTCCTCTACGTTCAGTGCAATGGCAGCCACCAGTCCGTTTCGGATGTCGCCATACTCATACTTGCCGTAGAATTCCTTGATGGTTCTGGCAATATGCTCCTTGAAGGCGCTCTGATGAGTACCGCCCTGGGTGGTGTGCTGACCATTCACGAAGGAATAGTACTCCTCGCCATACTGATTGGTATGGGTAAAGGCGATCTCGATGTCTTCGCCCTTCATGTGGACAATCTCATAGAGACCCTCGTTGGTCATATTATCGGTCAGGAGATCCTTCAAACCATGACGGCTGAGGATGCGGCGACCATTGTGCATGATGGTGAGTCCGGTGTTCAGATAAGTATAGTTGCGGAGCATCGTCTCCACGAAATCATCGTGGAAAGAATAGTTCTTGAACAGGGTATTATCCGGTTCGAAGAAGATGAAGGTACCATTCTCGTCCTCCGTATCTTCGGTCTTGTCGCTTTTCAGAATACCTTTCTCAAACTTCAGATGGCGCACCTTGCCGTCACGGAATGACTTTACCTCGAAGTGAGAGCTGAGGGCATTCACCGCCTTCACACCCACACCGTTCAGTCCGACACTCTTCTTGAACGCCTTGCTGTCATACTTACCTCCGGTGTTCAGCACGCTTACAGCCTCTACGAGCTTTCCCTGAGGAATACCACGACCATAGTCGCGCACGCTGACGCGCAGATGGTCTTCGATATCAATCTCCAATCTGGCTCCAGCGCCCATCTTGAACTCGTCGATAGAGTTATCTACCACCTCCTTGAGGAGCACGTAGATTCCGTCTTCCGGCAGATTACCGTCACCCAGACGACCGATGTACATACCCGGACGGGTACGCACATGCTCCATATCGCTCAAGTGTCGGATGTTGTCGTCGGTATATTCTACCGGCTGCTGCTCCTGAGAGGCTTTGGCAAGCTCATCAGCGGCATTCAAATCGTTATTATTTAAGTTTTTATCTTCTGCCATGATTTCCTCCTTAGTTATTCTTATTTATTTTCTTATAACATAGCAAATGATGTTGCAATATTCTGTTTATCAGATAATTGTCAACACAACAATTACTATTTACTTGATACTCTTAATATAACAGTTGCGGCGCTTGTGAAGGACTGGATCCAAGACGCCCCATTGTCCCTGCACGGCAGCATTATCTTCCATTTCCACCTGTGTTTCTCCCCACTCGATTCCATACTTCTGATAGATAGGAATCAGGTCGGCAAAGAGCAGCGCATTGGCACCCTTTGCACGGTATTCCGGCTGGATACCAATGAGCAGGAGGTCGACAATCTTGGTCTTATGGAACTTGATGGCACGCAACAAATGCCACCAGCCAAAAGGAAACAGCCTGCCCCTATGGCACTTCTGCAGGGCTCTGGAAAGGGAAGGCATCGTAATGCCGATACCTATCATCTTATGATCCTCGGTAGTCCAGTCTTCTATGGCTGTCACAAAGTTCAGATCGAGCAAGGACAGATACATCTTGATGTACTGGTCTATCTGCTTCTGTGAAAGTTCGGAATAACCATAGAGATGTTTGTATGTATCATTGATGAGGTCGAAAATCTTCTGTCCGAATCCGCCCTGATAAATATCCTTACGGGTAAGTTTGCGGACATGGAGATTGTATCTTTTCTCTATCATCGCCGCAATCTTGGCATATTTATCTGGGATGGTATCTGGCACCATCAGTTTATACTCTACATACTTATTATCAATGGTAAAACCCTCCAGGGCCTCAATGTGCTCCGGATAATATGAATAATTATAAATGGTAGGCATTGTGCCGAGCTGGTCAAAGCCCCAGGTAAGCATGCCTTCTGGATCCATATCGGTAAAACCCAGCGGACCTACAATATCTTCCATTCCCTTCTCCTTACCATATTTTTCTACTGCATTGAGAAGAGCCTTGGAAACCTCGCGGTCGTCAATGAAATCAATCCAGCCGAAACGGACCGATTTCCTACCCCATTTATTGTTTGCCTTATGATTGATAATGGCAGCGACGCGACCTGCCAACTTGCCGTCCTTATAGGCAAGATAATACTCAGCTTCGCAGAACTCGAACGCTGCGTTCTTGTCCTTGCTCAGAGTATTCATGTCGTCGCTGAAAAGATTAGGCACATCATATTCGTTGCCTTCGTAGAGGTCGTAATGAAAGTCAATGAACGTCTTCAAATCCTTCTTGCTTTCGACCTTTTTAATTTCTATTAATGACATGATTTCAAACTAGTTTGCAATATTATAGGATGCAAAAATAGCAATATTTCGCCAAATGACCAAATATTGCTATCTTTATTTTCAGTTTTTTAGGGGTTCAAGAATGATTACGAGCCACAAAGTGGCTTATATCACCCGATTAGTGGTGGTTTTGGCGGAATCATCACTTGATGAGAACATCTTTAAAAGATGCTTCTTGATAGGATGCGTCTTTACTTGATGAGATGCTTCTTAATCCACTCCATCTGCTTGCGATTGGTGTCGGTGGTTGTCCAATGCTCGTTGATTGGTGTAAGCAACGATTCCTTCTCGCATTTCAGGGTATTCCACACGGCATAGCTGGTGGTTGGCGGACAGGTATTGTCGTTGTATCCCCAGGTAAGATAGGTTGGAACCGTTACCTTGCGGGCAAAGTTTACCACGTCATAATAAGCCATCGTGTTGAGACAATCCTTGTTCTTCAATATCTCATGATATTTATTGAAGTGAGGATAACCGCCCGTTCTTCCCTTCTCGGCATAAGCAGCCATATCGCTGAGCGCAGGATGATTAGCCACGCACTGGGTAACGCGCTTGTCTAAACCAGCTGCGATAATAGCCAAGGCTCCACCCTGACTTCCGCCCTGCACAGCCACATTCTTACCATCCCACTCTGGCAGAGAGGTCAGGAAGTCGATGCAGCGCACCAATCCCTGATAAACATGCTTCATATAATAGCGGTTCTTATCTTCCAATCCATTGGCAAGATAACCGCCGTTTGCATCGTTGAATCCCCTGCTTATTTCATTGATGGTTTCGGTAGGGATGCGTGGATCAAGACCATGAATCTCTATCTCGAAGCGGATGAAACCGTTCTCGGCATAATACTTATTGCGCATAGGTTCCTTGATGGTTTTGATGCCGGCTCCTGGAGGTGTGAGAACCACAGGATGGCTACCCTGCTTGGCATTCTTTGGATAGAAGAGATAGCCATACATCGCATGGCCTTTCTTATCTATCTGAAGCTTAACAAGATAACAGTCTATCTTATCTGTACAATATTCCTTGGCGAGTTCCTTGGTATAGCTCAAAGGAACGTTCTTCAGTTCGTCCTTTGCCTGCTGCCAGAATGCATCAAAATCCTTAGGCTCCTGGGTATAAGGCTGAATCTTATCTACCGAGAATCCCACTTTAATGTGATGCTGGTAGGTTTTGCCATCGAGCTTATAGAATAATCTCAAATCTCGGAAGCCCGGAGTCTTTCGGGTTCCTATGTTCACGATGGCGCGCCCGTTCTTCAGCCTGAAGCTTCCCTGCTTGTCTGCCTTCAGCATGTCATCGCCAATTTCATAGTTCACCTCGCCGTCACGGGGAATTCCATACTTATAGAAACTTACTTCCACCTTAGCCTGCTCGCCCGTCTTATAGAGCCAGTCGGCATGGTCGGGCACGGTAAGCCAAAGATAGTCACAGCGATAGGGATAATTCTCCGCCTTCACACTTAACACACTCGCCATGTTCATCGCCAGGATAAACATGAACGACAGATAGATAGTTCTTAATTTGTTCATAACTTTATAGTTTGTTTAATTTATCACATTCTGCTATTTTTTATTCGTAATCACCAGCACATGGCTCTCATCGCTCAAAGTGGTGGCGAAAATATAGGTTTCGCCACCATCCTTCAGCTTCAGACGCTTGCGCAATTCTGCCACGGAAAGTGGGAAATTGCGGGTAGCGATGTTCGCCTTGGTGATTCCTGACAGATGACGCTTCAACTCCTTTTTATTAAAGGAGGATACGGCGATGATGCGGAAACTTCTGCCGGGGAAGGCGGCGATAGGTTCACGGCTCACGAAAAGATGGCTGTTCTTGGAAAGCATCCTTGCATCATAGCGCCCGGAAAGAACGCCGAAACAGCCGGCTTTCATCAACGACGCATTCGGCTCGTAAAGATACTGCATCTCTTCAAGCGTGGATGGGGCAATCTTGACGGAAGAAGCCTCCATATCCGACTCTTCGCAGACGAAGGACTGGGCATCATTGACACAATAAATGCGGAGATTGCCCATATTTCGCGCTGAGAGCACTAAAAGAAGCTCCTTGCACTCATTGTTCACGGAGATGATATGAACCTCTCTTACGTGGCTTAATTCGCTTATAGCACGGTGCCAGTCGAGCATCGGAGAGAGTTTGATGATGACGTAATCTGCCTTCGAAAGCATCTCTTCCTGCAAAACGGTGACATCGGGCGTACAATCCTTCAAGGATACCACCTTGTTACCCGCATCGTCTCTACGGGCAGGATCAATGAAGATTATCTTAAGACCAAGGTTGGTCTTAAGTAATGACAGAGGTTGGTCATAAGTGATGCCTAAAGAATCATCAGCTGATGCTACATCTTTTTCCTTTGGATGAAAAGAATGAAGAACCTCAATTCCATCCCCATTCTTCACGATGGCGTTCTTCAAGCCCAATCGCCCGAAATTCTCTTTCGCCGCATCGCAGAGATGAGCCTGACGCTCCACATACATCGACTTCACTCCCAACTGGGCTGCAATATAAGAGAAATCTACTCCAAAGCCACCAGTCAGATCTACAAACCCGATTTCTTTAGAAAAATCAGATTCGCTGACTTCTTCTTTCGTTTCGTTAACATCCTCACCTGGTTTTGTTAATATCTGTTGATTTTCAGAAGTGGCTCCATTTTTGGCGAATTCTGAATCAACCGCCCTATCGCCCGCAAATTCGCGAATTTTGGAAAAATGAGAATCGGAAGCTTTTGCAACCTCATTTTCATTTACGCTCTCATTTTCTTTTTCTGCAGAAGATGAAGATACTGGCAAGCCGAGCAATCTCGCAGCCAGTTCTGCCTTGTAAAGCGCAGTAGATTCAGAGGAGCATTGCTCCATAGAAATATGAGGAGGATAGATGATGCCTTCGAGACTTGCCCAACGAGGCAACTTGACGCGAGCCATCTTTCGCCCGCGAATCTGATCGAGAGCGAAAGGCATATCTACTTCCGGATACTTGCTTCCGAGAAAAGCCAGCTGGCGGACATCATCGTCCTGATGCTGGCGAATAAAGTCTTGAGTCGCTTGGTTCATCATTTATGCTCTTTTTATATCTTTATAGAATAATACTTTATTTATTACTATTTACTGCATCTAACTATGATAGTTACTGTATTCTGCAGCTCTCTCACGACATAAGGATTATTGCCTAGCAATGGCAATAAATTGCCCTCCTAAAGGGCAAAAAGATGCCATAACTAGGCAATAATTGGAATGAGGCCTAAACCAAATCGGGATGTAGCCTTACAGCCGAGCAACGTACTCCTTAACCTTCAGGATGCAGCATTAGTTTTATCAGCTGTTACTGCTTTTTGAATGATGCAAGGTATAAATGCGGGGGCAGCTTACGTTTCCGTCGTAAAAAGCCTACTCTCGTTTTCACTCTTCACCATTTAGCCTGAAATCCCGATAAACACAGGGGATTTGAGAGGTGAAGAGTGGCGCTGACTCTTCACCACTCTTCACTACTCTTCACCTATAAATGTAAATCGCTGACTCACAATGGAATAGCTACAGAGCCGAAGAGCCCCAAAAGCTCCAGTCCTATAAAAAGGTGGGTTCTTCTCAAATTTTGGTACATTTATGTATCTAAGTTTGAGGAGACCTTTATC
>OIZT01001307.1_pt1 | contig 11684 bp, 10 predicted proteins | sample 1588611 | NCBI WGS metagenome assembly OIZT01 (sample SAMN03283278) | human gut metagenome | biome: human-associated habitat; material: feces | host: Homo sapiens | place: Peru | collected 2012
TGTGGATCACCTTCGGCACCATCTTTGCCGGCGGCGTCCACGACTATTTCTCCGGCATGCTGTCCGAGCGTAACGAGGGCGTCTCTATCTCCGAGATCTCCGGCATTTACCTGGGCGGTACCATGAAGAACGTCATGCGTGTGTTCTCCGTGGTCCTGCTGGTCATGGTCGGCACCGTGTTTGCCGTTGGCCCCGCCGGTCTGCTGCAGCTGCTGTGCTCCAAGAGCGGCGCTGCCGGTCTGCTGAGCAGCAAGATGTTCTGGCTGATCCTGATCCTGATCTACTACTTCATCGCGACCTTCCTGTCCATCGATAAGCTGATCGGCAAGATCTATCCCGTCTTCGGCATCTGCCTCATCGTCATGGCCGTTGGCGTGGCCCTGGGTATCTTCACCAAGGGCTATGAGATCCCCGAAATCTGGAGCCACTTCTACAACATGCATCCCCAGGGCACTCCCATCTGGAGCTTCATGTTCATCACCGTGGCCTGCGGCGCTATCTCCGGCTTCCATGCCACCCAGAGCCCTCTGATGGCTCGCTGCCTGAAGAGCGAGAAGCAGGGCCACTTCGTATTCTACGGCGCCATGGTCACTGAGGGCATCATCGCCCTGATCTGGGCTGCTGCCGGCTGCGCGATCTACACCGGCGATGAGCTGCTGGCCCTGGGCGGCGGCGGATCCACCGCTGTGTATGACGTCTGCTCCAAGACCATGGGCGGCATCGGCATCGCTCTGGCTATGCTGGGCGTGATTGCCTGCCCCATCACCTCCGGTGATACCGCTTTCCGGTCTGCCCGACTGGTGCTGGCTGACTGGTTCCACCTGGATCAGAAGAACTGGAAGAACCGTCTGACGCTCTGCATCCCCGTGCTGGGTGTCGGTGCCATCCTGGGTATCGGCAACGCCCTGGGCAAGATCGACTACACCATCATCTGGCGTTACTTCAGCTGGACCAACCAGACTCTGGCTATGATCGTTCTGTGGGCGGCCTCCATGTTCCTGTTCTATGAGAAGAAGAACTACTGGATCACCGCCGTTCCCGCTACCTTCATGACCGCCGTGTCCATCACCTACTTCATGCTGGGCAACGAGTGCCTGGGCCAGTTCCTGAATAAGGACGGCTACAACACCGCCCTGGCTTACCCTGTGGGCATCCTGTTTGCTGCCCTGTTCCTGGGCATCTTCCTGTATTCCATCAAGAAGCGGGATGTGAAGCCTCAGTACGAGACCCTCGGCAAGTAATTCATAAGTATTCGGGTGGGGGAGGAAACTCTCCCACCTTCTTTTTCTTTGTGAGGTAACACCATGATTTTTACACCTTCCCAGCTGGGCTCCGTCGCTCTGGACAAGCCTACCCTATCTGTCGATAAGAAATTCTGCAAGAAGTACGGCCCCTGCGGCGTGGGGGACAAGGCCCTGTATCTCAACAGCTTTTATTTTGACCGCTGGTACTATGTAGCCCTGACCTCTGTCCGCCGGGTTTTCAAGCGGGTAGCCATGAGCAAGGGTGGCTTCTCCGGCAAAGGCCTCTTTGGCGCCATTCCTTATCTGGTTGTGGAGCTGGACGATGGCACCAGTAAGCAGTGCAACTTCAAGTGGGAGCAGGATGTGGATATGATGATCGCCCACATTTCCAGACTCCTGCCGGATATCCCCACCCACAGTGTAGAGGCGGAGCGCCGCCTGCGGGAGAAGCAGGAGCGGGAAGAGGCCCGCTACCTGAAGGAGCTGACACCAAAGGCCCAGCAGAGCAGGGAAGAGCTGGAGAAGGCAAAAACCTACCTGGCCTCGTTCCCGGAGCAAACCACCCGTCTGGCCGCTGCCGCCAAAGCCAAGCGGATCAACGAGCGTACCAATCCCGCCTACCGCTGGGTGGCTCTGGCCATTATTGTGGCAGGTATCATCTCTCTGGTCTATGGTATCAAAGAGCTGGTAGGCGGCGACAACACCGGTCTCTACTTCCTGCTGCTGGGCTTTGCTGCCGCCTTCCTGTTTTCCGGTGCCCAGGTGCTCCCCACCGCCCGCAACAATAAAAAGACCGTCACCGCCGAATGGCAGTCCTCCATCGAGGACATGGAAAAGTTGATCCCCGCTGACTTCCCGCTCCCCGCCCGCTACGCCCACCCCGTCGTCCTGGACCGTATGATCCGGGTCCTGCGGGAGGGAAGAGCCCAGAGCGTCAAGGAATCCCTGGCCCTGGTCAAGGAGGACCTGAAAAAGCTGGATTCCTCCGTCCAGGTAGAACAGGAGGAATATGACGAGGTTGTCACCGTCAAGCCCATGTTCCTGTGCCAGGACTACAAGTAAAAAATTTTCAGGACCCTGGGCAGGGTCCTGATTTTGTATAGAAAAAACCCGGTAAACTTCACGTTTACCGGGCAATTTTTTGGGGGCCCGATGTCCAACCTGGACACCGGTGTGAAATCTATCGGCGGGACTCGTCGCGGCGGGGGCTTAAATCCTCATCCTCCTCACCGTCTCAGCCAAAAACCATACTTATCTCTAAAGGATCCAAAGAGGATGGAGAAAAAGTCGATCACCCAGCCGAAGCCGAAGAGGCCGCAGGTGCAGAGCCAGAGGATCCCGGTGCCTATCTTGCCAACATAAAAGCGGTGGATGCCCAGACCGCCCAGGAAGAAGCAGAGGGCCAGGGCCACCCAACGGCTCTTGGGGGAGGTCATTGCCTCGATGCCTGCGCCTTTGGCGGTGTTGGTATTGGTATTGGTGTTGTTGATGATGATCTGGGGCTGCTGGACGTTGGCGGCAGGCTGCGCGGTTGCGGCGGCCAGGGCCTTGGCCTGCTGGAGCTCTACGGCGGTTTTGGGCAGGGTAACGCCGCAGTGGGGGCAGAATTTAACCCCGAGCTCCACACGCTCGCCGCAGGTGGGGCATTTTGTCACCCCTAAAAATTCGCCACAGGTGGGGCAAAAGCTGGTTTCCGTTTGGAGCATGGCTCCGCATTTGGGGCAGATCATAAGTGGTTCCTTCTTTCTCTTCTCTTTGTCGGGCGCTGGCCCGGTTATTTTTTATCGGTGTCAAGCCTGGACACCGGCGTTTTTTTAGACGCCGGTTGGCCAAGATGTGGACAACGGCGGGGGTGATGACAACAGGGGACAGGGTGGCCAGAATCGCCGGATCTGCCTATCGGATGGCCGAATCCGGTGCTGTACAACGCCGCAAAAAATTTATAGGATTATGTTACAGTTTGCGGCGTGAAAACACAAGAGTTAGATTGCACAAATTTTTGACAGGAGGCACAGCAAATGTTACAAAAAGAGCAAAACAGGGTGAGGACCAGTTGGGCGCGGAGGATCGAGATATTGCTGCGCGTTGCGGAGGTTTGGCAGCTGAGAGAGATTCTTTACATGGTAGGGGCCTCCCGGAGCGGGAGCCGGGGGCAAACACAAGGAGGCCGGGACGGGAGCACCTGTGACCGGGTGCAGTAGGTGTCCAGACTGGACACACATATATAAAAATATTTGTTTCTAGCGTTGACAAATAGAATAACATGTGTTAATATATGTGTGTCAGGAGGGAAGCCCATGAGAAGCTACAGCTCCAGGGAGGTGATCCAGGCGCTGAAAGCCGATGGATGGTATGTGGTCAATATCGTTGGCAGCCACCACCAGTTTAAGCACCCGACAAAGCCTGGGCGTGTCACAGTGAAACATCCGGATAAAGACATCCCCCGCAAGACCCTGGGCAGCATCGAGCGGCAGTCAGGTCTCCGGTTCCGGTGACCTGGCTGTCCCTCCTGGCAATCTTTATGGAGGTGTAGTCTGTATGGCAAAATTACCCGAAAGATATATTTATCCCGCCGTCTTCACCTATGAGGAAGGGGAGGAGATCGCCGTGGTCTTCCCGGACCTGGACGTAGCCACCAGCGGCGAAAACGATGCCGATGCCCTGGCCAGCGCCCGGGAGCTGCTTGGAGCCGTCCTCTACGGCATGGAAGAGGACGGGGACCCCATCCCGGCCCCCACGCCCCTGAACGCCGTGAAATTGGAAGAGAATGAGCGGGCGGCCCTGGTGGATGTATATATGCCGTCCATCCGGCTGGCGAAGGTCAACCGGGCCGTTAACCGGACCGTGACGATTCCGGCCTGGCTGAACGCGGCGGCCATGGAGCGGAATATCAACTTCTCCCAGGTGCTCCAGGGAGCGCTGAGAGAGCAGCTGCATATGTGAGGATATGAAGAGGGGGCTGTTAGAAAAGTTCCCTTCTAAAGAAAAAGCCGGTAAACACGATGTTTACCGGCTTTAAAAGTGGTGGACCCGAGGAGATTCGAACTCCCGACCCCTACAATGCGAATGTAATGCGCTCCCAGCTGCGCTACGGGCCCATGTGATTTATATTATATACCGGTTGACGGCAAAAGTCAAGAAAAAATTCGGGGCAGATTCCTGCCCCGAAAAATGCTTACATACTGAACTGGATGGCGCAGAAGGCGGCGTAGACGGCCAGCAGCACGATGCCCTGGAAGCGGGAGAGCTTCTTTCTGGCAAGGGCTGGCAGGCACAGGAAGGCCATGACAAAGAGCATCAGCGGGATATCCAGGACCAGGGAGGCGTTCATTCCGGCAATGGTGCTGGACTGGGGGATGCGGAAGGGGGCCAAGGTCATGGAGACACCGCAGACCAGGACCAGGTTGAAGATGTTGGCGCCGATGATGTTGCCCAGGGACAAGGCACCGTGCCCCTTGACCAGGGAGGTAATGGCGGTGACCAGCTCCGGCAGACTGGTGCCCAGGGCCACGAAGGTCAGGGCGATGACGGACTCCGGCACACCCATTGCCTGGGCAATCAGAGTGCCGTTGTTGACCAGCAGATTTGCGCCCACAGCAATGAGGGCGGCACCCACCACCAGCAGCACGGCGGCTTTGCCCATGGAGAGGTCCTCTGCGTGATCGGCATCCTCATCCTGCTGGCCGGCAGGATTGCGGAAGCCTTGGCGGACGGTGACAAAGAGATACAAGGCAAAGATGGCCAGCATGACAACGCCCAAAACTCTGCTGAAATAGCCGGAAATATAGGCGTTCAGGCAGAAGATGGCGGCGGAAGTGAAGAAGAAGATCACCGGCGGCTTCAGGGACTTGGTATCCACAGGTCCGGGGCGGACAGCTACGGTGAGGGCGGCGATCAGAGCGGTGTTGCAGATAATGGAGCCAACGGCATTGCCGTAGGCGATCTCGCCGTGGCCTGTCAGGGCGGAGGTGGAGGAGACCATGACCTCCGGCAGCGTGGTGCCGATGGAGACCACAGTGGCTCCGATGATGATTTCCGGCACATGGAACCGCTCGGCAATGCCGGTGGCACCGTCCACAAACCAGTCGCCGCCCTTAATGAGCAGCACAAGGCCAAGAGCGAACAGTAAAACAGGGATCAGCAAGATAAGGAGCTCCTTTCTTAAGAGCGGGAAATGGCGAATTCTACGGGGGTGTCAGCGGGAGCATCCAGCAGCTCAGGGTTCTCCAGCAACTTCTTGAGCAGGGCCACGGTGCCGGAATAATAGAAGCCGTCGGCGATCCGCTCGTCCAGGGTGATGCCCATAGGCACCACTTCCTTTAATTCTTCGGTGCCGTCGGGATGGTGGATCATCTTCATGTGTTTCTTGCCGATGACGATGAAGCAGGAGTTGGTGCCCCAGTTCACCAGGTGGTGGTAGCCTACCTCCAGGCCAATGGAACCCAGATTCGACAGGAAAATGGAGGCGTGGTTGGGGTCGGAGCCTACAATGGACTGAGGCACCCAGCCTTGCTTGTCCAGCCACAGGATGATATCCAGCAGCAGATTCAGCAGCCACTGGGGAAGGCTGGCCAGGATATCCATGGCGCCCGTAGAGGTATCCTTCTCCGTGTCGCTCTTGGTCAGGTGAATGACCTTCATGATCTTCTCGTGGAAGGAATCCATGGTCTCCTTGGGGTCGTAGGTAAACATGGCCAGGGACTCGGTAGCTTTGTCACTGAACTTCTTCTTGACGGTGAAGCCCATGGTGATGTCATTGCGCTGATACACTTTCCGATTGCAGATAAACCGATTCATCCGGGGCCGAAGTACAAAAGCCTTGCCAATGGCGGCGGCGATGACGTGGAAGAAGGTATACTTGTTCTCCGGATCCACCCCCTCGTTCTTTTTGTCCACATAGGCCTTCAGGGGGGCGAAATCCACATCCAGGTTGATGAAGGCCTCGTTGTCTGCCCGGTTCGGCATGATGCCGGGCATGATCCTGTTCATAGAAGGGATATCCTTCAGCCAGACGGCATCGGGCCGGTCTCCCCATTTCTTCTTTGTCTGAGACATGATTGATTCCTCCATAATGTCATAGATGGGCTTATTTTACCAAATACGGAAAGCAAATGCAAGATATTTCTGGCACCGGCTGTGGCCCTATTTTTCACCTCTTTCCGCTCCGCCTCCATGATAAGATAGCCTGTGCAATCTGGAAAGGGAGGGGAAGAGATGCGCTTGATCTGGAAGAGCATTCACCGCGTTCTGTGGATCGCGCTGGCGGTGCCGATCCTGCTGCTGCCGATGCTGGCCCGGATGGCCTGGGCCGCCGGGGGAGAGACACCGGAATTTCGCCGGGCAGGGGCAGACGGGGCCGTTACGGTTCGGATCCTGGAGGCGGAGGGCCACATAGAGGAGCAGAATCTGGAGGACTATCTGGTGGGAGTGGTACTGGGGGAGATCCCGGCGGATTTTGAAGAGGAGGCTCTGAAGGCCCAGGCAGTGGCGGCCAGAACCTACACCCGGAAGGCTATGGTCACCGGAGGCAAGCATGGAGGGGGTCTTCTGTGCCGGGAGGCCGGCTGCTGCCAGGCCTATTGGGATCCGGAGGATTTTCTGGCTGGGGGCGGAAGCTCTCAGGAGCTGGAGACCCTTCGATGGGCGGTGGGGGAAACTGACGATCAGGTCCTTACATATGATGGGGAGCTCATTGAGGCTACCTTTTTCTCTTGCTCCGGAGGGCGGACGGAAGATGCCGTGGCAGTGTGGGGGAGGGATTATCCCTACCTTCGGGCCACCGACAGCCCAGGGGAGGAGGAGGCCCGATACTTCCGGGACAGCCGCAGCTTTTCCCGGCAGGAGCTGGAGGCGGCTTTGGGCATAACGCTGCCCCGGGATCCGGATACCTGGCTGGGGGAGACCGTCTATACCTCCGGCGGCGGCGTGGAGACCTGGACCATTGGGGGAACCGCCTTTACCGGTGTGGAAGTCCGAAGGCTGCTGGGCCTCCGGTCCGCCGCCTTTGCGGCAACGGTAGAAGGGGACGGCCTGACCTTCGAGACCCGGGGCTACGGCCATCGGGTGGGCCTGAGCCAATATGGGGCCCAGGCCATGGCCCAGGCGGGGAAATCCTATGGGGAAATTCTCCAGCACTATTACCCCGGAACGGAAATGGTGAAATATGTTGAAAAATTCACAAATGAATGATATGATCCTTGTGTATAAATAATAAGAAGGTGATCAGATGCAATTGACCGTTGATGGAAAGACCGTAGAAGCCAAAAAGGGCCAGAGCCTCCGGGAGCTGGTGTGCGGCCTTGGGCTGGACCGGGAGCAGCTATCCCAGCGTCCCTTGGCGGCCCGGATCGCCGGTGAGGTCTTTACCTTGAATTATATTCCCCTGCGTGACAAGGACGGGGAAGGGGACCGGCCCTCTATGCGCCGGGCCATGGCAGCCTCCGGAGGGAACATCCGGCTGCTGCGGATCAAGGACTCTGCCGGGCGGGATGTGTACGTCCGTACCGGTCAGTTTGTTGTGTTCCTGGCCCTGCGGCAGCTGTGGCCGGAGGCGGTGAGCACCATGGACTGCACCTTGGGCTCCAGCGCCTTTATCTCCGTAACCGGTGCCAAGGATTTCTCTGTGTCCAGGCTGAAAGCCCAGGTGGAGCAGATCGTGGCGCAGGATATCCCTCTGCTGCGGCATCGGGCAAAAAAGGAGGAGGCCATTGCCCGGTTTGCCGCCGAGGGTCAGGGGAATAAGGCCCGGCTTTTGCAGTGGCGGAGCCTGGAATATTGCAGCGAATACAGCTACGGGGATTATACGGATAATTTCTACGGGGAAATGGCCCCCTCTACGGGCTACCTCTCCGTGTGGGATATCCTCCCGGCGGATGGAGGCTTCCTCTTCGTCTATCCTGACGAGCTGGAACCGGACAGACCTGCCAAGCTGTCTCCCATGCCCCAGTTTTTCAGCGTTTTCACAGAGGGCGAGCGCTGGTGCCGTCTGATGAACTGCGAAAACGTGGCGGATCTGAACGAGCTGACAGCCTCCGGAAAAATCCGGGAGCTGATCCGGGTCAACGAGGCGCTGCATGAGAAGCGGTTTTCTCAGGTGGCGGATATGGTCTGCTCCCGGGGGGCCAAGGCGGTGCTTCTGGCGGGGCCCAGCTCCTCCGGCAAGACCACCTCTGCCCATCGCCTGGCTACCCAGCTTCGGGTTTACGGCAAGAAGCCCATCCTCATGAGCCTGGATGACTATTACATCGACCGGGACAAAATCGCCCCGGGCCCCGACGGCAAGCTGGACCTGGAGCACATCAACACCATCGACTGCCAGCTCTTCCGCCAGGATATGGGGAATCTTCTGAAGGGGGAGGAGGTCAGCCTGCCTACCTTTAACTTCCTCACCGGCAAGCGGGAGTGGCACGGGGAGAAGCTGCGCCTGGAACCCTCCTCCGTTATCATCGTGGAGGGGCTCCATGCCCTGAATCCCCTGATGCTTCCGGAAAATGTGGATAAAAACCTGATTTTCCGGATGTATGTATCTCCCTTGCTGCCCCTGAACCTGGACAACCACAACCGGATCCCCACCAGCTATCTGCGGCTCATCCGCCGCATCGTCCGGGACTACGAGACCCGGGGATCCTCCGCCCAGCGGACCGTATCCATGTGGGAGTCCGTCCGCCAGGGTGAAAAGCGGTGGATATTCCCCTTCCAGGAGAACGCGGACGTGATCTTCAACAGCTCCACCCTCTACGAGCTGGCAGTGCTGAAAAAGCACATCTACCCCCTTCTGGCCTCTGTCCAGCCTGAGGATGACTGGTTCGATGAGGTGCGCTACATGGAAAAGATCCTGGACTTCGTCAAAGAGGCGGACGTGGACGATGAGATCCCGCCCACAAGCCTCATCCGGGAGTTTATCGGAGGAAATACGTTTTATAGGTGAGGGGGGAGCTCTTTCGAGAATAGAGCCTTCATAAACCAGAAACCAGGCATTTCCGACGGTGTGGGAATGCCTGGTTTTGTGTTGTTACATAACAGAGGTATTGCTTTTCGGTTTGCATAAATGGAGGAAATTTGTAGTTTACATGAGATGTCACAATTTTGTGATGCTATGAAAGTAATGCTATAGAGTTTTTAAGGCGCATTATTGTTCTTTAATTCTCATATACCAATCTCCATACTTGCTGTTATACTCACATATTTGTGCAGTCAAGGCTTCGCCAATATTGAATCGTGAACTTAAATTACACGCTATAACATCGTTTGCCGATAGATTTTTCATGCTGATGTATCCTTTTTGCTGGGCACCATCTTTTTCAAAGGATACCAGCATATGATGTGGCTGTATTTTGGTTATAACAACATTGTATGTCTCGTTTATGTGATACTCTTTCCTTTTTTTGTGCCATGTTCGATTGGCATTACTTATTCTACCACCGACTGATAATTCTATCCTGAGGGATGGATGAATAATAATTTGCCATGGATTGCCAGTTATTAGATTATACTGCTCTTTATGCTCCCAACGTTGCGTTTTATCTATTGAATTGTAATTTCCAACTACTCCAATTCGGTACATATCGCACAAAACAGTGAAAGTATCTTTCGCAAAAATGCTCGTAGGGAACATTGTTTCGGCACGGTTTTTGATTTCTTCAAAAGAAAACAACTTCTTAAAACCTTGAAGACAGTTAAAAATATTTTCTATTTCCCCAGCAGTGTATAGCGCATGCATTTCTTCACGGACCTCAACCAAACATTGCTTTGAATAAGCAGGCATAAATGTTTCAAACGTATTTTGGTTAAAAGTGACGAACTCTCGAGAATTTTTTGACTGTGCAGCAAGGAGCATTCTCACAATATCTCTTGGTTTATGCCAGGTATTGTCGAGTATATAGGTGCAAACATGCTTATTGTATACTTTGGGAACAAACCATTTATTAATGATTTGCTTATCTGTTATGGGGACATTTCCATTCTTTTCTTCTGCGCTTTGAATGCGTCGTAAAAGCACACCGATTATTGGGTGACTAAAAGAATTTGTATTTGTGTGTTCCCATGTGAGACGTTCATCATATCCTTGCATGATTTTGTGAAGTTGTTTTGATTCTACAAAACGATTGATGGCATTTAGTATTTCTAGCCGTACAGAACAAATTATCTTTGTCCTATTCTTTAGCACACCATTTAGATTCTTTACTGTAAACAGAAGGTCGCGTATCATTCGTAAATCGCGGTAGAAAGAAGGGTGCTTGCCGCGGTATGCTTCCAACTCATCTATGAAAATGTAAAATGGAATGTCGGTCCGATGTACGTTGGAAAAATAGTGGTCTGCGTTGTTAATAACCTTGACAAATTCAGTGTAACTCTTTGTTGCTTGAAAACCACTTTGAGACAAATCCAACGGCTCAATTTTTATTCCTTGTGTGATAGTGCCTGTCATCTGGTTTGTTGTGGCTGACAAGGTAATTTTAGCAGGAAGGAACATTTTTCCTTTGTCAATGGTTTTGTTAATTTTGTTGATTTCGTTTACAAATTTATTCCAAAACTCATCAGCGACAAATAATCCACCGTTGAATTTTTCATTGTCATCGATTAATTTTTGATAAAGTTGCCAGCGCCATATGTAAGAAAAATCGCACTCTATGTTTTCGCCTTTAGATGTAATACTGTTGTCAATTGTAACAGATGTGGAAAGTGATTGGGAAATGATTTCCATTTTATCTCTTTGAGTTGTTGGGAAATCCTTCTCGAAACTAATAAACGATGTGCATGCAGAGGCATCAATTGTGCATACGTATTTCTCGAGATAATGCAACAAAGCAGTTTTACCGGTTCCTTTGTCGCCCATTATGAAAAATGGCGTTCCATATTTAGTGCTTGCCAGGCGGGGAATATTTACTCCAGTTGGCTCAATAAAAATACTTGCGAACTCTTCATAGCCACATTCCTTTATTTCATCTCCTGCATCTGGCTTTCCGGCATATATATCACTTATTTTAAGCATTTCTCAACCTTTCCTTCCGTTGAAAACTATTGGTGTGAATCTTTGCATAATAGCATTCTTTTTATTGACAATTATAGCGTTGTTACTTGAACTATTTCCTAGCAGGTAGAATATGCGGATCTACTAAAAAGAGGGAATGCTGGTAATGAGTTGCCATCTATTATTTGGGATACACTACACCTATTCGCGTTAATGATATCAAATTATCCAACAAATGTCCATTATCGTTTTGCATGATTATTCTTTTTAAACTTTGTTGCATATGCTATTTTATAAGACGAAACTAAAAAGATGGACCTTGGATTTTTGGGGTGCCTGTTGTACACTTAGGCGATTATTGAGTGCTTACTTAATGGCTAATGGCGAAATATGGGAGACTGTACTTACTGAGCAGTGAACCGCTCCCTGTCAAGTAGACAGACGAAAAAACAAAATGTTTTCTCCAGGAT
>OIZT01001308.1_pt1 | contig 11671 bp, 9 predicted proteins | sample 1588611 | NCBI WGS metagenome assembly OIZT01 (sample SAMN03283278) | human gut metagenome | biome: human-associated habitat; material: feces | host: Homo sapiens | place: Peru | collected 2012
CTGCGCATTTGTTCACCCCCTTTCTTCGGTTTGTGACGGCAATGACGGTTGTGACAGGGATTTTCTTATATAGCGATTCCGGCGTCATTTGCGTCATCGCCGTCACGGCGCAGAAATTTATAGAGCACATCGCATTGCAGTGTAGGCAGCCCCCAAATAGAGTTTCCCTGCGCCACTTGCAGCCCCAGCCACAGCATCAGCCAGCTTTTGCCGATCTTGCTGGCACCGCTGATGACATTGACGCCCTGCGAAATGAGGCCGTCCACGATGAACATCGTCTTGCTCATCGGCGTGGACAGCAAGGTCTCTGCGTCCACGGTTTTCAGTTTGTTACCCATAGAAATTTCTCCTTTGTAGAATGTTAGAAATGGATTTTGGCAGGCGCAGATGGAAACGGCCGCCCGCACCCGCTTTTCCCTCAAAAAAGCCCCGGAAATCAAGGCTTTCCTAGTGCTTAATGTTCTACGCTGCGCCGCCGTCTGGCAGAGTCCGCCTTCTGCTTGCGTCGGATGGAGCAGCCGCATTCCGGGCAGTATTTCTGCCTGTTGCTACTGGGTGCAAAGGGCTTTCCACACCGGTCGCAGAGCCGTGTGCGCTGCCGGTAAATGTCTGCGTAAAGTGCCTTGTCGGCGGGCAGAACCGCCCGCCGGAAGTACTTGCACAGCAGCGAATAGGAAATCATCTGCACGCACACGCAGCCCTCGCCGTCGTCCAGCGGCAGGCAGTTGCTACCGTCATAATTGGCGCACAGCCGCCGGATTAACCGGTTACAGCGTGCCCTTTGGGCGGGCGTCAGGCGCTTGATCTCATCCAACTTTCTTCACCTCCTTCTCCATCACATAGTTGATGACGCTGATTTTCGGGATCTTCAGCGTCGTGCCGATCTTCACGGCGTGGATGTACCCATAGTCGATCAGCTTGTAGGCCAGCTTGCGGCTGATGCCCAGCATCTCCCGAAGCTCTTTGACGGTCACGATGTCCGGGTATTCCGGAAACATCATCTGATAAAGCTCTCTGAGCTCTCCTTTCTTCATAGGTTTGAACCTCCTTTGCTTGTTCTGAAACCGCATTTCTGCGGTAATTTTTGCTTGCTGCCGCTCATCCGCATCGTTCCTGCCCCGGAGTCTCACCACGGCGTATTGCTTCTTCGGTGCGCTCTCGTCGCAGCAAGTTCCATATCATTCGCTTCCGCACTCGTGCGAAAGCTCATTCGTTTCACTGCTGCCCCCTCTTCCCACAAAATCTTCGATTTTGCGGGAGCCCTGAATTATCGGGAAGTCGTGGCGTCACTTGCCGGAAGCATATCCTTTGGAGGCGGCGATTCAATTTTCAAGGTACACAGGGAGACAGTCCCCTCAATAGGTAGCCAGCGAGAAAGGCATTTTATAGACCCCCTCACTAATCAACTGGGAAAAATTTTTCGATTTGTACGAAGGAATTTTGAAAAAATTCTTTGAAAGTCTCTCTACTAACCAACTGGGAAAATTTTTCGGATTTGAACGAAAAAACTTTTGAGAATTTTTCTGCGAACCCCTCTACTACTTAATTGGGAATTTTTCCGGCAAAAATAAAAAGAATTTTGAAGAAAATTTTTAAGCGCCCCTCCCACTAATCAACTGGGAACTTTTCTGGCAAATAACAAATAGGATTTTGAAGGAAATTTTTCAGGGCCTTCCTACTAATCAATTGGGAAATTTTTTGAGATTTTGGCAAAGTAATTTGAAAAATCCTCTCAACTTTTCAAAAGTCCTTCTACTTACTCTGAATAAGGGGTGCCGTTTGGCAGGGTACTTTTCAAAATTCCCCACAAAAATATTTCTCCCTTCACTTACTCTGAATAAGGGGCGCCGTTTGTGGGGGTGTTTTCGAGAAATTTCTCAAATATTTTTTATCTGAACGCAAAAAGCCGCCCTCCCGGTGATAGGAGGACGGCTGATAATCACTATTGACTTATAGGTGACTCATATAGAAATAGAGCACCGGCCAAACGGTCGGTGCCCTATTTCTACATACATTACTGAATAATATGCTGTTTAGAATTTCCATTGTTCCATTTCACACAAAGAAGTAATGTTTACGGATGTAATCCCATACTTCTTACTAATCTGTGGAATCTTCATTTGTTTGTCTTTGTTTTCTTCGGTGATAATTATTAATCCGTATTTCATAGCCGTTGCAATTAGAAATGCGTCGCCAGAAGATGTACCGCTTTTTCCTGTAAATTCAATCATCTTCGGATTTTCAGTGACGATTTTTCTAACATTGTTTTGGATGTCGTCGTCAATTTCAAGGACAGTACATTGTTGGGAAAAAATCCACTCTCTAATTTCTTTATCCTTTATTTCTTCGAATATCTCAGAGCAAGTTACTATCGAATGGGAACGCATATATTCTTCGATTCGTTCCCACTGACTTTTATAAACAAGCCGCGTATGAGTTTCCCCTGGTTTCTGAGACAGTATAGACGATGTGTCCATTATGTACTTATAAGGTCTTTCGCTATCGAATAGTGTCATCTGTTCCACTTGGATACCTCCCGCAAAAACTTGTCTATATGGTTTTGGCCTACATTCAAATGGCGGGCAATATCAAGTTTGCTATACACATCGTTCACATACCCCTGATATAAAATCTTGCTTACAGAAGGACTTGTACGGTCGATTGCTTCTCTACTCATATTCCGCGGAATAGAGGATTTTATTCCATTTTCCCTCTGAATTTTTCTCTTTTCCCGATCTTCTTCGATTTCTCTCCTAAACAAATCTGCATAAGTTTCATATTCACTTTGGTCAATCTTACGAAGTTCAAGTAATCTGCGCACTATTACTTCTCGACTTACAGAAAAGCGATCCGCAACTCGCTTAATATCATCAATTGAATATGGCGCAAAATAGTGACCGTGTTCAAGTACAATTCTAAGAGCTCTTTTGGGAACAAGTAATTCGCCCGCTACAGCATTGCAAAACACTTCTTCTGACAAAGTCGATGCGGAACTGCTCATATCATTGCACAAGGAGGATTCCCTTTTGAATAGGTGAACTAGTTCGTGAATAATTGTAAATGTCTTTGCCGGCGGACGATCTTCATCATTAATGCCGATAATAGGCAATAGCGCATTATAAATTGAAAAGCCTCGAGCTGTATCAATCGTTACATCCGTGAAGCAATGCACAAAAACGCCTTTTGACTCGATTTTATCACGAACATATAGGTAAAATTGGCGTGTAGAACTACACTTATACTGTTCACCAAGATCGATAGCGAATTGTTTACGGATCGCATTTGCCCATTCATCAACAGAATCGCTGTCAGGAATAAGCGGCTCAAAATCTGGTGGAGTTATTCCAAATTCATCGTCGGCACTTAACAGAAAATCGCGTTCAAGAAGAACATCTATCATAGCGATATTTAATGAGCTGTCATCAATACTAACTGCCCCAGACATCGTTCGCATATTCCGAATATTTGGAATACGCTTCAATGGTATATCGCAAGGATTCATATAGAGGCCTGCAAAGGGTATATGCAAACAGGCTGCAATTTTCTTCGCTTGGTTGATGGTTGGCAAGTTTATATCAGTAGGAGTAAGCCACTGATTTAGCCTAGACATATTTAATTTTGTTTTACTGGCGAGGAATTCACTAGATACGCCCTTTTCTTTGCAGATATGAGCCAAAGTATCTTTATTAATAGTTGCATATACATAGCCCACTATATTTCACCTCCACATAAGCAATCAATTTTAGCCCATCCTCATCTCCCGATACACCACATCAGCCAATGCACTCATAATGGCATTATACTTGTGCTGATCCTCAAAGAGCGAGGTATAGGTATCCTGCGATTCCAGATAGCTGTCCTGAGCCGCTGCTCCGAAGGCCTTGGGGAAAATGCTTTCCACAAAAATCTGCGGATCTGAGGTCTGCGCCATCTTGGTCAGCTTCTTGTCAGCCATCAGACGGCTGCGCAGAGCCGTCAGCAGCACTTTGTCTCCCTCGGTGAATTCACCCTTGTACTTTTCGTTGATCTTGGCGATGATCTCATCCAGCGGCGACTTTGTGTCCAGACCCATTGCACCCTTTTGCTTGGCCGGTTCGTACACGCCCTTCACCTGTTCCAGCTCAATGCTTCCGGCGAAGGTCTTTTGCAGCTTGTAGTATTCCAGTTTCAACTTACCCTCAAGGTCCACCATATCCGTGGTTTCCGCAGGCAGCAAATTGATCAGATAGCAGCAGAATACATATTCTTTGTGCAGTTCCTTATCGAACATCCGCAGGATCTGCGAAATATAGCCATACCACCTAATGAGATTGCGCACCTGACGGCGGAACTGATACCGCTCGTTGGGCGTTTTTTGATTATAACGGTCTGCCACCGGCTTCAACACACTGGTCATTCGCCCCATCGCCCGGGCATCCTGCCGGCCTGTGCTGAAATACTCTTTGGCAAAAGCCTCAATATCTGCATCGTTATAGACCGCAAATCCCCGCAGCTCCTTCTGCGTCTGATAGATCAGGTCAGCGTTGACCTCCTGCGAAAGCGAGGTTTCTTGATAGAACGGCTGAAACGCCTCCAGAATGTCCTCTTTCTTGTTGGCAAAATCGAGAACGAAAGTGTCCACCTTGCCGGTGCAGGTGCGATTCAATCTGGACAGCGTCTGCACCGCTTTGACGCCCTTCAGCTTCTTGTCCACGATCATCGTGTGCAGCAGCGGCTCGTCAAAACCGGTCTGGTACTTCTCGGCAACGATCAGCACATTGAAATGGTCGTGGAATTCCGCCTTGGTCTGCGTTTCGGCGATGTGCGTCCCATCCGCACGAACATTCAGCTTCGGCTCGGTATACTCCTCATCACCGTCTTGCACAGCACCCGAAAAGGCCACCAGCACCTGCACATCGTCGTACTTCTGCTCCTCTATGTAGCGTTTGACCTCGTGGTAGTAGCGCACTGCTGCAAGGCGGGACGAGGTGATGACCATCATTTTGCCCCTGCCGCCGATCTTGTTTCGGGTGGTTTCCCGGAAGGTCTCCACGATGATCTGTGCTTTCTGCGAGATGTTATACGGATGCAGCTCCTGATATTTGCGGATCACCTTAGCCGCACGGCTGGCGGGCACATCCGGATTATCTTCCGAGGTTTTGACGATTTTGAAGCAGGTGTCATAGGTCATATAGTTCTGGAGCACATCCAGAATAAAGCCTTCCTCAATGGCCTGCCGCATACTGTAAATGTGGAACGGATGAAAGCTGCCGTCCTCATATTCCGTGCCGAACAATTCCAGCGTCTTGTCCTTGGGCGTTGCGGTAAAGGCAAAGAAGGACAGATTCTTATGCCGCCCCTGAACGGTCATTTCCCGCATCAGGCGGTCGTCCGGATCCAGTTCTTCTTCGGCCTTGCCCTCGATCTCGGCGTATTCCCGCAGAGCATCCTCCGTATCCGCAAGGGCGGCTTTCAGTTTCAGAGCCGAGCTGCCGGTTTGGGAGGAATGGGCCTCGTCTACAATAATGGCAAAATTCCGCCCCGCCACCTTGTCCACTTCCTGATAGATGACCGGGAACTTCTGCAAGGTGGTGACGATAATGCGCACGCCGCCGTTGATGGCGTCCCGCAGGTCCTTGGAGGTCTTATCTTCCCCGATGGTCTCAATGGCACCGAGGGTGTGGTCAAAGCCGGAGATGGTCTCCTGCAGCTGCGCATCCAGCACGGTGCGGTCGGTAACGACGACCACGCTGGAGAACACCGGCTTGTTCTCCTCATTGAACAGCGATGCCAACCGGTAAGCCGTCCACGCAATGGAATTGGACTTGCCGCTTCCGGCGCTGTGCTGGATCAGGTAATTATGCCCGGCTCCGTTCTGTCGGACATCGGCCAGCAGCTTGCGCACCACATCCAGCTGATGATAGCGCGGAAAAATCAGCGTTTTGCCGTCCTTCAGGTTCATAAACTTCTGGACAATGTCCATCATACTGTCCTTCTGAAAGACATTCTCCCACAGATACGCCGTCGGGTAGCCGTTTGGGTTTGCCGGATTGCCCTTGCCGCCGTCGTTTCCAGCTCCGTTGGAGCCCTGGTTAAAGGGCAGGAAATAGGTGTTCTTTCCGGCGAGCTTTGTGGTCATCCACACCTCGGTGTGATCCACGCAGAAATAGGCCAGAATGCGCTTGTTGAACTGGAAGCAAAGCTCCCGCGGGTCGCGGTCATACATCCACTGCCGCTTGGCGTCGTCCATCGTTTGTCCGGTGTACTGGTTTTTTAATTCAAAAGCGAATACCGGGATGCCGTTGAGCACCAGCACCATATCCACGCCCTTTTTTGTATCGGCGGAGAAGTACCACTGGCGATAGCACTCGATGGTACTTGCCGCCCACTGGGCAGCTGCCGCCTGATTCAGGGCAGACTCCGGCTTGAAATAGCACACCCGAAAACGCAGACCACGGTGCTTGAAGCCGTGGCGCAGGACAGAGAGCAGCCCCTCCGTCTCGCAAGCCGTGTTGAACGCCGTGCAGAACTTCCGCACCGGGTCCACCTGATTGGCGTTTTCAAATCGTGCCCACTCCTTGGGCTGGGTACGCTGGACAAAGTCGATCAGGGTATTCACGTAGAGCCCCTGTTTGGCGTCATAGGTGTCTGCGCCCTTGGTATATCCGCCCGCCGGGGAGAGAAAGAAGGATTCTATATCCGCTTCAAAACGCTTTTCGCTTGCATCAGTTACCATTTTTCCTGCCCCTCACTTTCTGCTCGAATTTCCTTTTGATAGACTCACACACAACATCTACACTATCACAAAACAGCGTTTCCTTTGTTATTCCGAACAACGCCAGTTCTTTTAAGATTTTTTCCTTTACGCTACCGGCAACAAGGATTCTACCTGCAATAAAATCCGCATCCTTCTCGATTTTATCAATATACGAATAAAAGCTCATTTGGTCGTGTTCGATGTGATTCGGAAACAGGATATACCTGCCTTGCTGCGCCTGCTGACGCATTTCTCTGACGGGTGCGTAGATAAAAAACGGATCTTTACAACATTCTTCAATCCACTGGCCACCCTCTTTATCTGTCTTATGGCAAATTTCATTTGACTGTGCTTGCTCAAGGAAATACGGCTGGCGTTTCACTGCGCCATAGAACAGACTTAATTTCAAAAATGTAGCTCGGGCAAATCGGTAGCTGTCTGCAATAGCGTTGACGATTGGATAATTCGCCACATCCAACTCGTTTGTCTTAAATACAATAACTTCGCCATCCGCTCCTGCATTTCCGGCGCAGGCAAAATACAAAGCGACCAAAGCATTTTCCGTAATGTCCAAAAGGCGGGTTGGGATTCCGTGGTGCTGCAAAAGCGCCAATAGTTCGATTGGGGAAAGCGAATCATTAAAGACATTCGGAAGCTTATATTTCGCCATTTCAATCATATTGCGTTCTTCGGAGAAAATCAAAATATCGCAGGCAAGTTTCTGCTTTCTGGCTATTGACGGAAGCAAATCAAACGCTTTGTTTGACTGGCCCCTAAAAAGCAGCGTCTCGTTATTCGGACCACCGTCACGGATAAGAGAGTTGTCCAGTTCTGTGATCTGCTGAACAAATTCAGCAACGCTTGAAACTGTCGTCACAGCGGATGCACCTCCTTCTTGCCCGTCACATACTCATAAATCAGAGATTTCTTGTAGTTTTCGATTTCGGCCAAGCACTCCTGTTTTTTCCAAATTAATGCGTCAATTTCTTCGCACCTATTATCAAGATAACTTGCTATGGCTCGCTGCTCATCATTCGATGGCAATGGAAGGAACATATTTTCATATGCTGTCTGAGTCATACTCGGCAACGTTGTCTGAGATATATAGAATCTATAATCAAACGAACACGCACAGTAAAAATAGAATTTCAAATCAAAATTTGGTTTGGCATATACATTAAACGCTGTATCTACATTCCAAAATTTCGTGCTAATATAGTGTGGAATGTGTAGCGTTGCACCTTTTCTTCCTATCAATACAGAGGGACCTTCCTTATATTCTCCACAAGTTTTAAAGCTACTTGCACCACTTCCATACACAGGAATACTTCCCTCTGTTTTGGGGTCACTACCGTTTTGAATATTAACGCAGTTTTTTGCCTTTGTATAATCCCACTCCGCCGGAATGTCTCCAATCCATTCAATGCCGCTGTTCTTCATCGGCCTATCCCCACGGACACCCTTGGTGACAGCCTGTGTAATGACCGCCTGTTTCAGCTTTTTGTATTCTTCAATGGACGCGCGGGTCTTTTCCAATACAGCGTCAATTTCGGCACACTCTGCATCCAAAAACGCCGCAATGCGCTCCTGCTCGGCATATTCCGGGACAGGAACAGTAATAGATTTCATTTCCTGCCAGCGGGTCGTCCAAAGATCGGCTACAATTCCGTGTCCCCACTTATAAAACTCATCCGCAAACAATGTGGTGTGGAAAAGCCAGTTGTAATAGCCGGGATGCATAGCCGTCCTCGGTGTCAAAATGATATTGATTAGGGAAACAGACCCATCTAGCGGAGAAATACCACAAGAACCACGACGGTCAGAGCGGCTGTTGATTGCAAAGTCTCCAACCCGCACCAGTTTTCTGTTGTCTCCGTCATCCGTCTTTGCAGCGGTAGCAAGCTGCGGCAGAATGCCTTGCATTGTCACCGATAACGGCTGATAATCTTTGTCGGAAACCTTTTCATTTCGCTGCGTATATAGGTTTCCAATTTTCGAAAGTTGCCAATCCTGCGGTATAGCCCCAACCCACTCAATCCCGCTGTCTTTCATTTCACGCATAACATCACCTTAGACACACCTTTGCAAAGTCTCTTGCAAAATCATTAAGCTCCAGCAGTCCTTTATCCTCTACTTTTGCTATATGAGACTCTCCTGTTATTTGATTCACCCATGCTTTGAGAGATTCGATATAACTATTATCGATCAGCTTATTATAAACTTTATCGTCACTTCTCCACTTTAGGAAATCAATAGTCAGCAGGCCTAACCTCTCTAAGTTTTGAAGTGATTTCGATACATCATTCGGGTTTAGCTTATCAACTTCTATGCCCACCAAATACAGCGGCAGATATTTTTTTCTTATTTTGCGCTTCTCATCATCAGTTTTGCACAAATCCATTTTGCAAATAGGGATTGTTTCTGCTTTGGCACATTCATTAAAAATTGTTTTGAAAACCCTAGCATCTGCCGGTGACAACTGCTCAATAACTTTTACAAATGCAGGTGTACACAAATTTTGCGTTCTCATATCCATATCGCTCACAAGTAAGTTTGAGAACAGTTCCGCCAGATCATCGTCCATTATGTTGTATTTGAGTGACTCCATTGTGGGTCCAACGATATGTAATTGCGGTTCAACTCTATCTTCTTCTGGAATACTGTTATATTTTCTCTCCATTTCTTTTTCAAATGCAATTGCCTTTTGCTCATATCTAATGTTGAGTTTTTTCAGAGGGTACATGACCACATGATTGAAAAAGCCGGACAATGTCCCAAAAAATCCACCCACATTCTTTGCTGTTGGTTGTACTGTGTCCACATAGACATCTTTAGCTGTTTCTTTTGCGACAGACAATGCGGTTTCTTTTACAATATTCTCATTTTCCATCTTTATCCCTCCTTGTGAAACAGTGTGTTCAGGCTGTCGGCAATTTCACGCTCCAGTTTTTGAATACGCTCCACAATGTCGTCCACCGGCTCCGGCGGCTGATACTCGTAGAAATAGCGGGTCATGGGGATCTCGTAGCCCACCTTGGTCTTGCTGTGGTCGATCCATGCGTCGGGGGCGTAGGGCAGAACTTCCCGGGCAAAGTAGGCGTCAATATCCTGCACCAGCGGCACGTTTTCGGTGTCCCGCAGGCTGGTGTCCGGCACGAGCTTGCCGCGTTTCAGGAGGATGTTGCCTGCCTCGTCCCGCTGGGGGCGCTCCACCACGATCTTGTTGTAGCCGAACTCCACGCTCTCGAACACCTTGCTCTCGCAGTAGATGCCGTTTTTGTCGCCGTACACCTTGCCGTTGGCAAACTCGCCGTAGGCGGTGACGATCAGCTCCCGGCAGGCATCGGTGATGTCGTTGCGCTTGGTGCCGATGCTCTTGCGGCGGGGCTCAAAGCAGTGGCTGGCGTCAATAAGCTGCACCTTGCCCGCGCGGTGGGCGGGCTTATCCTTGCTGAGCACCCAGATGTAGGTGGAGATGCCGGTGTTCATGAACATATCGGTGGAAAGCTGGATGATGCAGTCCAGCCAGTCGTTTTCCAGAATATACTGCCGGATGTTGCTGGGCCCGCTGCCGGCATCGCCGCTGAACAGGGGAGAGCCGTTCTGGATAATGGCCATCTTGCCCTTGTTTGCCAGCTTGGCAAGACCGTTCAGCACAAAAAGCTGCTGACCATCGCTGATCTTGGGCAGACCGGGCGCAAAACGCCCCATCTCGCCCCGGGCGGCTTCGGCTTCCACCGCCTTCTGCTCCCGCTTCCAGTCGATGCCGAAGGGCGGGTTGGAGATGATGTACTGGAAGGTGAACCCGGGGAACTGATCCTCCGACAAAGTATCGCCAAACCGCATATTGTTGGGGTCGCCGCCGCGGATCATCATGTCCGCCTTGGCGATGGCAAAGGTGGAGGGGTTGAACTCCTGCCCGAAGCAGGTCACCTCAATGTCGCTGTTCAGCTCGTGGATGCGCTCTTCCATGCAGCTGAGCATCTGGCTGGTGCCCATGGCCATATCGTAAACGGTCATGCTGCTGGTGTCGAGGTCGGCTTCGGACAGCAGCAGGTCGGTCATCAGGTAGATGATATCCCGGCTGGTGAAGTGCGCTCCGGCTTCCTCGCCAAAGCTCTCGGAAAACCGCCGCACCAAGTCCTCGAAGATGTAGCCGCAGTCCACGGCGCTGATCTTGTCCGGGCCAAGATAGCCCTTCTCGGAGCCGAACTCCTTGATAACGAGGTAGAGGGTGTTGCTCTCCACCATCCGCTTGATGATGTTGTCAAAGTCGAACTTTGCCAGCACGTCCTGTGCGTTGGCAGAGAAGCCGGACAGGTAATCCCGGAAGTTGGACTCAATGTTGTCCGGGTCTGCCAGCAGGGTCTCGAAGGTGAAGCGGCTGGTGTTATAGAACTGGTAACCGGAGGCTTTCTGCAAAAAGCCGTCGATGACCTGCAGCTTTTTCACCTTTTCGTAGGTGTCCAGCACCGCCTGATGGGTGGGCAGCAGGCAGTCGTGGAACCGCTTCACCACGGTCATGGGCAGAATGACCAGACCGTACTCGTGGGGCTTGAACGGCCCGCGCAGCATATCGGCTACGTTCCAGATCATGGCGGCTTTTTCGGCAATGTTGGCACCTACGGCGGTGATCTTATCGTTTGGCATACGTTGCTCCTTGTTTTTTGTGATAGGTGGACATCCTGATTTTACAACAATGGGTGTCCTATAAATTGGATGAAAGGGTGCTTTCCCTGAAAAATGATTCTTGCATCTATTGTACCACGATAAAAGTAGAAACACCATATTCCGGCAAAAGAAAATGCCCGCCTGAAAATCAGACGGGCATACAGTAAATCAAATCATCTGAAAATGCTTCAATGCTTCCACAATCGCATCCTCTTTTTCCTTCGGACACTTAGGTTGCTTTGCATTCTCGTTTTTCGCTTTATG
>OIZT01001309.1_pt1 | contig 11663 bp, 10 predicted proteins | sample 1588611 | NCBI WGS metagenome assembly OIZT01 (sample SAMN03283278) | human gut metagenome | biome: human-associated habitat; material: feces | host: Homo sapiens | place: Peru | collected 2012
CCTCAACCGGCAAAAAATATCAGAGCCACTATGCGACGATTTGCAGCTGGTTCAGACAGGACGGCGGACAAACGTCAAATGCAAGCTATGATATTAATGAATTTATCGCCAGAGGCGAGAGACTGCCTGTTTATGAAAAGAAAATTGATTCGTCATGAGATTGATGAAAGTGATTTTTCCGCTTTCATATAGCGAAAAAAAAAACGAAAGCCTTTTTTGACCCTCGTTCTTACTGTTTTATTGCAATTTTTTCCATTCGCCGACCGCTAATTGGTCGCAGCGTTCATTTTCGGGGTGGGAGGCGTGACCCTTGACCCATACGACGTTGACCTTGTGAATATCGCAGAGCCTTAAAAGCTCATCCCAGAGGTCGGGATTGAGAGCGGGCTTGTTGTCGCTCTTTTTCCAGCCTCTTGCTTTCCAGCCCTTTGCCCAGCCCTTGCAAAGGCCGTCGGCAACGTATTTTGAATCGGTCGTCAGCGTGACCTCGCACGGCTCTTTGAGAAGCTTCAAGGCTTCAATTACGCCCGTCAGCTCCATTCGGTTGTTGGTCGTGTTTCGTTCGCCGCCGCTGATTTCTTTCTCCGTGTCCTTATATCTCAGGATCGCACCCCAGCCGCCGGGACCGGGATTGCCCGAGCATGCGCCGTCAGTAAATATTTCAACCTGCTTCATCATTTCACCTCATGTGAATTATTCTACCATAAGGCAGATAAAAAAACAATATTTATTTGTTCTTTCAAAGTTGTTTATGAAATTAAGCTTTAACCCATAATAATTAGCGTAAATCATTGACTTTTGACGCAAAAAATAGTATTATAAATTAGTTATATTGGGTAATTATGTTATTTCTATTTTTATCCTTTATTTATTCTTTGTCTATAATGCGGTTTACATAAAAAATTTTAAGAATAGGAGTTAGTTTATTTAATGCCGAAAAATGAAAAAACTGACAAGAGTCAGATGCCTGCGACAAAAAATAAGCAGGCAAAACGTGGCGTGAAGCAGACTTCAAAGACTGCAAAAACGCCGAAAACCAAATCGGCGAAGAGCGAAAAAACGAAAACTGCCAAATCAAATACGAAAAACGCTCAACAGGCCGAAAAGAGAAGGACAAATCAAAAAAGAACAAGCAGTAAGAAAAATTTCGGAGCGAATTCAAAAAAGAAGCAAACAAAGAAGAAACCGGTTAAATCCGTTAAAATCGGATTCCTCGGAGGACTCAACGAGATCGGAAAGAACATTACCGTTTATGAGTTTGAAAATGACATAGTAATCGTTGACTGCGGTCTTGCATTCCCTGAGGCGGATATGCTCGGCGTTGACCTTGTTATTCCCGATTTCACCTATCTTGAGGAGAACCGTGAGAAAATCAAGGGTATCGTTATAACCCACGGTCATGAGGATCATATCGGCGCACTTGCTTATCTTCTTCAGAAAATCAACATTCCCGTTTACGGCACAAGGCTGACCATGGGTCTTGTTGAGGGCAAGCTCGAGGAGCACAAGCTCCTTGACGGCGCAAAGCTCAATGTTATCAAGCCCGGCGACACAATAAAGCTCGGCAAATTCGACATTGAAGCAATTCATGTTAACCATTCAATCCCCGATGCGCTTGCGTTTGCGATAAAATGCGAGGCCGGAGTTATCGTTCAGATGGGCGACTTCAAGATTGACAGCACACCGATTGACGGCGGAATGATTGATATCAACCGCTTTGCTGAGCTTGGCAGCGAGGGCGTTCTCTGTATGCTTTCCGATTCGACGAATGCCGAAAGAAAGGGCTATACGGAATCCGAACATGCCGTCGGCGCATCGCTGAGGACGCTTTTTGAACAGGCGGGCAAGAGACGTATTATAATCGCGACCTTCGCTTCAAACGTTCACCGTGTTCAGCAGATCATCGACCAGGCGGAGTCGCTCGGACGTAAGGTTGCTCTTTCGGGCAGAAGCCTTGAAAACGTTGTTGAAATCGGTTCAAGGCTCGGCTATCTCAATGTTAAGGAGGGCGAGCTGGTCAGCATTGACATGATCAACAAGTACCCCGATGACAAGATGGTTATCATCACAACCGGAAGTCAGGGCGAGCCCATGTCTGCACTTTCGAGAATGGCTTTTTCGGGTCACAAGAAGGTTTCTATCGGCCCGAATGACTGTATTATTATTTCAGCAAACCCCATTCCGGGCAACGAAAAGACCGTCGGAAACGTTATCAATGAGCTGATGAAGCTCGGTGCGGACGTTATCTACGAAAAGAGCTACGGCGTTCACGTTTCGGGACACGCTTGCCAGGAGGAGCTTAAATTGATGATGGGAATCGTCAAGCCGAAGTTCTTCATTCCCGTTCACGGCGAGCAGAAGCATCTGAGAAAGCATGCGCAGCTTGCGATAAACATGGGAATTCCGAAAAATGATATTTTCATTCCAGATAACGGCGTATGCTTAGAGATTTCCGAGAACGGAATCAAGCAGCTTGAAAATATCCCGGCAGGTCAGGTATTTGTTGACGGTTCGGGTGTCGGCGACGTCGGCAATGTTGTTCTCAGAGACAGAAAACGTCTTGCCGAGGACGGCTTGGTTATCGTTGTCGCAACAATGGATTCATATACGGGTGAAATTTTGGCAGGCCCGGATATCATGACAAGAGGCTTCGTCTATGTCAGGGAATCCGAAGAGCTTATTGACGAAGCAAGAGACATTGCAAGATATGCAATAGAAAACTGCATTTATAATAATATCCGTGACTGGAGCACTATTAAATCCAAGGTCAGAGATGAGGTTTCGCACCTCATGTATGAAAAGACAAAGAGAAGCCCGATGATCCTTTCGATTATCATGGAGGTTTAATTTATGAAGGACAAGATCAAATCATTGATACGCAGCTTTCCCGTTATCTGCGGCGCTTCGGCGGCAGCGTTGCTGTTCACCGTGCTGACATTTATTCTTGGCCCGCTGTGGCTGGCGATAGTTGAGCTTGCAGCCGATATAGCCGTTGTGGTTTATCTGATTGTGAACTATGATTTGATGAGCATCAGGAAGCAGAAAATGATTACTCATATATCTTCCGAGCTTGACCAGTATGTTAAAAATATTTCCGACAGTTTTCCGCTGCCGATAATCATCTGCTCACCCGACGGAAAGATAGAGTGGTTCAACGAACGCTTTGAGCAGGCCATGGGTCCTCATTCCTCGGGTTACGGCGAATTAAGCTCGTTGTTTGAGAATGTCGGAATAGATTCGATTCTCGACGCTTCGGTCAAAGGCGTTGTTATTGACTGCGACGACAAGAGCTTCAATGTTTTCTCTCACCGTGTTCAGGTCGGCGAGAGCGAATATGTGGTTATGTACCTTGTCGATATCACGAAGTACAGAAGTATCGCCAACGACTATTTTCGCTGCCGTCCGGCTCTTGCGATTATGACGATCGACAATATGTCCGAGATTCAGCAGGATCACAGGGAGAGCGACTGCTCCGCCATCAGAAACGGCGTTGAGAAGAATATTGAAACATGGCTTTCAAAGTATCCCTGCCTTATCAGCAAGATAAGCGACAACAGCTTCTATGTTGTTGCCGAGAAGCAGGATATTGACGACATGATATCGAGAAAATTCGATATCCTTGATAAGATAAGAAATTACACCTACGACGGCAAATATGTCGGCGTTACGCTCTCCGTAGGCGTCGGTACGGGCGCAGACGTTGCCGAATGCGAGAAGAACGCTAAGCTCTCATTGGATATGGCATTGGGCAGAGGCGGCGATCAGGTCGTAATCAAGAATAAGGATAAATACGATTTCTTCGGCGGCGTTTCAAAGAGCGTCGAGACAGGCAGCAAGGTCAAGTCAAGGGTCGTCGCATCCGCACTTTCCGAGCTGATTCAGGGCTGCGAAAATGTTTATGTCATGGGTCACAGATTCCCCGATTTTGATGCGACAGGTTCGGCATTCGGCGTGGTTTGTATAGCCAAAAAGCTCGGCAAGAACGCATTCCTTGTCACGGATAAGGATAACGGAATGGCAAAGCCGCTTATCGAAAGAGCGGAAACGGAGTTCCCGGGCGTTGTTATGCCGACTCGGACGGCGAAGCTTGAATTTGCCAAAAGCAAGAAAAACCTGCTTATTGTTGTCGACACTCACATCAAGAACTTTGTCGAATGTCCAGAACTTCTTGCGATGTCAAGAATGACTATCGTTATCGACCACCACAGAAAGGCGGTTGACTATATCGACGATGCCGTTATCTTTTTCCACGACCCGAGCGCATCCTCGGCCTCGGAGATGGTGACGGAACTTATCGAGTACATCCCGGCCGTTGACGAAACAGGCAGCTTCGTTGCCGACGCACTTCTTTCCGGAATTATGCTTGACACAAAGAATTTTATTCTTCGTGTCGGCGTGGGTACATTCGAGGCGGCGGCGAGACTCAAGGATCTCGGCGCAGACCCGGTAAGAGTCAAGAGATTGTTCTCGAACGATATCGAAAACTACCACGAGAGAAATCAGATAGTCGATTCGGCGAAGAAATATAAGAATTGCGCAATAGCCGTTGCCGACGTTGAGTCAAAGGATATCAGGCTTATAAGCGCACAGGCGGCCGACGAGCTTTTGAGCATCAGCGGAGTTGACGCCTCGTTTGTCATCTTTAATCTCGGCGATGCCGTTTGCGTTTCCGCCCGTTCCTTCGGTGCGGTCAACGTGCAGGTCGTTATGGAATACATGAACGGCGGCGGTCATCAGACGATGGCAGCCGTACAGGTTAAAAATTCAACAGTTGCAGAGGTCACCGAGCAGGTAATGCGCAGCATCGACCGCTACAACGAATCATTAAATAAAAGCGAGGTATAATTTATGAAGGTAATTCTTACTCAGGACGTTAAGGGTCTCGGCAAAAAGGGTGAGCTTGTCAACGCTTCCGACGGATACGCACGCAACTTCCTTTTCCCGAGAAATCTTGCCGCAGAGGCCAATTCACAGGCCATGACGGAGCTTAAAAACCGTGAGAATTCAAAGAAGCACAGGATTGACGTTGAAACTCAGGAGGCCAAGGCTTCGGCGGCCAAAATCAACGGTAAAACGATAAAGGTTACGGCCAAGGCAGGTCAGGGCGGACGTCTTTTCGGCTCTGTTACGGCCAAGGAAATTGCCGCAGTTATGAAAACTCAGCTCGGCATTGATATTGACAAGAGAAAAATCACCGTTGACGATATCAAGGCCTTCGGCACTTATCCCGCAACGGTAAAACTCTACCAGGGCGTTACGGCAGAATTCAGCGTAATGGTATCTGAGGCATAAACATAAATCGGAGATAAAACAATGGATAATACAAATTATTCAAGTGAATCGGTTTTCAGCCTTGAAGCGGAACAGGCGGTTCTCGGCTCAATACTGATGGACCCCGCCTGCATGCCGCAGGTTCAGGTCTATCTGAGTGCCGACGATTTCTATTTGCCGCAGCATAGGGCTATCTACACCGCCATAGCGACGATTGAAGCCTCGGGCGGAAAGATCGACCCTCTGATCGTGCTTGACAGCCTTATCAAGGATAAGGTCTATGACTCGGCGGCCGGAAAGAACTATCTTTTCCAGCTCTCGCAGTGCGTTCCGTCAACGGCAAATGTTGAATCCTATGCAAAGATCGTTAAGGAAAAATTCTACATACGCTCTTTGATAAACGCTTCCAAGGAGATTATCGAGGACGCTTCATCACAGGATCAGACGGCTGACGATCTGCTTGAGGCTGCCGAACAGAAGATATACAATATCCGCCAGGGCAAAAAAACAAACGCTCCGTCGAAGATAGGCGATATCATCGTCGGCGAGGTTTATACGACCCTTCAGCATTTGACTTCACCCGAAAAGGATTTATATAAGGGCTATCCGACAGGCTATTCGGACCTCGACAGGGTGCTCACGGGCTTGCACAAGTCCGACCTTATTCTTATCGGCGCACGTCCTGCAATGGGTAAAACGAGCTTTGCCTTAAACCTTGCAAGAAATGTTGCCGTTATAGGCAAGAGAAAAACGCTGATGTTCTCTCTCGAAATGACAAAGGAACAGCTTGCAATGAGAGTTCTTTCAACCGAGGCGAGAGTTAATTCGGCAAAGATGAGAACGGGCGAGCTGGACGGCGAGGACTGGCAGAGGCTCGGAATTGCGACAAACGCACTTTCAAATGTTGAGCTTTACTTTGATGATACAAGCTCAATAACCGTTCCCGAAATGAAAGCGAGAATTCGACGCCTTCGTGACGTTGAATGTGTTATAATAGACTACCTCGGACTTATCCGTCCGGCAGGCAGAGTTGAAAACCGTGTTCAGGCGGTCAGCGAGATTACAAGAGAATTGAAGCTTATGGCAAAGGATCTTGCGATTCCGGTTATCGTCTGCGCTCAGCTTTCCAGAGGCACGGAGGGCAGGGGAGGTTCGCACAGACCTCAGCTTGCCGACCTTCGTGAATCAGGCTCAATCGAGCAGGACGCCGATATTGTTCTCATGCTCTACCGTCCCGATTACTACAGCAACAACGACGATCAGGACGAGAATGATGCGACGCAGCAAATGGTTAACAAGGCGGAAATCATCGTCGCAAAGAACCGTCACGGCCCGACCGATACGGTTGAGATGATTTGGGACGCCGACCACACACTCTTTATATCTGCGGAGAAGATAAGAAATGATATGTAAGGTCAAAAATGCCGTCATGAGATATAATATGCCGCTCTTCGGCAGGACGGTTGCCGTCGGAGTATCCGGCGGTGCGGATTCAATGGCTTTATTGAATGTTCTTCTTGAGCTGAAGGACGAATTCGGCATGAATATAATTGCGTGCCACGTCAATCACGGCATAAGGGGCGAGACGGCGGACAGAGACGAAAAATTCGTCGCCGAAGCCTGCAAAAGGCTCGGTGTTGATGTTCGTATTCTCAGGGCGGATGTTCCCGGAACGGCTAAAAAAATGCACCTCGGCGTTGAGGAGTGCGGACGGAGAATCAGATATGATTTTTTCAATTCCGTTGCCGACGATGTTATTATCGCAACGGCTCACACGCTAAGCGACCGCAGCGAAACCCTGCTTCTGAATATTGCAAGAGGAGCGTCGGTCAAGGGGCTTTGCTCCATTCCGGCCGTCAGGGGCAATATCGTCAGGCCGCTCATCGACTGCACGAGGGCGGATATCGAGAAGTATTGCAGTGATAACTCAATAGAATTTGTCACAGATGAGACGAATTTTGAGGATATTTATTCCAGAAACAGAATAAGATTAAACGTTATCCCCGAGCTGAAAAAGCTCAATCCCTCGCTTGAGAGGGCGTTTATGCGCCTGATTTCCAACGCCGAGGAGGAGAACGGTTTCATGAACGGCTTTTCCCGGGAAATACTCGGAAAAGTGAAGCTAAAAGACGGCTACAACGCAAGGCTCTTGAATGATGAGCACCCGGCCGTGAGAAAGCGTGTAATCTTTGAAATAATAAACAACGAGACTGGCATTGCTCCCGAAGCGGTACACGTTGAGCAGGTTGATAAAATTTTACAGGGCGGCAGAACCGAGATTATCGGAGATACGGTGGTCGAGGTCAAAAACGGCGTTATGAAAATCAATCCCCAAAAGGAAGAAATTGCGGACTGGGAGTTTGATTTTGACAGCCTGAGTGCCGAATTTCCTTTTGGAAAAATCAGGGGTGAAATAATTCATAGAAATAATTTATCGCTGAAACAGTCTGTTCATAATAAAGTGTTAGACTGTGACAGTATCGTAGGTCATTCTGTGCTTCGCAACAGGCGGCCGGGCGATAAAATGAAGCTTGCAGGCAGCTCCTGCACCAAGACTTTAAAAAAACTTTTCAACGAAAAGCATGTTGAAAACCGAAACTGCGCAGCCGTTCTTGCGGACGAGGCCGGCATATGCTGGGTTCAGGGACTGGGCTGTGCCGACAGGTGTAAAATCAAACCCGAAACAGATAAAATCTTAATTATCGGAGAGGACAAACAAAATGATTGAGAATGACATTAAGGAAGTATATTTCAGCAAGGAGGAACTGCACGAGATCGTTAAAAGGCTCGGAGCGCAGATAAGCAAGGATTACGAGGGCAAAAACCTTACGCTTGTCAGCATACTCAAAGGCTCTGTTATCTTCATGGCTGACCTTATGCGTGAAATAACGGTGCCGTGTGAGATAGACTTCATGTGCGTTTCCAGCTACGGCAGCGGAACAAAATCCTCAGGCACGGTCAAGATAATCAAGGACCTTGACATCAATCTTGAAGGTAAGGATCTTCTTCTCGTTGAGGATATTCTCGACAGCGGAAAGACTCTTTATTATATATCGCAGGTGCTCAAGACGAGGAACCCGGCAAGCATTAAGATTTGCACGCTTCTTGACAAGCCGGAGAGACGTGAGGCTGACATCAAGGCGGATTATTACGGAACCTTCGTTCCCGATGAATTCGTAGTCGGCTACGGTCTTGACTTTGCGGAAAAGTACAGAAATCTTCCGTATATCGGCGTTCTTAAGCCGGAAATATATGCGGATTAACAGGGAGTGAATTATTTGAACAACAGTCCTAATCAGACGCCGAGACCTAAGAAGAATAAGGTTTTCGCAATTTTGCCGTATATCCTTATTCCGCTGATGATGGTTATCGGTATAGCAATCGCATCTCAGCAGTCGGGCAACCGTTCCGCCGAGGCTAAGTATTATCAGATCATTCAGTATTTCGATAAGGATCAGGTCAGCGAATTTACGCTCAACCTCACGAGCGGCACGCTGAAATATAAGCTCAAGGGCGACGACACGAAGTGGCAGTATAAGGTGCCGAATGTGTCGTTTTTCGTTGACGACGTTAACGAGACCGTCAGGGAGCATAACAAGAACGCCAAGAGCGATGACGACATGATAAAGTATGAGTTAATCTCAGGCTCGTCCACGTCATGGTTCGTCAATCTTCTTCCGACGATAATTATGGGCGTGCTCCTCGTCATTCTTCTTGTCATCATGATGAGGCGAATGAACACGATGGGCGGCGACATGAATAAGACCCTGAACTTCGGCAAGATCAACGCCAAAAAGCAGCAGGATCAGAAGTCAAAGACGACCTTTGAGCAGGTCGCAGGCGCAGACGAGGAAAAGGAAGAGTTAAGCGAAATGGTTGACTTCCTCAAGTGCCCCGAAAAGTTCAGCACCCTCGGCGCAAGAATCCCCAAGGGCGTGCTTCTTGTAGGCCCTCCGGGTACAGGTAAGACCCTCCTTGCGAGAGCCGTTGCCGGTGAAGCGAACGTTCCGTTCTTCTCGATTTCCGGTTCCGATTTTGTTGAAATGTATGTCGGTGTCGGTGCTTCGAGAGTCAGAGACCTTTTTGACCAGGCGAAGAAGGACGCTCCGTCGGTTATATTCATTGATGAGATTGATGCCGTAGGCCGTCACAGAGGTGCAGGCATGGGCGGCGGACACGACGAGAGAGAGCAGACACTTAACCAGCTCCTTGTTGAGATGGACGGCTTTGAGAAAAATCAGGGCGTTATCGTCATTGCGGCGACAAACCGTCCCGATATCCTTGACCCGGCTCTCCTGAGACCCGGCCGTTTTGACCGCCAGGTTAGGGTCGGCTATCCCGACACCAAGGGCAGAGAGGCTATCCTCAGGGTTCATTCCAAGAATAAACCGCTCGCTCCCGACGTTGACCTCAGAGTTATTGCAAATTCGACCGTCGGCTTTGTCGGTGCTGACCTTGAAAATCTTCTTAATGAGGCTGCATTGCTTGCCGCAAGGAGAAACAAGAAGGCTATCACAATGGCCGAAATCGAGGAAGCGACCGTTAAGGTCATCGTAGGCACGGAGAAGAAGTCGCACAAGATGAGCGACAAGGAGAAGAAACTCACGGCTTACCATGAGGCAGGTCATGCTATCTCGACCTACTATCTTGAAACGCAGGACCCCGTTCGACAGGTTTCAATCATTCCGAGAGGCTCGGCAGGCGGCTATACAATGTCCGTACCGACCGAGGATAAGTCATATAAGACCAAGAACGGCATGCTTGACGATATCGTAGTTCTTCTCGGCGGACGAGTTGCCGAAAAGCTTGTGCTCGGCGATATTTCAACGGGTGCGTCAAACGATATCGAACGTGCGACCAAGCTTGCAAAGAGCATGGTTACCGAGTACGGCATGAGCGACAGGATAGGCCCTGTTTCCTATTCTTCGGGCAGCGGCGAGGTTTTCCTCGGCAGGGATTACGGCCACGCCAAGGACTATTCGGAAGCCTTTGCGCAGGAGATTGACGAGGAGATAAGTGCGATTATCCATAATGGCTACGACCGCACGGAGAAGATTCTTACGGAGCATATGGATAAGCTCCTTGAGCTTGCACAGTACCTCATCAAGTACGAAAAGATTGACGGCGAAAAGTTCGCTAAGCTCATGAACGGTGAGCTTCCGGAGGATACCGAGGAGCCGGAAACCCTCCCGAATGTTGACGAGGTCAAGGAAACCCCCGATACGGAAATAATCGAATAAAACAAAAAGTATAAAGCTGTGACGAATTGTAATTGTTCGCCACAGCTTTTTTGTTGATATGTACTTTTTCGCCGCCCATGCAGGGCAGCCAAGTCTTACTTTCATACTGATTTCATTAAAATATTTTATTTCCTGTTTCTTTTATACCTGACTGCTTCAACCGCTCCGCAAAAAATACATCCGGCGAGGTAGGAGAGAATATCGCCCCAAGCGAATGACGTGCCCATCAGCGTGCAGAGCAGGGGATATTCGCTCACACCGAGAAGCTCGGTATAGTTGAAATACTGACCCGTTTCAATCAGACAGGCAAAGATGAACACCCACAGCGGAAGAAGCCGTATTTTTTCGGGAACGAATATTCTTACTAAACTCCACAGAAGAATAACCACAAGTACGTCACCGAGATATGACCTGACGAAATCGGAAAAATAAAACCTTGCGATTAGTAATTCGCATATAAAAAGCAAAACGAATATGCCGAGATAAATTAAACGGTTCTTTTTTATTTTAACTGTCATTTTTTCTCCTCCTGTAAACCGATATAAGTGTCAAAATGTTTTTTTCAATTACCGATTCTATGACGAGTACGGTACAAAGCATGATTGCCGCCCAGCCTGCACCTGTGTCCCAAGCTTCTCGGGGAAAAATATGTATTTCCGCAACGCCGATTTTGACCGCAATTCCCCAAATAATAAGCAACAAAATAAATGCGACGAGGCTTGTAATCAAAAACACAGTGCGTTTTTTCGATGTTATCTTTTTAGCAATAAAATGCGAAATCACATAATAAACGGCTATGAATAATAATGCAGCGACAATCGAGAAAATGCTATCGGTGTAGACGGAGACAGAAAGATCAATTATCATAAACAGCGTGAAAAATCTCAGAATTCCGTCAATACATGAGAGGGTAATTGCTTTTTTCATCAATAATCCCCATTTTGGTTGTTTTTCTTCCTGCTCTGGGTCGATGTGGGCATCGACCCCTACGTAATGTGCCATTATTTAACAAATCGTAGGGTGCGATGCCCACATCGCACCTTGAAAAGTCTGATGAATATTACTTTTGTTGCAGAATATTCGTGGCCGCCCTCTTGAGGGTAGCGAAGCGGCGCGACGGTAGTGAATGAACGTCCGGTGGACGTTCAGAGC
>OIZT01001310.1_pt1 | contig 11661 bp, 9 predicted proteins | sample 1588611 | NCBI WGS metagenome assembly OIZT01 (sample SAMN03283278) | human gut metagenome | biome: human-associated habitat; material: feces | host: Homo sapiens | place: Peru | collected 2012
AGTTCGCCGTGTCGAGATAGGAGACCCCCGCCGCGAGGCAGGCGTCCATGATCGCGAGATCCTGGTAGGGGAGCGCGATGTTCATCACGAGGTCGGGTTTGTAGTCCCGCACGAGGGCCGTCAGGCGCGGCACGTCCATCGCGTCGATCTGCGCCGTCGCGACGCGCGTCGTCGTGCCGCGGCTTTCACAGGCGGCCTTCACGTCCTCGCACCGCTTCTGCGTCCGCGACGCGATCAGCAGATCCGTGAACACGTCCGCATTCCCGCACATCTTGGCGGCCGCGACGGACGCGACGCCGCCCGCGCCGATCAGGAGGACTTTCGACATGGCTTTCTTTTTTCCTTTCTTGTCTTCGTTTCAGGTTTCCAACGCCAGCAGGCATTCGCGGAGGAGCTTGCAGGCAAGGGCCGTGGACCTGCCGCTCGCGTCCAGCGCGGGGGCGAGCTCAACGAGGTCGAACGCCACCACGTTGAAGCGAGCGAACACGTCCATCAGCACGCCGCGCAGCGTCTCGAACGCGAGGCCGCCCGCCTCCGGCGTGCCCGTGCCGGGAAACTCCGCCGGGTCGAGCACGTCGAGGTCGACCGTCAGGTAGACGGGCGTCTGCGGCGGCAGGACAATGGACGGCAGGGTTTTCGCGGCGAACCGCTCCGCCCTGACGTGCCCCGCCCCCTGGAACGCGAACTCCTCCTTCGTGCCGGACCGGATGCCGAACTGGAAGATGCGCCCGTCATCCAGCAGGTCATGGCACCGCCGCATCACGCAGGCGTGGGAAAGCGGGTTGCCGAGGTAGTCCGCGCGCAGGTCGGCATGGGCGTCGAAGTGAAGGATGTGGAGATCCGGATGGCGCACACGGGCCGCGCGCACCGCGCCGAGCGTGACGAGGTGTTCGCCGCCGAGGAGGACGGGGACCTTCCCCGCAGTGAGGATCCGCGCCGCCTCGGTTTCGATCATCTTGAGCGCGAGATCAGGCGCGCCGAACGGAAGCTCCAGGTCGCCCGCGTCGTGGATGGCGCAATCCCCCAGGTCCCGGTCGAGATAGGGTGAATAGGTCTCGATGCCGAACGACTCGTGGCGAATCGCCGCCGAGCCGAAGCGCGCCCCCGGACGGTAGGAGGTGGTCGAATCGAAGGGCGCGCCGAAAAGGACGGCCCTTGCCGCGTCAAAGCCACTGTCGCATCCGATGAAGTTCACCTTCAGCCCCTCCTTCAGGCGTTCGCGGCCCTCTGCCCCAGCAGCTCGCGCACGTAGTTCGGGAGCGCGAAGCCGCCGCGATGCAGGTCGGTGTTGTAGTAGCGCGTCGGGATCTTGAGCGCATTCCACGCCCGCGCGTGGAGGTCCTTGAGCGGATGGTACTTCTTCGAGGCGAAGCCAAAGAGCCAGTGACCGGACGGATAGGACGGGATGTGCGCCTGGTAGATCATCGACAGGCCGAAGATCGTGGCGATGTGCTTGTGGGCGTTCCTCACCGACTGGGAGTGCGCGGAATAGAACGGCGACTCGTGCTGGTTGATGAGGATGCCGTCTTCCCGCAGGGCCTTCCAGCAGTTCCCGTAGAACTCGCGGGTGAACAGGCCCTCCGCCGGCCCGTACGGATCGGCGCAGTCCACGATGACGAGGTCGTACTCGTTCGCCTTGCCGCGCACGAAGCGAAGCCCCTCCTCGACGTGGATGTGAACGCGGCGATCGCGGAACGCCGCCGCGCAGAACGGGAGGTGCGCCATCGCGAGCGTGTAGAGGTCCTTGTCGGGCTGGACGACGTCGATGCGGCCGATGGTGCGGTACTTCACGAGCTCGCGCACCGTCCCGCCGTCGCCCGCCCCGATGACAAGCACGTTCCGGACCTTCGGATGCACCGCCATCGGCACGTGCGCCAGCATCTCGTGGTAGATGAACTCGTCCTTCTCCGTGAGGAAGAGTTCGCCGTCCAGGACAAGCACGCGCCCGTATTCGGCGGTGTCGAGGATGTCGATGCGCTCGTTCTCGCTCTGCCGCGAGGCGATCTGCCCCATCGCCTTCATCGAGAAACGCACGTCCTTCGTGTGCTGGTCCGTATACCAAAGCTCCATTTCGCTCACCTCACGACGTTGATGCGGTTGATCTTCATGTCGGCGGGGCCCGTCATGAAGCACCCCTTCGACTTGGCGTAGAGCACGTAGTCCAGCACCTCCCGCGTAATCCGCTCGCCCGGCGCGAGAATCGGGATGCCCGGCGGATAGCACATCACGAACTCCGCCGCGACATACCCCTCGGACTTCGCGATCGGCACGGGCCGCTTCTGCGCGTAGAACGCGGCCTGCGGCGACATCTCGACCTGCGGCTCGACATATTCGTGGTCGAAGAGCCCGGCGGGCGACTTCGCGTGCAGCCGCCGGATCTCGGAAAGGGCCGAGATCAGGCGTTCGATGTCGAGCGGGCGGTCTCCCGACGAGAGGATGCAGAGGATGTTGCCCACGTCCCCGAACTCGATCTGGATGCCGTAGTCGTCGCGCAGAAGGTCGTAGACCTCAATGCCCGCAAGGCCGATTTCCCGCGTGTGGACGGAAAGCTTCGTCGTGTCGAACGCGCACACGGAATCGCCGTTGACGAGTTCGGGGCCGAACGCATGGTAGCCACCGAGGTCGTTGACCTCCCCCCGCGCGTAGTCCGCCATCTGGATCGTCTTCTCGAACATCGCCCGTCCGTTCTGGTGGAGGTTCCGCCGCGCCAGGTCGAGCGAGGCGATCAGCAGGTAGGAGGCCGAGGTCGTCTGCGTCAGGTTGATCACCTGCCGGATGTAGTCGGGATCGACGGGACGGCGCGTCAGGAGGACCGACGACTGCGTGAGCGAGCCGCCCGTCTTGTGGATCGAGCACGCCGCCATGTCCGCCCCCGCCGCCATCGCCGAGACGGGGAGCTTGTCCGAGAAATAGAAGTGCGTCCCGTGCGCCTCGTCCACCAGCACGAGCATGTTGTGCGCATGGGCGAGCGCGACGATGGAGCGCAGGTCCGAGCAGATCCCGTAGTAGGTCGGATTGTTGACGAAGACGGCCTTCGCGTCCGGATTGGCCGAAATCGCCGCCTCGACGTCCGCAAGCCGCATCCCCAGCGGAATGCCGAGCTCGGGATTCACCTGCGGGTTCACGTACACGGGAACCGCCCCGTTCACGACGAGCGCGTTGATCGCCGAGCGGTGTACGTTGCGCGGCAGGATGATCTTCTGCCCGGCCTGGATGGATGCGAAGATCATCGTCTGCACGGCGGCCGTCGTGCCGTTCACGATGAAGAATGCGTTGTCCGCGCCGAACGCCTTCGCCGCCAGCGCCTGCGCGTCCTTGATGACCGACACGGGGTGCGCGAGATTGTCGAGCGGCTTCATGGAGTTGACGTCAAGCGACATCAGCTTGGCGCCGAAATACTCGTTCAGCGCCGGATTCATGCGCCCGCCCTTGTGGCCGGGCACGTCGAAATGCGCCAGGCGGTTGACCCGCTGCTCTTCCAGAGCCTTGGCAACAGGCGTATCCAGCTGATTGAGAGACTTCATCGTCATCCCTCCACCATTGAGAGAACCCTTGGCCGACGGATGGTCCCGGGGGGACTGCTCCCGGTACCGCCGCTCCGCCGCCTGCTTCGGCTTTAGAACGGCGCAGATTGTACCATATCACCCTTCGCCCCGCAAGGGGGCGAATGACGGAGCATGTCAGCCGACACGCCACATCCTGAGCGGTTCGACCGGCAGCCCCATGATGTTCTCATAGCTGCCGGTGTAGGACGCCACCACAAGCGCGCCGCACGCATCGATGTCGTACGCGCCCGCGCGGTCAACCGGCCGAACGCGGGCGACGTAGCCTTCAATGTCCGCCTCCGACAGGACGCGGAACGTCACGTCGGAACGTTCGCACGCCGTGCGGACGACCCCTGCGGCATCCCGGTAGGCGACGCCCGTGAAGACCGTGTGCGTCTGCCCCGAGAGTTCCCGCAGGAAGGCCTTCGCCTCGGCGAGGTCTGCGGGCTTGCCGTAGATCCTCCCCCTGAGCCACACGATCGTGTCCGCCGCGAGGGCGGGCGAGCGGGGACAGGCCCGCAGCTTGCCAAGGGCGTTCTCCCGGACGGTCCGCTCGGGATCGTGCGGAAACGAGACTTCGGGCGCATGCGTCGGGAGAACCTCAAACGGCACGCCCAACGCCTCAAGGATGCGCGCCCGGCGCGGCGACTGCGAGGCAAGCGTCAACGGCATCGTCGATCTCCTTTGGAATCAGAATGGGCAGTGCATGCTCCGCCCCCGGCACTCCCGTCACATGCGCCTGCGGAAAGACCGTCTTCAGGTACGCGGCATTCTCCGGCCGCACGATTCCGTCCCGCTCGCTCTGGAAGAGGAAGACGGGGAATGGGGGTTGGGAGGTGGGGATTGGTGGAAATGTCCGTTCCAGGGCGGCACGGAGGTCGGTGTCGAGAAGGTACTGGAGGCCGCGTTCCAAGTTCTCGGGGACATCGACGAGATAAGGATTCGGCTTCCCCTCGGGGACCCCGAAGAAACCCTCTCCGTGGGTCAGTTCGAGTCCCTTGCGCAAGGCCGCAAGGCGCCGCGCGTTCAGCCCCTTCCAGTCCGTCTCAGGTTCCTCCATCATGCGCGGCGTCGCGGCGAGGAGGACAAGCCCCGCGATGCGGTCCGGGTAACGGCACGCAAGCCGTAGTGCCGTGCTTCCGCCCATCGACCAGCCGACGAGGAGATGCCTGGTCTTCCGGGCCTCCCCGAACGCGCGCTCGGGGAGGCCGTCGAGCTGATCGACGTAGGAGAAAAGACGGCATCCCGGAATCCGGGACACGAAGGTGCAGAGGTCCCACGCATGCGGCGAGGCCGCCCAGCCATTGAAGACGAACACGCGCGGCGACGCCGCATGCGCCTTCCCGAGCGCGCGCAGGCGCGCCGCCAGAAACGCGATCTCGCGCCCCCTCCCGCGCTCGTAGTCGCCGTCCGCCATGTGGGTTAAGTGTTAAGTGGTTAAGTAGTTAAGTGGTTAAGTAGTTAAGTTGGTGGTTAAGTTATCGGTCCGGCAACGAAATATGGTGATTTTTGCCGCAAAGAACACAAACACCGCAAAGGCTTTGTGAACGTTGTGTTCTTTGTGGCTTACAATATTTGATTGACGAAGGAATCGTGGTTAAGTTAAGGGGCTCAATTGTTCAGTCATGCGGCCAAGGACGCCATGATCGTGGTACGAAGAGACTCAACCACTTAACCACTTAACTACTTAACCACTTAACTACTTAATCTAACTCAGCATCTCCCGCGCCTGCGCGTAGACGTTGTCGACGGTGAAGCCGAACTGTTCGGCGAGGACCTTGTAGGGGGCCGATGCGCCGAAGGTGTCGAGCGTGACGTAGCGCGTCGTCGCGGAATTGATCGCATAGCGTTCCCAGCCGAACTTCACGCCGGCCTCCACGATCACGCGCTTCGCGCAGGTTCCGGGCACGATGCTCTCGCGGTAGGCGAGCGGCTGGCGCTCGAACAGCTCGCGGCACGGCATCGAGACGACGCGCGCGCTGCGCCCCGTCTCGGCGAGGCGCTTGGCGGCCTCGATGCAGAGCGAGACCTCGCTGCCCGTCGCGATGAACAGCACGTCGGGCATCGGGCTCGCCTCCCAGATCACATAGGCGCCCTTCGCGACCTTCTCGGGCACGACGCCCTCCAGGACGGGCAGGTTCTGGCGGCTCGTGAAGATGCACGACGGACCGTCCTTGCGCTGCAGCATCGCGAGCCAGCATGCGGCCGTCTCGTTCGCGTCGGCGGGGCGGAACGTACACAGGTTCGGCGTCGTGCGCAGCATCGCGAGCTGTTCGACGGGCTCGTGCGTCGGGCCGTCCTCGCCCACGTAGAAGGAGTCGTGCGAGAACACCCACATCGACGGCAGCCCCATGAGGGCCGCAAGGCGCATCGCCGGCTTGCAGTAGTCGCTGAACACGGCGAAGGTCGCGCCGAACGCGCGGTAGCCGCCGTGGGCGACGAGGCCGTTCACGATCGCGCTCATGCCGAGTTCGCGGATGCCCCAGTGGAAGTTGCGCCCGGAGAAGTCCGTGGCGGAGTTCCAGCCGAACGGCTTGAGGTTCGTCTTGTTCGAGGGTTCGAGATCGGCGGAGCCGCCCACGAGGAACGGCACCTCGGCCGCGAGGGCGCACATCACCGCGCCGCAGGCATTGCGCGTGGCGAGGGGCTTGGAAGGGTCGAAGACCGGCAGCTTCGCCTCCAGCTTCTGCGGCAGGTAACCGTGCTGGGCCGCGTCGCGCGCGGCGGCGAGGTCGGCATGCGCGGCCGTCCAGTCGCGCAGCGCCTTCTTCCAGCGCAGGTTCATGCGGTGGCACGCCGCGCCGCGGTCCTCGAACCAGTCGTAGACGTCGCCAGGCACGTCGAAGAACTTCTCCGGGTCGAACCCGAGGTTCCGCTTGAGCCCGGCCAGCTCCTCCGCGCCGAGGGGCGCGCCGTGGACGGCGCTCGTATCCTGCTTCGTGGGGCAGCCCATGCCGATGTGCGTCTTCGCGATGATGAGCGTGGGCTGGCCGACGACCTTGAGCGCCTTGCGGAACGCGCGGTCGATGGCGTCGAAGTCGTGTCCGTCGCATTCAAGCACCTTCCAGCCGTACGCCTCGAAGCGCGTGCGCGTGTCGTCCACGAGCGCGAGGTCGGCCGTGCCCTCGATCGTGATGTTGTTCGAATCGTAGACGAGGCAGAGGCGGTCGAGCTTGAACGCACCCGCGAGCGAACAGGCCTCGTGGGAGATGCCCTCCTCCAGGTCGCCGTCGCCGCAGAACACCCACGTGCGGTGGTCGACGACGGGCGCCTCGGCGTCCACGTTCCAGCGGGCGGCGTCCATGCGCTCGGCAATCGCCATGCCCACGGCCATCGCGATGCCCTGGCCAAGCGGACCCGTCGTCACCTCCACGCCCGGCAGCAGGCCGCGCTCGGGGTGGCCCGCGCAGCGGGAGCCGAGCTGGCGGAAGGTCTTGAGTTCGTCGAGCTTCAGGTCGCCCGCGCCGGAGAGGTGGAGGAGCGCGTAGACGAGCGACGAGCCGTGCCCGCCCGAAAAGACGAGGCGGTCGCGGTCGGGCCAGGCGACGTCCTTGGGGTCGAAGTCGAGGAATTTGAGCCAGAGGGACGTCGCAACGTCCGCCAGGCCGAGCGCCACGCCGGGGTGTCCGCTCTTCGCCTGCTCCACCATGTCCGCCGCGAGGCAGCGGATCGTGTTGGCCGCGAGTTTCAGTTGATCGTTCGTAAGCTTCATGGATTGTCCTTCCGAGATGGGTGGTGGGGCCGTTTCGCAGCCGAATGGAAGAAAAGGGACGGCAGAAGAACGGCGTTCAGGATTTGTCATTATACCACAAATCAGGGGGCGTGTAGGTTTTAGGTTTCAGGTTTTAGGTTTTAGGTTTTAGCGTTTTAGTGGCGATGTCCGCGTACTTCGCGTGCCGGGCCACCGCATGGAACGGTGCGGGAAAGGCAAAGGCCTGAACATGGCCAATTGGTCATGTTGGCACAAGGTTGGCGAAAGATTGGGGACGTAGACTATGTGGCATGAAACACGCCCTGAAAGGTTTTGTTTTGCTGCTCGTCGCGCTGGCCGTCGTCCGGCTTGCCGTGATGGTCGTCGCACCCGTCTTCGACCCGTCCGAGGGACGCTACGCGGCCATCTGCGCGAACATGGCGGAATCGGGCGACTTCCTCGTTCCGCGCTTCATCCACAACCGCGTCTTCCAGAACTTCGACGGCAAGCCGCCCCTCCTCTTCCAACTGGGCGGCGCCTTCTGTACCGTCCTCGGACGACGGGAGATCGCCGTGCGCCTCCCCTCCTTCCTCGCCGCGCTGGGGCTGCTGGGCCTCCTCTTCCTCGTCCTGCGGCGGTTGCGGGATGCCGCCGCCGCGCGCGTGGCCGTCCTCGTCTGCGCCACGTCCGTCGCCTTCTACGCGACGGCCGGCTTCTGCATGACCGACCTTCTCCTCACCTTCTGCGTGGGCGGCGCGCTGTTGCTGGAGTGTGTCTTCCACCAGAAACCGGAGAAATGGGTCTCGCGCGCCGTCTTCTCCCTCCTCGGCCTCGGCATGCTCGTCAAGGGCCCCGTCGCGCTCGTCCTCTTCGGACTCCCGGTCTTCCTCGACGCCTGTGCCAACCGCCGCTTCGCGCTGCTCGCGCGCCACGACTGGATCGGCGGGCCTCTCGTCTTCCTCCTCCTCGCCGCACCCTGGTACGTCCTCATGGAACAGCAGACGCCCGGCTTCCTGAAGTACTTCTTCCTCCACGAGAACCTGCTGCGGTTCCTCGTCCACGACTACGGCGACAAGTACGGCGCGGGGCGCGAGACCTTCCGCGGCATGGCGCTCGTCTGGGCCGTTGTCGTCACGCTCCCCTGGACGCCCCTCCTCTTCCTCCGCCGGGGCGGCCTCCGCCTGCGGGACCGCGCCCCGACGACGCTCTTTTCCTGGGGCATCGTCGCGATCACGGGTTTCTGGTGCCTCACGAGCCGCGTGCCGCTCGCCTACCTGCTCCCCGTCGTGCCGCTCTTCGCCGCCCGGCTTGCCCTGCAGGACCTCCCGCCCTGGACGGCGCGGGCGGCCCCGGCGGCCGTCGGCATCTGCATCGTCGCGCTCGTCGGGACGATCGCCGCCACGAGCCTCGGTTCGGACAAGATGCCCGGCTGGCGCTTCCGCATCCTCCGCGCCGCCGACCCAACCCGTGGCGTCTTCTTCCAGGGGAAGAAGTGCCCGCCCTACTCCGCCGAGTTCTACTTCGGACCGCGCCTCCACCTCGTCCGACAGCCGGGCGACCGCCTCTTCATCCGCAAAGACCACCGCTGGAAGGAGGTTACGCCATGACCCTCGCCCTCGTCGTCCCCTGCAAAAACGAATACCGCCGGCTGGACCCCTCCGCCTTCCTGGACGCCATCCGCGCGTTCCCGTGGCTGACGTTCCTCTTCGTGGACGACGGTTCGACGGACGAGACGGACGAGACGCTCGCCTTCCTCGAACGCCAGTCGCCCGCCGTCCAGGCCCTCTACCTGCCCCGCAATGTCGGCAAGGCCGAGGCCGTCCGCGCCGGCGTCCAGACCCTCCTCGCCCAGACCGCCACGGACTGGATCGGCTTCTGGGACGCCGACCTCGCCACACCGCTCGCCGAACTCGCCGCCTTCCGCGCCGCCCTGGAGCGGGTTCCCGACGCCCAGGCCGTCCTCGGCGCGCGCTGGCCCCACCTCGGCGCGCAGATCGACCGCACCTTCTTCCGCAACGCCACCGGCGCGCTGATGAAGGTCCTCATCCGGCAGGTCCTGCACGCCCCCGTCTACGACACGCAGTGCGGCGCGAAAATCTTCCGCCGCGACCTTGCCTGCCGAATCTTCGCCGCGCCCTTCCGCTCCCGCTGGCTCTTCGACGTGGAACTGCTGCACCGCATCCCGCCGCGCATCCTCCGCCACGCCGTCCTCGAACAGCCCCTCGCGGTCTGGCGCGACGTGCCCGGCTCGAAGGTGCGCCTGACCGACTCCGTGCGCGTCTTCTTCGACCTCCTGCGCATCGCCCGCGACGGGACGCCCGCGACCTGCTAGCCCCGTTTCCACATCCAACACGAGAAAGCACATGAAACGTCCCCTCAGATTCCTCGTCGTCTTCAGCATCGGCCTCGCCGCCCTCGGCGGCGTCTTCGGCCTTGCCGAATGGGCCTGGTCGCTGATGGACGATTCCTTCGCCCGCAACAACGCGGTCTGGCTACGGCAGATCGAGACGGAGACGCCACTAGCGCGTACACGCTCCCCGACGTCAAGAACATCCGCGACTGCGGCGGGTGGAAGACGCAGGACGGTCGGCGCGTCCGCTATGGCCGCCTCTACCGCTCGGGCGAACTGAACAACGTCAACCCTCGGCGCCGCAAGCGGAATTTCACGCTGTCTGCCGCCTCCCGCGCGTTTTTCACGGACACGCTCGGCATCCGCACGGACATCGACCTACGCAGCAACACGGAGTGTGACGGCATGACCGGCTCGCCACTCGGAACGAACGTCGTCTGGCGGCACATCCCATCCCTCGCCTACGCCCGCCTCGACAACCCCGAAGGGCGGAAGGCCTTTGCGAAGATCTTCCGCACGCTGCTCGACGAGCGGGCCTACCCCGCCCTCATCCACTGCCGAGCCGGACGTGACCGGGCCGGGACGGCCGTCTTTCTGCTCAACGCCCTCCTCGGTGTCCCAGTGCGCGACCTGCGCCGCGACTGGGAGTATTCCGAACGCGCCAAGCGAAACGCCTTCTTCAACTACCGGCGCCTCGAAGGGGTGTTTGAAATTCTCGCCGCCCACCCCGGCGAGACGGTCAACGCCCGCGCCGAGGCGTTTGTCCACTCCCTCGGCTTCACGGACGCCGACTTCGCCAAGTTCCGCTCCCTCATGCTCGAAGACAAAACGGACCTTCGCTAGAACTCGAACCCGGCGTAGACGCGGAACATCCACGGGCTGCGCTCCACGGAGCCCGAGACGTTGCGCCCGTCAACTTTGATGTCGCGGTCCAGGAAGCGGGCGAGAAAATCGAAGCCGAGGCACATGTTCCAGGCGTGGAACAGGCCGCCAAGACCGCCGAGACCGTAACAGTCCCACTGCCGGAAACGTTCGGCGGCGGCGTAGACGCGCGAACCGTCGGACAGCGCCAGCATGTCGAAGTCGAGTTGTCCGCGACTCACGGCGATGCCGAGCGTACCGACCACGCGGAACCAGTCCGTAATCTCGTAGTACGGCTTCGCGGTCAGCGTCAATTCGATCTCCTCGTAGTCCGCCGCCGTGTCAAGGTACAACGTATGCGTCGTGGACGAGAGGCCGTTGACCCGGCTTCCAAAGGAGAACGCGCTGCCTCCGCCGGAAACGAGCGGAAGCAGGGCACCGGGGCCGTCATAACTCCCTGCGCCGTAGGAACCGTCCGGGTTCCGCGCCATGTCCGCCCAGGTGGGGTCCATCGCCACGCTCGACGTGTAGCTCCCGCGTTCAACCGTGTCCGTCCGGCGGTAGACGGCCCCCGATGCCTTGTGGACGTTCGTGCGCCGGAAGTAGTTGAATCCGAATCCCAGGTCCAGTCCGAAGTCCCCCCACTGCCCGAGATTGCGCTGGATCTCGATGTTGAAGCCGGGGATGTCGTGTTCCGTTCCTGAACCTGCGACAAGACCGCCGGAAGCGATTGAAGACACTTCAACGTAATCGTAGCTGAAGTTCATCGCGCCGTCCGTGTAGGATCCCGCCGGCGCACGCCAGTTCCACGTCATGTCCGGAAGGGCCTCACGTCCCGCATAGTCGGGATCGATGAACCCGCCATTCGGCAAGTCGACACGCTGGCCATCGAGCACGGCCTTCGACGCCGCCTCGGCTTCGGCCTTCGTCGCCCCCGCCGGCCGAACGAATGCCGGCATGTTGGGAAGTGCCCGCGCCCCGCTGACATTCAGATCCGTCCTGAGACCCGAATTGCAGTTCGCACCGCCGACGATGCGCCATCCCGACGACAGGTTCAGGTTCCATCCCGCGAACGCCGATGAAACGGCCATGATGCCAAATGCACAGATGAGTTTCTTGTAGAGTAGAGACCCACGCCTCGGCGTTGCCGCCGGTGCGACTTCCCCCTCGTCAAACCGTACGTGCGGATTTCCCGCATACGGCTTTCCATCGAG
>OIZT01001311.1_pt1 | contig 11661 bp, 10 predicted proteins | sample 1588611 | NCBI WGS metagenome assembly OIZT01 (sample SAMN03283278) | human gut metagenome | biome: human-associated habitat; material: feces | host: Homo sapiens | place: Peru | collected 2012
CATAGTTAGTAAATAAAATAATAATTTGTATGAAGAAGCGGTAGCTTTATACAAAGATAAATTTAAAGGAATTGGTCAAGGTAAAAAGACAATTGGAGATTACATAGTTCCTAAACGAGGTAAAAATTTATTAACTAGAGATGCTATTGATGGTGATACACCAGTAGTTGCAGGTGGAATTGCTCCATCAGCTTATCATAATCAATTTAATACTAAATCACCGGTTATTACTATCTCTGCATCTGGAGCTAATGCTGGATATACTAATTTATGGACTATACCTGTTTGGGCTTCTGATTGCTCATATATTGATGATTCTATTACTAAAAATGTTTATTTTTGGTACATAGTTTTAAAAACTAGGCAAAATGAAATATTTGATGCACAAACTGGCTCAGCACAACCACATATTTACCCACAACATATTGCTGAAATGAGCATAGGTGAATTAGATATTGCTAAAGTTGAAAAGTATAATAATTTAGTTGCACCATTGTTTAAAATGATAGGAGAAAACCAAAAGGAAAACAAAAAATTATCTCAATTAAGAGATACATTATTACCAAAGTTAATGAACGGTGAAATAGATTTAGATAATATAGAAAGTTAATCATACAAATTGTGATTTGTAAGAGAAAGGAAGGAAATAATATGGATTATAAAATTGTTAAATTAAAGGAAATAGCAGATTTTAATAAAGAATCTATAGGAAAAAATTCAAATTATGAATTTATTAACTATTTAGATACAGCTAATATAACTAATGGTGCAATTGATACTATTGTTAGGATGTCTGTAGAAGAAGCACCAAGTAGAGCAAAGAGAATAGTTCATAATAATGATATAGTTTATTCTACAGTGAGACCTAATTTATGTCATTATGGCATATTAGATTCCCCAGTTGAAAATATGATAGTATCTACAGGATTTACTGTAATATCATGCAAAGATGATGTTAATCCATATTATGTCTATAATTATTTAACTCAAAATGATATTACATCACAACTACACTCTATTGCTGAAAATAGCACTAGTGCATATCCATCGATTAAGCCATCTGATTTAGAAAATATTGAAATAAAACTTCCTAAATTAGATATTCAAAATAAAATTGCTAAAATATTAACAGATATTGATAAAAAGATAAAAATAAATAATGAGATAAATAATAATTTGTGTTATATAACATAGTTAGTAAATAAAATAATAATTTGTATGAATTTAATAACAAATTATTTGAAGAAAAAATATTAAATAATGCAGAAAAAGATGATTGGGAAGAATACTTACTATCAGATATTTCGAAAATGATTAATGGATATTCATATAAAGGCAATGAATTGGTGGAAAAATCTAATATAGGAATGGCAACAATAAAAAATTTTGAAAGAACTGGTGGATTTAAATTAGATGGATTTAAAGATATAGTTCCACAAAAATGTAAAAGTGATCATTATGTTAAACCATTTGAAATTTTAGTAGCCTGCACAGATTTAACTCAAAATGCAGATATTATTGGGAATGCCATTATGCTATTAAACAATGCAAATTATGATGAAATAATTATGTCAATGGATTTAGTAAAATTGATTCCTATAACAGATATTGTAAATAACTATATGCTTTATACAATAGTAAATTCAAAAGATTTTAAAAATTTCGCATTGAGATACAAATCTGGAACTACAGTATTGCATTTAAATAAAAATTGTTTTAAGGAATATACGATAAAGCTTCCAAACTATAATACAATAAAAGATTTATCAAAAGTTTTTGAGGGCAATTATAAAAAAATTTCTCAAATAATAGACGAAAATAGAAAATTAGAACAATTAAGAGATACATTATTACCAAAGTTAATGAATGGTGAAATAGATTTAGATAATATAGAGATTTAATCATACAAATTGTGATTTGTAATTAGTGAGGCAAAAATGAAATATGATAGTTTAGAAGAATTTATAAATGGAGAGAAAAATAAATTTGATTCTTTTAACGAACACATCAAAGAAACAATATCTTTATATATTAAAATTAAAAATGTTATTATTCAAAATGATAATTCATCTTTATCAAATATAAAATGGAAAAATATAAAGACATTATTAGCTAATAATTTATTTTTGGTAAACGAAATACTGACAAATATTATTTTAAAAAATTACATAACAATGTTTTCCCTCACAAGAATTATAATTGAAAATATTTACACATTATACTATTTAAATAGTAGTTCTGATGTAATAAATGAAATATTTTTTGATTATTATGATTTGCAAATAATGAATGAATGGAGCGAAGAAAAAATTATTAAATACCAGGGAAAATATAATGTAATAATTAATAAAAATAAAACCAAACAATGGATAGAACAAATTAGTAAAGGTTCTAAATATAAAGGATTTAGATACATAAAAGAAGAAGTAAAAAAACTAAATATAAGACAATTAAATTATATGTATAATTGGTATAAACAAAATTCAAGTTTTATTCATTCTGATATTGGTTCATCTAAGCTGAATATAAGTCTTGTTTTAGATAAAGATGATAATTATATAAAATTTGAATATTTTACATTAGTTTTTATAGTAGAAGAGTTGGAAGAATTAATTAAGATTGCTAGTGATTATATAAAAATAAATGAAAAAGAAATGAAAGATATTAACAGAAGCATAGAAGGCTTTTATAAAAAAATTAAAGGAGTGATATAGCTAATGTTTACAGAAGAACAATTAGAAGATATGACAATGCAATTATTATCGAAACTAGGATATAATTGTAAAAATGGTTTTGAAATAGAAAGAGATTATCATAGTGTTTTTGATGATGATGTAATATTTGATTCTTTATCAAATATTAATAGAGAATTTAATGATTCTCAAATTATGGAAGCTATAAGAACAATCAAAAACTTAAAACATGGTAATGCTGTAGAGGATAATAAAGAATTCACAAAATATTTATTACAAGGTGTACCCGTCGAAGTAAAAACAAAAAATGGTTATCAATATAAAAATGTCAAACTAATAGACTTTGATAAGATTGAAAACAATCACTTTGAAGCAATTAATCAATTCACAATAATAGAATTTGAACAAAAAAGACCTGACATAATAATATTTATCAATGGTATACCTTTAGTTGTAATAGAATTAAAAACTGCAACAAACGAAGATGTTAAATTAGAAGATGCATATCTTCAACTTCATAAATATAGAGAAATATCAATACCAACTCTTTTTAGATATAATCAATTCTTAATAATTAGCGATGGAGTTACCGCTAAAGCAGGAACTATAACAAGTCCATATAGTAGATTCAGTGATTGGAAAAAAGTAGAAAGTGAAGATATTGTTTTCGAAAATATGCCAACGCATGAAACGTTATTTAATGGAATGTTAAGAAAGGATAGATTAATAGAATTAATTGGAAATTATATTTTATATAGTGGTGATTCAAAAATAATTTCACAGTATCATCAATATTTTGGTGTTAAAAAGGCAATTGAATCAACATTAACAAAAGGTAAAACAACAGGTAAAGCGGGAATTATATGGCATACTCAAGGCTCAGGTAAATCATTTAGTATGGTATTCTATTCGGGAAATATGATAAAAAAACTAAATAATCCAACTATTGTTGTAGTTACTGATAGAAATGACTTAGATAATCAATTATATGAAACATTTATTAAATGCGATAATTATTTAAAACAGAAAGCAAAAAGAGCAGAGAGTAGAACTGATTTAGAAAATCTATTAAGAGATAGAGTATATGGCGGAATATTCTTTACAACATTACAAAAATTTGAAGAAGAGTCAGGACTATTCTCAGATAGAAATGATATTTTAGTACTAGTTGATGAAGCACATAGAAGTCATTATGGTTTAGAAGCAACCATGAAATTAAATATGGAAACAATGCAAGCATATAAGAAATTTGGAACTGCAAAGTATTTACATAATGCACTACCTAATGCAATATATATAGGTTTTACAGGAACACCAGTAGAAACAAAAGACAAGTCAACCTCTGCAATATTTGGTGATGTAATTGATACATATGATATGACTCAAGCAATAATGGATGGATCAACAGTTCCAATTATGTATGAATCAAGAATGGCTAGAGTAGGTCTAAATCAAAAAATATTAGATGATATAGATAGATATTATGCATTTGTAGAAGAATCTGGAATAGCAAGTGACGACGCAATAAATAAATCAAAACAAATGATGGCAAGAATATCACAAGTTATAGAAGACCCTGATAGACTAGAACTAATAGTTAAGGATATAATCAACCATTATGAAGAAAGAAAAGATATGACAGCAAACCATGCGATGGTAGTTGCGTATTCAAGAAAGAGTGCATACACAATGTATCGTAAATTCCTTAAACTTAGGCCAGATTATAGGGATAAAATAAACATGATAATTACACCTAGCAATAAAGATTCTGAAGAGATGCAATTAGCAATTGGAACAAAATCAGATAAAAAAGAATTAGAAAGAAGATTTAAAAGTGAGGATGAAAAAGAAACATTTAGAATAGCTATAGTCGTTGATATGTGGCTAACAGGATTTGATGTACCTGCTTTAGGAACAATGTACATAGATAAACCTATGAAAGCACATAATCTGATGCAGGCAATAGCACGTGTAAATAGAGTATATAAAGATAAAACAGGTGGATTAATTGTTGATTATATTGGATTAAAAGGATGGTTATTAGATGCATTAAAAACTTATACAACAAGGGACCAAAATAAAATAGTTGATAATGAAGAATTAGTTCACACTCTTCTAGATAAAATTGAAATAATAGACAATATGTTTAACAAATTTGATTATTCAAGTTTCAAAGAGTTAGATAATACTGGAAAATATCATTTAATAAAAGATGGTGCCAACTTAATGTTGTCTTCAGAAGACACAAGAAGAAGATATATGAAACATGCACAAGATGTTAAAAATTTATACACTCTTTGTAATGGAGTACTAAGTCAAGAAATAAAAGACAAATGTTTATTTATCATTTCAGTAAAAGCATTTATATCAAAAATAACAAACACAGGAAAAATAGATGTTTCTGAAATTAATGCTACAGTTGGAAAATTTTTAGAAGATGCAATACATGAGGACGAACTATTAAATTTAGGTGAATTAACTCATAGTAATAGTTTGGAATTATTAAGTGATTCAATATTAAATAAATTAAGAAATATGAAGGACAAGAATGTAGCAGCTGAAGTATTATCAAGAGCAATTAAAACATCAATAGGGGATATAGGAAAAGTAAACTTAACTCTCCAAGAAAAATTCTCCACAAAGTTCAATAAAATAGTTGACTTGTATAATGAAAGAACTGATATGGCAGATATAGAAAAAATAATTGAAGAAATGATTAAGTTAAAAAATGAAATAGAAGAAGAACTGGCAAAAGGAAATGAATATGATTTATCACCGGAAGAAAAAGCTTTCTTTGATGCATTAGGTGCTGATCCTGAAATTAAGAAATTAATGGAAGACGAAACATTAGTTACAATTGCGAGAGAACTTGTAGAATTAATAAATGAAAATTTAACACTTGATGCTTTTAAAAGAGAAGATGCAAGAGCTAGAATCAGGAGCAATATAAGAAAACTTTTAATTAAATATAACTATCCTCCAATAAAACGTGAGGGAGCAGTGGAAAAAGTTATAAAACAGGCAGAATTAAAGTATTCAAACAGTTAATAGCAAATCAAAAAAAATACTATCTATGAGTACTTTTTGGGTATTGACAAAGTTCAATACTCTTTTCTTTTTAAAATATATGTTAAAAGTAATTAGTCAAAAAAATAAATTTAATTAAAAAATGTAATTAGAAAAAATCAACTTTCTCGCTTTTATTACGCATAAATGATATAATTAAAGTAATAAAACTGGAGATGATTTATGTATAAATTGATAAGGATAGTAAGTTATTTAGTAAGACAAATATTTTTTCCAAACCCATTTTCGAACATGTTTAGTGACGCAATGGCAGAATTTGTAAATTATATTGCCGGTGGGATTATAGTATATCTTGCATACAATTTAACACACACTTGGTATATTAGTAAAAAAGGAGAATATTGGAAAGGAAGTTTAGGATTTCTTGTTAATTATTTTATTCTAACAGAAGGATTATTAATAATTAGTAAATACATACATAGTATATATATAATTACATTTATTTACATTCTTTTCTTTATAATGCTTTGTCTTATTGAACATAAGTTACTTGGAAAAAATTTTCAAAGCTTTTAAAATAAAAAACATTGTTAGTATAATATACTTGCATATATGGAATATTTTACACTTTTTTGACTTCTATTTATTTTATAGTATGATCTGCCACTATTAATGTGTGCTGATTATGGATAAATTTAATAATTCAGTGACACATTAAAAATATATCGTTAAAAAAATATGTTACTGCCAAATAGAAAATATTTAGGATATTTATATATTGAAATATCTTTAGATAATATTATAAATTTATAAGAAATTTTAGAATATTAAAATAAATACACCAGTTAGATGTGCAATAGATAATAAAAGGCTCTTATTGATCTAATCTAACATTGCTAAGAATAAGAATGTTTGAAATGTTAAACAGACTTAAAAATTAATCAAGAAAAAAAAGAAAGAAGAAATAGAAGAGTGGTTAACTTGTTTAACTATTTTTCATTTGATATAATTTAATTAGGTGATTACGTTGAAAAATATATTAGTAGTAGCAGCATTAATAGAAAAAGATAATAAATACTTAATTGCTAAACGTTCAACCGGTTCTGAAGATGTTTTAGGTAAGTGGGAATTTCCTGGAGGAAAAGTTGAATTAAATGAAAGTGAAGAACATGCTATAGAAAGAGAAATAAAAGAAGAATTTGAAATGGATATTAAAGCAGTAAAATTTATCACAAATAATATTTGTGAGTATCCAACTAAAACAATAGATTTAAGATTATATGAATGTAAATATATAAGTGGTGAATTTCATTTACATGATCACTCTGACTACGTATTTGTGGATAAAGATGAAATAATCAATTATGATCTATGTCCTGCAGATATACCACTTGCAAAATATGTAAAGGAGAACATGTGAAAATGAACGACAAGTTTTTATCAAACAAGAATTCATCATTTTTAAATCAGATTAAAGACAATCTATCTAAATGTAAATCTTTTCACTTTTCGGTTAGTTTTATAAAAAGAGCTGGCCTTAAATTATTTGAAAGAGAAATAGAAGAAGCCTTAGAAAGAGGAGTTAAAGGAAGAATTATAACTTCTACATATCAAAACTTTACTGATATTTCTTCACTAGAAAAATTTTATGAATGGCAAAAAGAATATGATAATTTCGAATGCCATCTTGATTTTAAATGTTTTGGAGACAATGGTTTTCATACAAAAGGATATTTTTTTGAATATGATGACTCTATAGAATTAATAATAGGTTCCTCAAATATAACTTATTTTGCATTGCTAAAAAACTTTGAATGGAATATATCTTTAATATCTAAAGACAATTTAGAATCTTATAATAATGCAATGAAAGAATTTGAGTTTGTATGGAATAATACATTTAAACTTGATAGAAATATAATTGAAAAATATAGAACACATATTTCATATGCAATAGAAAAATGGGATATGGATTATCTAGATGAAACAAGCAATAAAAGAACATTGAACTCAATGCAAAGAAAAGCATTGAGAGAAATAAGAAGATATAGAGATATAGGTGTAAAAAAAGCTTTAATAATAAGTGCAACCGGCTCAGGTAAAACATATTTATCAGCATTTGATGCTAAAAATTTTGATGCAAAGAAATTGTTATATATAGTTCATAGAGAATCAATTCTAAAAGATGCTTATAAAACATTTGTTGACGTATTTGGAGCAGAAAGAACATATGGATTCTATACAGGTAATGAAAGTGATTTAAATAAGGACTTTATATTTTCAACAAGTAGTATGCTAGGAAGACACCTAGAATTGTTTGATAAACATGAATTTGATTATATAATTTTTGACGAAGCACATCATATAGTCGCAGACACCATGAAAAGAATATTTGATTATTTTGAACCCGAATTTATTCTTGGATTAACAGCAACTCCAGAAAGAATGGACAATCAAGATATTTTTTCATTATTTGATCAAAACGTTCCATTTGAACTAAGACTTAGAGATGCTATCAACAATGATTTAGTAGTACCTTTTCATTACTATGGAATAAGAGATAGTTTAGTTGATTATAGTTCAAGAGATAGAATGACAATTGCAAAAAATATAGCAACTCAAGAAAATATAGAATTTATTAAAAGAGAAATAGAAAAACATAGAAAACCAAATGAAAAATTAAAATGTATTGCATTTTGTACTAATGTTCAAAGTTGCAAATTAATGGGTGAAGAATTATATGAAGAGGGATATCATACAACTTCATTAACAGGTATCAATGATACAGGAGCAAGATTAAAAGCTTTTGAAGAATTACAAGATGACAATTCTGATTTAGAAATTATTTGTACCGTAGATATTCTAAATGAAGGAGTAGACATTCCACAATTAAATATGATTTTATTTTTGCGACCAACAGAATCGCAAACAATTTTCATCCAACAATTAGGTCGTGGATTAAGAAAATATCCAGGAAAAGACTATGTAACAGTTCTAGATTTTATAGGAAACAATTATGAAAGGTCAGTTCAAATAGCAATAGCACTTGGTTCCTTAGGAAGAACAACATATTTAGAAAAAACATATTTAAAAGAAATGGTTAAAAGTAATTTTGAATCATTAAATATTCCAGGAGTAAAAATAGAAATAGATGAACTTTCTAAAGAAGAAATAATTAATTACATTACAAATAAAAATTTTAATTCTAAAGAATTCCTTGAAAAGGATTATCAAAATTTTAAATCTTACATAAATACAGGAAAGTACCCAACTCATATGGATTTCTTAAACTCTGATGTTTCACCAGACTTAATGAGAATAATAAAATCACAAATTGATTCATCTAAAAATAAATCATATTATAATTTCTTAAAGAAAATAGACGAGAAAACAATACCTATGTTTACAGATGAAGAAATAGATTATGTAAACGAACTTGAAGAATTGTTACCATTAGCTAGATTAGATGAATACATTATTATTGAACAAATATTAAAAGAACATGTTATTGACCTAAAGAGGCTTGAAGGAAGAAATGAGCACGTTACTGAAAAGTCATTAAAAAACGCATACGAGAAACTAAAAAAAGAAAAATTAATTGAGAATGAAAAACTTGATATATCGCAAATAGAAGATAATGACTTTAAGGAATATGTTGAAGACACTTTAAAATATGGAATAGCAAGATATGAAAGAGAATTTGGAGATTATAATGGTTTATTCAAATTATATGGAAACTACTACAAAGAACAAGCATCTAGAATTCTATTAATGAATGGTATAATTCAAAAAGGGGCATTTTACAAAGACAACATAGTGTATATTTTTGCTGGAATAAAGAAAGATGAAGAAGGAAGATTAAATTATAAAGATAAATTTATAAACAATAAAATATTTCAATGGGAAAGTGTAGCAAATATTAGTGAAATAGAAAAAAGTAAACTAAGAAATGCTAAGAAAGTTCATTTATTTATTAGAAAAATGGAAAGAGAAGATGGAATAACTTTACCATATACTTATTTTGGACTTGGAACCTTAACAAATGAAAGAGATTCTTACACAGAAGAAAATGGTATTAGACATAATACATTAATTTTTGATATTTTATTAGATAACGAAATACCAGAAATATACAATATAGACTTTGAAATACCAGAATAATATTGAGTATAAGATGTACTTAAATAAAATTAAAAAATATGATAGAATAAAGTTGAGGTGATAAAGATGTCAGTTCCAGAATTTCAAAGTTTCATGTTACCTGTATTAAAGCTATTTGAAGACAAAAAAATTCATAACACTAATGAGTGTATACAAGTTGCAATTAATAGTTTTAATTTGAACGATGAAGACATAAAATTAACAGTTCCAAGCGGAAAACAAACACTTGTTGCAAATAGAGTATATTGGTCATTGACGTATTTAAAAAAGTCATTATTAATTGAAACTGTAAAAAGAGGAGAATATATAATAACAGATAGAGGCTTAGAATTACTAAAAACGAATCCTGAAAGAATAGATAAAAAGCTATTATCAAATTATGAAGAATATTGTATATTTAATTCAAAAAGAAACAAGATTGAAAATAATGAGATAGTTGAAGAGAGAGACAAAGACATTACACCTGAAGAAAGTATTGATGAAATATACAAAAAAATAAATGAACAATTATCAGATGATTTACTTGAAATTATTAAAGATAAAGATCCTTATTACTTTGAAAGATTAGTTATGGATGTTCTTACTAAAATGGGATATGGTGATCCAAACACTAATTCTAATATTGTAACAAAGAAATCATGCGATGAGGGAATAGATGGAGTTATTAATCAAGACAGACTTGGTTTAGATAAAATATATGTTCAAGCAAAAAGATGGAATGAAAATGTCAGTAGACCAGAAATACAAAAATTTGTAGGAGCACTTTCATCAAAAAAATCAAACAAAGGTATATTTATAACAACATCAGATTTTTCTAAAGAAGCAAAGGAATACGTAAGAAACTTGCAATATTCAATAATTCTAATTAATGGAAAAGAATTAGCAAAATTAATGATAGAATATAATGTGGGAGTACAAGTAAATTATTCATATGATCTTAAAGGTATAGATAATGATTATTTTGAAATGATTTAATAATATAATTTATTTATAAATAAAAATTGGAGTAACAAATGAAAACAAATGCTAAAGATTATTTAGGCAAAGAAGTATCTATTGAAATTGATAGACCACTCGGAACACGTCATCCTAAACATGGGTTTATGTATATGATAAACTATGGCTACATTCCAAATACAATAAGTGGAGATGGTGAAGAATTAGATGCCTATCTATTAGGAGTTTTTGATCCAGTTGAAGAATATTCTGGAAAAGTAGTTGCTATTATTCATCGTTTAAATGATGATGACGATAAATTAGTAGTAGTACCAGAAGGCAAATCTTACTCCGATGAAGCAATTATTGCTCTAACAGAATTTCAAGAACAATATTTCAAATCCGTTATATGGAGGTAATTTATGGAATACTTAAGAGTGTATGATAATAATAAAAAGCCTTTAGATAAAAAGGTCTTACGTGGTACTCCCTTAAAAGAAAATGAACACATCTTAATATCATTAATTTTTATTGAAAATGAAAAAGGGGAATATCTCATTCAAAAAACTAGTGAAAGTAAATCAGGTAAGTATGCTTCTACTGGAGGTCATGTAGACTTAGATGAAGATTCTTATCATGCTATTATAAGAGAAACAAAAGAAGAATTAGGAGTAGATATAACTAATGATAATATTATCTATATAAATACCATTCTTCTAGGAGTACCATTCTTTGATATCTATTATCTAAAGAAAAATATTGATATTAACAAATTAACACTTCAAAAAGAAGAAGTATCTTCCGTCTCATATATGTCAAAAGAAAAAATAATATCATTAATAGA
>OIZT01001313.1_pt1 | contig 11639 bp, 6 predicted proteins | sample 1588611 | NCBI WGS metagenome assembly OIZT01 (sample SAMN03283278) | human gut metagenome | biome: human-associated habitat; material: feces | host: Homo sapiens | place: Peru | collected 2012
TCGATTCAAGATGAAAATGCATATGAAGTCTTGTCTATGGTAGCTTTGCGTTCTATGCAAAAGGCGCGTTATGATGCGCATTGTTTAGGACATTTTGGTTTGGCGCTTGAAGAGTATTGTCATTTCACAAGTCCAATTCGTCGTTATTCAGACTTAGTTGTACACCGCATGCTGCATGCGTATTGTTTTAATGAACAAAAGCGTACATCATCAAATGATGAAAAGAAAATAGAAAAACAGGCTTTCCATATTTCTGAAAAAGAAAGAGATGCGATCATGATGGAAAGAATGGTTAATGACTATAAGAAGGCACAGTTCATGGAAAAAAGAATTGGTCAAGTTTTTGAAGGAACCATTGTCGGTGTTATGAGCTTTGGTTTCTTTGTAGAAATGGATAATACAGTGGAAGGTCTTGTTCCAGTTCATACATTGGCTAATGACTTCTACGATTATGATGAGGATACAATGACTTTAAAGGGACAAACACATGGTAAAGTATTCCAAATGGGAATGCGAGTACGTGTTGTTTGTACGGATGTTCAAAGAGAAAAAGGGCAAGTGACATTTAGTTTGTTAGAAAGAAAAAATTATGATTAAGGGAATTCATCATGTCGCATTTAAATGTGAGACACAAGAACAATATGATGAAATGATTTATTTCTATCATGAATTATTAGAACTTCCAATATTAAGAAAGTGGAATACAGGCATTCATTTGGATTGTTTTAATAGTTGTATTGAAATATTTTTGAATGGCACAAAATCAGTTGGGGAAGGATGTATTCGTCATTTTGCGTTTGCGACAGATCATGTGGATGAACTTGTTGAAAAAGTTCGTAATGCTGGCTATAGAGTGAGTGTGGAGCCTAAAAATGTAGATATGAAAACAAATCCAGTTTCTCCAATTCGAGTGGCCTTTATTGAAGGTCTGCTTCATGAATCTATCGAATTATTTTGTGAAAAGGCATAATTGGTAGGTTTTCTGTCCAAGTTGGTACTTGATTTGCACTAAATATTTTCTTTGTTAGAATGGAATCAGTTAAACAAAGGAGTGATTGAGATGAATCAAGTTCAAGGCGTAAAAGTAAATAAAAATTTCAATCTTTTCTTTGTACATATGTAAACTGGGGTGAACTATCATTCCAGTTTTTCTGTGATTTCAAGAGCAATAATGATGAGGAGGATGATTGAAATGGATCAGAATTTTAATAAGGTATTTTGGGATGCATGTGCGAATGGAGATTTTCCAATGGTTTGTTCTCAAATCAAAGCAGGAGCGGACGTAAACTATCAGAATGGTGATGGCCGTACTGCATTGATGCGTGCAAGTAAGCGTGCAAAAAAGTATACTGAAGGCAAAGAGCCTATAGTTGTGTTGCGCAAAAATGGAACTGAGCAGAGCATTAACTATAGCCAAACCATTATACGTAAGCAACCTTTAGAATCTGACGTATTGCAACTCTTTGCAGCGCAAGACCTCTGCGGATGTGGCGACATTCAGGATCAGGACCGTACGCTTCTCGCCAATATCGACAACCTTGATGCATGGATGCCAGCAATAACTTTCGTTAAACCTGCTGCCGAGGCTCGTAAACAACGTGCCGAGAAGGGTGAGGCTTATCTTAGCTTCCGTGTTAACAAGACAGATATCGTGGTCGACCTCTTCGACAATACTCGTGAATTGGCAAAGATTACTAAGACCATCGACCTTGTGCGTGATGACAAGAACGTAGAGATTACAGGCATAAATATTCATGGCTTTGCTTCGCCCGATGGTCCTTATGCCAACAACGAACGATTGGCACGAGAGCGTGCAGCATCGTTGAAGAATTATGTGTCACATCTTTATACTATAGATAACAAGCTGTTTAGCTCAAACTCTACACCTGAGGATTGGAACGGATTCCGCCATAAGGTGCAGCAATCGCAACTGGCTAATAAGGAGGAAATACTTAAGATTTCTAAGTCAAACCTTGCTCCCGACGACAAGGACAAGCGCATACGTCAGCTCTATCCACAGGATTATGCCGTGATAATGAGCGACATCTATCCTCGCCTTCGTCATAGCGACTATACTGTGAGCTATATAGTAAGGCCTTTCTCTGTTGAGGAAGCTAAGCAGATACTTAGGACTCGTCCGCAACAGTTGTCGCTCCAAGAGATGTTCCTTGTGGCACAAACCATGGAGGAAGGTTCTGCAGAATTCAACGAGGTGTTCGATATAGCCGTACGTATGTTCCCTGACGACCCTACGGCAAACCTTAATGCAGCATGTGCCGACCTTCAACGCCGCGACATCGCGTCGGCAGAGAAACATCTGCAGAAAGCTGGCAACTCTGCTGAGGCTTTGAATGCACGTGGTGCTTTAGCAGTAATGAAAAAAGACTATGCTTTAGCTCGTCAGCTATTTGCTGATGCTGTAGCCGCAGGCTCGGATGATGCAAAGGCTAATGCCAATCGCATAGCTAACACTAAATGAAATATGTAGGCTGTGGCGAGAGTTCCATAGCTTAAAGAAACAACAATAACAATTTATCTCTCTTTGATTTGGTATGGTGCAAAAACAACTTTCCAAGTCATCTTACACTCAAAATTATAACTAAATAATCAATATTCACAATTAAACTTTTTAACTATGGTAAACGTTAAGAATCTATTCGGAATGGCTGTCATGGCTACAGCCTTGGTAGGTTGCTCAAGTAGTGACGACCTCGCAACTGACGTTAAAGGCAATGGAAATAAGACAGAAGCTGCCTATGCTTCGTTCAAGATTAATCTGCCTACAACAACTGGTACTCGTGCAGTCGATCCTAAGACAGGTACTGAATTTAATGGCGGTACCGCTGCTGAGTATGAGGTAAAGAACGGTACAATTCTTATCTTCGATGCTAATACAGATTTGTTTGTTACAAGTGCCGAGCTTGGAACCATGAACCCTTGGACCGCAGATACAGATGATAAGGGTGTAACAACCGCTGCTATTGCTACTGTAAAGCTCACGGATGTTTCAACAACTGGTAGCTATAAGGCATTGGTGCTACTTAATAATAATGTTGGTGCTACTAAAAAGAAGGTAGAATTGCCTGCCACAACCGAAAAATATGCTGATTGGAGCAAGGATGTTGATAAGGTAAATGTGTCTGATTATGAGTCTACAGATGGTTTCTTTATGGCAAATGCTCCAAAGTATATTGATGCAACATCAGAGCCTGAAACTCTTGTACCGGTTGCTCACGTCTGCGCATCACGTGAGCAGGCAGAAGCAATGGGTGCTACTACAGTATATGTAGAACGTGGTTTGGCTAAGGTTACAATGGAGAATTTTGATACCGATGGTTACACAGTTGCTGATGGTACATATAAAGATGCCACTGTGAAAATCGAGAACTGGAAGCTTGATGTAACTAATAAGTCAACTTTCCCAGTTCATCAGATTGGTGGTTTGTCTACAGATTATACTGGTATATGGGGTAAGGATCGTTTCTATAATGGAACAAATACTGTCTTCAAGCGTGTATATTGGGGTACAGACCCTAACTATTCTACTGATAAGTATTATAAGGGTGATAATACTGTTTCTCCTGAAAAATCAGCTTTGGATTGCTGTAAGGATGCTTTCAATATGATTACTAATGCTCAGGTTGATGGTGTTGCAGGTCAGGATAAGCCTCAGTACTGTCTTGAGAACACCTTTAACCTTGCCAACATGAAGCAGGGTCAGACCACACGTGTTGTGTTTAAGGCTCAATTCATTCCTAAGGGCTGTACAGCAGCTGAGACATTCTATAAGATTGGCAACAATACCGCTATCTGGAAGAAAGCTGATCTTGAGAAGCAGATTTTGGCCGTTGCTACAACTGTTATGAATCTAACTTTAGCTGAGGCTGCAGACTATAAAGTAAAGCTTGATGCTGCTGCAAATAATATTAGTGGAGAGGCTGGTCAGCATATGATTACTGCTGATAATTTTGAATACACAGGCTCAGGTACTTCAAAGGTTCCTGCTGCTCTTGCTGCAATCAACACCAAGCTTGGTTTGTCAGAAGCAGATCCAACCAATCATAAGGAAAAAGTTGGTATCTCAACATACCTCAACGGTGAGGCTTACTATATCGCCCGCATCAAGCACTTCAACGAGTTGACTCAGTGGAATCCTGGCAATGCTTATGAGTCACACAACGACTTGTATCTCGGCCGTTACGGTGTTCTCCGCAACAACTGGTATTCACTTTCTGTACATACCGTTAGCGGTCTTGGCTATCCTGAGGTTCCTACTGTTAAGCCTGAAATTCCAGACGACGAGAACAATCAGTACATCAACGTTGAGGTTAAGATCCTTGACTGGGCTAAGCGCAGCCAGAGCATCGATCTCTAATCAATATTGCCCGTCCTATCTTTAGGACCGCAAGAACCCTAATATCTTAGGAGGTACGGCACATGCAGCCGTACTTCCTTTGATACCTTCATTTTGAATATTTACATTATTTACCAACAACTCTAATTAAATTAACGGCAAACATTATGTTTCACGGACTGGTTAAATCTATATGCTCACTCCTCGCCTTTGCACCATTGCTGGCTTCGTGCTCGCTGATGCACGACGACCTTGAGCCATGCGACAATGGCGCTTACCTGCACTTCCGCTACGACTACAACACGCAGCGCGCCGACCTTTTCAACGACCATGTTGGAGGCGTTGTTGTCATGGTGTACGATAAGGACGGCAAGTTCCTTTTCCGTCAGGACGCTTTCAATACCAATAGCGACGCTCCTATCCGCCGTCACGACTTTGCCGTACATCTAAACTTGCAGCCTGGCGAATACCAGTTTCTTGCCATCGCAAAGCAAAAACGATATGAAGAAGCTTTGGCAACTCCTGGTGCCAAGTTTCGTATACATGCCCATACCGAAGGTGAGGACATGACAAAGTTTAATACCAAACTCGACCGCACGGAGGCGGGCGAAATAGATGAGGTGGACTGTTCTGCTCCTCTCGACACTCTATGGCTTGGCAAGTCGCAACACCTTATTACCGTGCGCGACATGCAAGCAACCCACGATACTATCTCTTTGGTGCGCGACACAAAGCAGCTTACTATCTCGCTGCATCAGCTTGACGCACCTGCCAACATCTCTGCCGATGACTTCGGCTATGAGGTAATAGCCGATAATGGCTTCATCAATTACGACAACTCTTTGGCTCGCGACTCCAAGCTTCGCTATACGCCTTTCCATACATGGACTACCGACTTCCGCGATGCTTCGGGCAACGTAAAGGAACGTACAGCACATGCTGGACTGATGCTCTCGCGATTGGTCTACTATTCTCCTGAGGAGAACGACCGCAACGCCATGCTACATATATATAATAAGGTGACGGGCAAAACCGTGGCTCTTATCAATCTTCCCGACATTCTACAGCAGGGACGCGATGCTTATGCCGCACAAAACTACGGCATTCAGGAATACCTGGACCGAGAATACGACTATCGTCTCGACTTCTTCCTGATTGGCACCGAGTGGCAATATATCAACCTCTCTGTAGGTATACTCGACTGGGCAAAGCGCATTCAGCGCATAAGTTTGTAGAAAGAATAAGACTTGATTATTAAACTTAATTACAATAAAAACAATGAAACGACTTGCAGACATACTTCTTATCGTTGCTGCCCTGTTGTTGTTGGCAGCATGCACAGATGATGCCGATGTATACAACACCTCAGCACCATCAGAGGGCAATCTGTGTGTCTATATACCAGTTAGTCGTGGCGCTGATGATGCTGCTTTGGGTAGTCTGAGTCAGACCGTCCCTGCATACAATGCCTCTGTAGACGAGTGCACAATCAACGACCTGCACCTTTATGCTTTCCCTGTAAAGGGCAATGGTACTCTTATCTCGCAGGAACTTCCATCGCCCGCAGCAGGCAGCATGATTAAAGAGAATGTTGCTTCGTATCAGCTAAAGATAAAGCCCGGCAAATATCGTGTCTATGTTGTGGCTAATATGGAGGATGTGCTTGCTGATAAGACCATTAATACTGAGGACAAACTAAAGAGCGTTGTGTTGTCTTATGCACCAATGTCTAAGCCAGGAATGCCTGTTGCCGACAATATTCCGATGATATACGAACCTGCAACAAAAAATGCAGACGGCACAGCTACCGACGGCACCATAACCATAAAGACTACCGACAAGACTGCTACAACAGTTATGGCAAACTTACGCTTCACATGTGTTAAGGTGTGCCTTAACCTTGTGTACGATCCAAATGCTGCTGGCGTTGATGCAGCGCTTAAGGCAAACGGATTGCAGATTTCCGATATTATGGGCAAGCAACTCTCGCCACAGACCAGTCTGTTGTGGGACGGCAAGTTCACTAACACCAATGTAAGCGACTACTATGCCAAGGGTATCGAGTCGTCATTGTACGACGCTACGGCACATACGGGTAGTGGCTCTTACTATACTTCGTGGAAAGAAACTCCTGGCAATGCCAATATCAATAATGAGGACATCATTAGCGTTAAGGGTGAAGGCACAGCAACTCATGTTGACCCTAAGCAGAAGTGGCTCTTCCGTGCCACCTATTATCTACCTGAGCGCTACGTGGCTAAAGCTTCACAGCAGTCGTCTCTGAAGATAGATGGAAAAATAGGTTCTGATATCGATAATAGCTACAACATTAACCTTGGCCATCGTCAGGACGAAACCTCAACAACAGAGATTCCAACTTTCCCACGCAGCACATACTACGAGATAGTAGGTCGCCTAAAGACCCTTGGCAATATCGATCTCGACTGTGTTGTTGGTGTTAAGGATTGGGAGATGCCAACTATAGATGTCGACCTCAATCATACCACGCTTTGGGTTTCGAAGACAAAGGCTGAGGTGGGATCGCAAAAAGTTGATTATATCGACTATCTGACAAATGTAACGAACATTGAATTCGGATGTGATACCGAGATAGAAAAGATTCCTGCAGGAAAGTCGCCCGTTATTGTCGCAACTATCGATAATGCAACTCATCGTGTAACATTCAGTATAAATCCAGAACTCTCGGTAAAAGACTTTACAGATGCTAAAGTTCCTAAAGGTACTGCCAAAGTATGGATAAAGGCTGGCAACATAAAGAAATACCTTGATGTAGAATACGACGTTACACCATACTTCAAGGTGGATCCTGTGGATATTGTAATCTTCTACGACCCAAAAAATCCGTCCGAATTGACCAAGGTGGTGAAGTTCACTACCAACCTTGGTGGCATTCAGTTCCCTTCGGAGTGGTCTACGAATCCGGCAGGTGAATATGTTGTGACGTATGCTCAGTCGACAATAAATATTAAGTGCGACAACACTAAAGTGCCTGATGGCACGTTCACCATTACGGCAATAACCAACCCTGGGACAACAACCACACATACGTTTATGGTAAAATCCTTAAACGACTTCGACGGCAAAAATATGGAGCAGCAGATACGCGTAACGGTGCGCCCACCTGCCGACCACTATATTATATATATGCGAGCCATAAACGACTTGGCGTGGTGTAATGGTGACAATAACGATGATTATATGCATTCGCTAATGCTTGATGAGGATACCAATGTTGGTCCTGGTAATAACAACAATTGGCGTGACGGTTGGTGGGAAGACAAGGACGCAAAAGCAAAATGGGGTTCAGACAAATCGTCTCATAATGATTACCACTATGTTTACATCTACACGCAGATAGGTGAGACAAAATCTGATGGTACTAAGGACGAGAATAATACAGAATGGTATTTCACTAAAAAATACGATAAAGCTGCCGATAAACGTACCACCGTGTCGCATGATAAAGATATGAACGATTATACAGGTAAATGGTGGCCTGGTGACATGATGACAGCCGACGAAAACAACCCCGGTTGGTACTATTACAGTATACCAGTAGATGCTCAGTCTGTTGGAGTCAATAAGGATGGAAAGGCTCAGAAGATGATTAAGCCTGGACAAACCTTGCTGATTTTCAGCAATGGTACATTCCTCGCCGTGGGTTTCCAGTCGCATCGTTTCACCCATCACAACGACCCTGGTATCACACTCTTCAACTATGAGGACAATGAAGGCTGGTATCTGTACGACCCGACATGTGATCCATATTACAGAGTTTATGACGTGAAACCTACCGTTGTAGACGTGGAATATACCATTTATACCAAAAGACATGGAATATATGGTTGGTATGTTAAATATGGAGTTGCAGATGGTGGTGGAAGCACAAAATTCGAAATGAAGAGTGACAACCCTAATGTCGAAAACGAATTTAAGTGCACAGAATGCGGCAAGAAAGATAAAGATGGTAATACTTGGTACAAGACCATACTCCACCTTAAAGCCCCATTGAACGAATATGCAAAGATTTTGCATGTGAAGATCAGTAATACGGGTCGTGAACCAGAGCTGTTCGATGGTGATAACTATCCAGTATCACGAACGGTTACAAGAACGATTAACGGTCGCAACTGTGTACGCTATGTGATAGAAGGCAGTTACGATCCTGACACAGATACTTGGACGCAAGGAGCACCCTTTTAAAAAGTAATAATAAAAAGACAACGATATGTATATCAAGAAATTGACAATTTGGCTCTTCATGCTCTTGGCTATGGTGTTGGCTGCTTGCAGCGACATCAGAGACATTGTAGGAGGCGACACGCCAGACTTGCCGTCCGATGGAGTTGTGCTGACTCTTAAGTTGCCTAATTTCACCAAGAATACAGTGGCGACACGAGCAACCGAGCAGCAAATCAACAAACTCTGCGTATTGTGCTACGATGCAGGAGACAATTATCTCGGCATGAGCAATATCACGAGTTTGGACATCAGACCCAATACCGACGGCACCTGCAAGGTGAAGGTTAAGGTTATGGAGGGAACTGCAACGCTACATATTGTAGCCAACACCGACATATCAAAGAGCGACGCCAAGGATGCTGAGGGCAAGAACAACCTGTACAACGCAACACGCGAGGGCAACCTCAACCTCGACGCTCCCGTTTGTTGGGGAAGCGTAAAGGTGGACGACCTGCTTAGCCCCAGCACCAAAGTGTGGTTGTTCCGACAGTTTGCCAAGGCGTCTGTTACAAAGGATGATGATAAGGTGAAAAACTTCGAGATTACTGGTTTCAAGCTCTTCAACACGGCTAAGAGGGGCACAATAGCCACCACTAAGTTGTATACCAATGTGTCTCTGCCTTCGTCGGTAGATTACACGAATGAGAACGACTATAGTATGGGCGAGCATCCTTTCTACGAAACTCCAGCCGGCAAGGCATACATGATAATCAAGGCAAAGTATAATAATGGACCAGAGACTTATTATAAAGTGGCGTTCCAAACAAAAAATTCGGACGGCACTTTTACTCCGATGGCTCTTCTGCGCAACCATCATTATCAGGTGAAGGTCACGGCTGTAAATCATGCAGGCTATTCGTCAGAAAAAGAAGCTAAAGACAATCTGCCAGAGAACGGACTGTCTGTAGAAGTGGTTGACGACAATCCGCGTATTGTGAACATGATAGCATGTAAGGACTACGAACTTGGCGTGTGTGACAAGCAGACTGTAAAGGGTAATGCCGAGGAGGCTACAATTACGTTTGTAACAACCAAGCCAAAAGATAATAGTGAGTATAATGGTCTTAGCGTTGTCTCGAACGATTCTTGGATTACAGTTCCAGATAATGATAAATTATCAGCATCGTATATTGATTTGCCAACAACAGCAGGCGAAACAGGCAGATTGTACACCATTACGCTTACTCTATCCCAGAACTACCAATCGGCTGCGCATGCTGGTACTGTGACAATAACATCAGGCGACTTGTCGCGCAAAGTAGAGATTACACAGTTGGGCTACGACTTCCGTACTGATAAAAATAGAATTGTGCGGATACGAGATCTTGAAAATAAAAGTTCAGATTTAAACCAAGACGACTACTTCAGCTGGATGGACTTGAAGCTTCAGGGCATATGGCCAGAGGAGAACCAAGGCAGAGTGCGCAACGACGGACTCCACTTCTTTGTGGGAAAAAATACGGTTTACTATCTTATACCATATATTGATAAAGATGATATGACGTGCAATGATCCGCGAGTGACAGTAAAGCTCGATAGTGAAAAAAAATTCTGGGAGGTGAGGCTTGCCAACAATTCGGACGAATCGTATAACGACAATAATTATAATAGGTGGATTAGCAATGAGGCATTTACCATTATAACTATCACCAACGCGAGAACCAAGATTACGGTAACCTATCCGGTTTATCATGTAGGATTGTTTGCACAGTTGACAGGAAAGGCAGCAACCGACTATCAGCTTGGCGAGAGCAAGGCTTCGGGATGGTACTATTATGAGATGGTTGACGTAGTGGCTCATGTTACTTATACAAACGGAACTACTAAGAACAAGATCTACCACATGCTCGACCGCAACCTTGGTGCCACAAACAACGGCTACTATTCTCCTTCCACAACCGCCCTTGAAGGCAACAAGGGAGCAATAGGTGGCTACTTTAAGATTTCGGAGGCTGATAACTCTGACCAATACCCGGCAAAAACAGATAACCGTGTGGTAGATGCTTTGGCAATAGGTAACTTCAAGGTGTGCGACAACATGTGTCTGCAAGGTCTTATAGACAACAAAAACTTGGAGATAGTAGAGGAGAAGACTCATTATGGCGAGGTGTACAACTGTCTGAGAATTAATACGGAAGACAGGAGGGATTTTTCCCAGATATTTATCCCTATGAGCGGATATTATGAGGGCAAGACAGACAAGGACGCGGTTTACAAGGACAGCCATCATGCCAACCTATGGACACGCTCACGTTTGTCTGATTATCAAGGATTCTCGGAAAAAAGTCTTGAGTACGGCTTTTGGTATAGGAGCCTCGATGCCTTCGGCAAGAGCCTTAACTTGTCAAACTACCGATTTGTGTCGGGTTCGTCGGGAAATAACACGAAACGATATAGAGCCATGCCAGTAAGACTGGTTGCAGAATAAAAAGCTGTTATAACTATAGCTACTTTAACATTAAAGGGTTGAACTCCAAATGTAGGAGCTCAACCCTTTAATGATTATATTTCGTTTACCTATTATGGTTCCTATTCCTTTCCTGCTTTCCTTACTTTTCTCATAGCTTTGTCTCTAATCTGTCTTACTCGCTCGCGCTTTATTCCCATCACTTCGGCTATCTCTGCCATGGTGCGCTTTTCGGTATTCAGACCATAGATCATGGTTACCACCTGCTTTTCACGGTCGTCGAGCAAAGGAAGGCAGACGGTTAGCTGTTCATGAAGGTCGGCAATCTCTTGATCTTCGCCAGGTATTGGCGACGATGGATCTTCTACAACACTCAGCAAGTTTACATTATCTCTGCCACCTAAAGGTGCATCCATAGATAGTGGGGTAGAGCGCTTACGCTCTGCAGGAGTATCCATGTCGCGAGGAATACGATATAGACCAGACATTTGCTCTATCGACTGCTCCATAGCTCTGCGGATGTATGGTGCAGCATACGAAGCGAAACGACAACCGTGATTAGGCTCATATTTCTGTGCAGCCTTTATCAAAGCCATATTGCCTTCGCCTACCAAA
>OIZT01001315.1_pt1 | contig 11634 bp, 7 predicted proteins | sample 1588611 | NCBI WGS metagenome assembly OIZT01 (sample SAMN03283278) | human gut metagenome | biome: human-associated habitat; material: feces | host: Homo sapiens | place: Peru | collected 2012
GTAGTCCTTGAAGCGGTAATTGCTCAGTCCCCAATAGTACTGCACGGTGTCATCCCTGTCAGTTCCACTGGTCAGGACGGCCAGAGACTCGAACAGCTGGGCTGCCTTGCTGTACTTGCCGTGGTTGAAATAGTCGAACGCGGCGGTGTACTTGGCGTCAACGTCATTGCCGTTCAGCAGAGCCTCATACTCCGACTTGCAGGACTGGAAGAAGAGCGCGGCCACAAGCGCCACGGACACAAACCTCAAAGTTGTCTTCAGCATATCTATTCTAAACATAATCATCAGTGTGACAAAAGGAATTTCTCCACTTCCAACGCGGCGCGGCATCCGGAGGCGGCAGCCGTTATAGCCTGCCTGAAACGCGGATCCTGAACATCTCCGGCGGCGAAAACTCCCTCCACATTGGTCTCGGAAGTCTTGCCACGGGTGACGATGTAGCCGTTCTCATCTGTCTCGATGTATTTCTTGAATATGTCCGAGTTCGGATGATGTCCGATGGCCAGGAAAAATCCATCGACCTTGACATCAAAAACCTTACCATCCTTGTCCTGCAGGCGAACTCCGGTCACACCTGACTCATCTCCAAGCACTTCCTGAGTGTTGCAATTCCACAGGACCTCGATGTTGGCGGTGTTCCTGACCCTCTCCTGCATGGCCACGGAAGCCCTGAACACATCCCTGCGGACGATCATATAGACCTTCCTGCACAGGTTCGCGAGATACGTCGCCTCCTCGCACGCGGTGTCGCCGCCTCCGACGACAGCGACATCCTTCTTTCTGTAGAAGAAACCGTCACAGGTCGCGCAGGCGCTCACGCCCATCCCCCGGAACTTCTGCTCCGACGGAAGTCCAAGATACTTGGCGGTGGCGCCTGTCGCAATGATGACAGCCTCTGCCTCCAGGCAGGTCTCGCCGTCAATGGTGATGCGGAACGGTCTTGAGGACAGGTCCGCGTCTGTCACCACTCCCCTCCTGATGTCCGTTCCCAGACGCTTTGCCTGGGCACGCATCCCGTCCATGAGCTGGTTGGCGTCAACACCTTCCGGGAATCCCGGGAAATTCTCGACAATTGTGGTGGTGGTCAGCTGGCCGCCCGGTTCCATGCCCTCGTAAAGGACAGGCTCAAGCGCGGCTCTGGAGGCGTAGATCGCGGCCGTGTAACCCGCCGGCCCGCCACCTATGATCAAGCATCTGGTCTTTTCCATATTCATGAGTAAAATCTTAACCTACAAAGATAACCATAATTCGTGATTAGCCAAGCGGCGAATTGATTGTAAAAAATGTGTTTTTTTCTTGGAACGGTGCTGCCGTTAATTGGATTTTTTATAAATTTGTAGTTTAAATGGCCAGGAAGGCCGCATACACGGCAGGATAATTGACAATAAACTGGAAAATATATGGAGAAAAACAACAAGGCACATACAATTGAAAATTTCCGGGAACTTTTAAAAAAGAACGGACTTAAGGTAACCCCGCAAAGAGTCGCCGTACATGAGGCGATGCTAAAGCTCGGCCACGCATGCGCCGACATGGTGACAGCCGAAATCTCAGAGACAAGCAAGGCAAAAGTCACAGTCGCATCCGTTTACAACATTCTGACCCAGCTTTCTCTTTTGGGAATATACCACCACCGCCTGAGCGAGAACAACAAGATGTACTTTGATGTCAACACGTTCAAGCATTTTCACCTTTACGACACCGTGAACCACGTGTTCTCCGATGTGATCGACGACGAACTCTACTCCCAGATCGAGTCCAAGCTCCTGGCACGACGCTTCAGAGGCTACAAGATCGACGGCATCGACGTGCAGATTCTGGCGCACCCTTCCGTCAAAGGGAAGAAATAATCCGAGACATTTCACTAATCTTCAAATAACAGGATTTTATGACCAAAGTACTTGACTCAATGCTTCTTGCCGGAGTCGCTCTCGCCACAGGAGCCTGCGCTGAAGAGAAACCGGCACGTACTCCGAATGTCGTGTTCATTCTGGCGGATGATCTTGGCTGGGGGGATCTGAGCTGCTACGGGCAGAAGAATTTCGAGACTCCGAACATCGACGCCCTCGCGCGTGGAGGTGTCCGGTTCACACAATGCTATTCGGGAACCACAGTGAGCGCCCCGTCCAGATCGTGTCTTCTGACCGGTACCCACAGCGGGCACACTCCGGTGAGGGGAAACCTTGAACTTGATCCGGAAGGACAGTTTCCGCTTCCTTACGGAGCCGAGACGATCTTCCATGACATGAGAAAGGCCGGCTACAGGACCGGAGCGTTCGGCAAATGGGGACTTGGCTACATCGGCACAAGCGGAGATCCGGCCAACCAAGGCGTCGATGAGTTCTATGGCTTCAACTGCCAGCTTCTCGCCCACAGCTACTATGCGAGCCACATCTGGCACAACTCGGAAAGAATTGAACTGGAAGACAATGTGGACTCTGTACCTTACGGGCAGGGAACGTATATTCCAGACCTTATCCATGAAAAAGCTCTCCAATTCCTCGAAAATTCGGTCAAGGACGGAGAACCCTTCTTCCTCTGGTATCCGACCACAATACCGCACGCCGAGCTGATTGTTCCGCAGGACAGCATAATCGACAGATTCATAGGGAAATATCCCGAGACACCTTATCATGGTGTGGACAGCGGGCCGGCGTTCCGAAAGGGTGGCTATTGTTCGCAGGAATATCCTCATGCCACTTTCGCGGCCATGGTGACAAGGCTTGACACCTACGTGGGGCAGATAGTCTCAAAACTCAAGGAACTTGGAGTCTATGACAACACCATAATAATCTTCTCATCCGACAACGGGCCTCATAGAGAAGGAGGTGCGGATCCTGACTTCTTCGACTCCAACGGACCTTGGAGAGGCTACAAGAGGGATCTTTACGAGGGTGGTGTCAGAGTTCCTTTGATTGTAAGTTGGGAAGGCCACACCCAAAAGGGTGTTGACTCGGATCTCATGTGCTCGTTCTGGGATGTCATGCCGACATTACGCGAGCTCAACGGGGCCAAGGAAAAGGATCTTGAAAACATGGACGGCATCAGTCTGCTTCCGACCTTGGAGAACAAGGGAATGCAGAAAGAACACGAATGGCTTTACTTTGAGTTTCAGGAGCTTGGAGGCCGCCAAGCCGTCAGGAAAGGCGAATGGAAACTTGTTCATCTGGACATCCGCAGCGACAACGACAAATACGAGCTGTACAACCTCGCCACCGACCCGGGAGAGACAACAGACCTGAGTGCGGACAACCCGGAGAAAGTCGCCGAGCTTCAGGCAATCATGTCGGAAGCGCATATTCCGAACCCGGACTTCCCTATTCTTAAAGGAGAAACCGCAAGAGCCAGGTAGGTTCCAGACATTAAGAGCGGGCGACTGAAGAGTATCAGCCGCCCGCTTTTATATTCAGAGATCATGTAATCCTATTTTCCGAATAGTTCCTCGTAGCCAGGGTTCTGCGTCAGGGCAGGGTTCATGTTGATCTCATGGGTAGGGACCTGATCCAGATAGTAGGTGTCAAGCCATCCCTTGCCGACTGACAACGGGCCGTGCTTCGTGTAGATCCAGCCGCTTCCGGCCTCGTTGCCATAGGCTTCCGAATAGCCCTTCTCACGGATCTCATTGTAATTGACGAACTGTCCGGTGTACTTTCCTGTGCCATAAGGGACGTTTGTGGAGGTGATCCATGCGCCGCAAGGCTGCCTGTTCACGTAGTACGGAGCCTTGTGCCATCTCTTGATGTCATAGAAACTGAAACCTTGTCCCATCAACTCGACCATCCTCTCGCGCCTGATCTCCCAAAGGACAGGCGGAACCTCATAGTTGGTCTTGGTGTCGTCGTAGCCACGGGTCCATGAAGCCGTACCCTTGTCACGATCCGGATCGAAATCAGCCGTGATCTCAGCCACGACCATCCTTGCGACTTCCGCACGGTCACGGAGCAGGTTGATTGTCCTGTCGGCGACACCCTGGTCAAAGCGGCCAAGCTCAAAAGCGGCCTCCGCATAGTTCAGAAGGACTTCCTCGATCGTGAAGATCGGTTTGTCAGATGTCTGGAAATTGCCGTTGCTGCCGACTTCCCAGCTCGTGTAGTGCTTCCAAAAGAAATAACCGGTCCAGCAGCGCATGTAGTTGTCCATCTGGATCCCGGAGCCTGTGATGTTAGGCGCGCTGTGAGACATCGAGCCACCCCAGTTATGCCCCGGGAGTCTTTTGCAACCTATTGATTCATCACCTGTTCCGTTCTCACAGAACACATTCGGGCCGAAATAGTCGATGTACTCACGGAACTTTTTCTCATATTCCCCAGTGATGGTGAAGTTGCCGAGCCCCTGCAGTGTCTCACCGGCCTTCCAGAATGTCCATTTCTTGAATGTGGTCACATTGTCTGCTTCCGGGTTATTTCCGGTGACTTTGGCCTGTGCCGGTGGCTGGAAGTTGATGTGCAGGCGAGGATCACGGTCTGAATAATAGTCCCAAAGATCTTTTCCTTCGCCGCCCTTGAATCCTGAAGACGGGTTGCCTATCGGCTTGCCGTTCTTCATGAGGAACATGTCAACCGTCTGCTGCGGAGCGTCGGCACGATGCGCTTCAACGTGAACCAAATCACTGAAGCGATGCATCAATATTCCAGTGTAATACTGTTTGAACATGATGATGCCCGGCTTGCCGGTAAGGTCTTCGGAAGTCATGACCTCGTCGTAGCCGGCGGCAGGGTACTTGTTGATCCCGCTGCCATAGTACAGCGAAGGATACTTATCCATAAGTTCCTGAGAGACGGCAAGACACTTCTCCAGATACTGCTGATAAGGCTCATTCAGCCCGTGGTATTTGGCCCATGTGGCCTCACGAAGCAGGAAGCGGCTCAAGGCGGCCTTTATGGCGTCAGCGGTCAGAGCGTTGTCTCCGTCCTTGGAGGAGTCACCGATGTTCGCGGCGGCATATTCAAGCCTCGCCACAATGCTGTCGGCCACTTCCGCGCGAGGGGTGCGAGGCATGTAGGCCTCCTCCGACTCATCGTTCAGGACCATGTTCACCCAAGGGATGTCACCGTACCTGGAAATGAGTTCCATATACCACCATGCATGGAAGAAGTAACCTACAGAACGCCAATGGCGCTGCTCAGTCTCGGTCAGCACTCCGTCGCCAAGATGGCTGAGCATGATGTTGATGCTTCGAATCCAACCGAAACTCCACGATCCGTGGGTGTTTCTCGTTGTGATCGTCTGGTACCCGTAAGGGTTGAACGAGTTGTCCCTCGTTGTCATTATCCCGGAATAGTAGTCACTGCTCCACTGGCCACCCCAATAATAAGAACCTCCGGAGAAGTTTGTCATGATGTTGCCGTCCGTAAACAACGAGTAGCAAGGATTCATGTAGGCCTTGAAATTATCGTAAGTCTGGAAAGCGTTCTTCTCCGTGAGACTTGTGACTGGAAGCTTCTCAAGAAAATCATCGTTGCAACTTGAGAATACACCGGAGACGGTGGCTATGATTGCTGCTGCAATAACGTATGCTTTATTTCTCATAATTCTTGATCATTAGAATGTTATGCTTGCTCCGACAGACCATGTGCGGTAGAACGGATAAGACCACGAAAGACTTTCCGGGTCATAGCCCTTTGGCAAGGAAGTGAAAGTGGCGAGATTCTCCACACTCACATACAGGCGAAGCTGGTCCAAAGCCACCTTGCGAAGCAATGATGACGGGAATGAATATGACAGAGTGACATTCTTCACACGCAGATAGGCGGCGTTCTGAATATATTTGTCGCTCACCCTCGCGTTCGAACCGGCGTTGCCATCCTGACCATAGACCCTGAACAGTTTGGCGTCAGGATTCTTCGCTACCATGTAGTCCGGACTCTGAGGGTCGTAGCTGACCGCTGACCAATAGTCTGTCTGGTTGTAGTACAACGGCCAGAAAACTCCGTCCGCGCCGGCCGCTCCGAACGGGAACAGGGCGGCTCCGCCCAGCCAATAGTCACGTTTGCCGACTCCCTGAAGAAGAACATTCAGATCAAGCCCCTTCCATGAGACTCCAAGATTGCCGCCGAACTGGTAACGGGAAGTGCTGTTTCCGATGATTTCCCTGTCGCCAGGATTCTCAAGAGTCGAGCCACCGGCGTCGATCACACCGTTACCGTCCAGATCCTTGAACTTCACGTCACCAGGCTGCACTGAATAACCGCTGACTGACACGACGCCTTCCTTGAGCACCCAAGTGCCAACCTTGGCCTTTTCCATGTCAAAGTCATCGATGGAATAATAGCCGTCAGCCCTGTAGCCATAAATGGAGTTCAATGCTTTTCCTACATAATAGTTGTCTATGGAGCCTGAAAGATTATTGAATTTTGTGATTTTGGACTTATGGTCATAGACATTGAGATTCAGGCGGTACCCCCAATCTCCGATGTGGTCGCGCCATCCGACGGACAGTTCCCATCCGTCAGTCCGCATGTCAGCGATGTTCTGCAGAGGAGCGCTCGCTCCGACAAGGGCTGGAAGCTCGGCTCCGGCCGCAAGCATTCCCTTGGTGTCGCGCCTGTACCAGTCAAACGTGGCTGAGAGCCTGTCATTGAAGGCCGAGAAATCAAAACCGAAGTCGAGGGTCGTGACCGTCTCCCAAGTGTAGTTGGCGCGGATCAGGCCAGGTGTGGAGATGTAGATTGTCTTATCGTTGTTGTCAAGCCAGTAGGTTCCTTCGTTGATGCCCATGGAAGCGACGAAGCCGTACGGATTGATGTTCTGGTTACCGATGGAGCCATAGGAAGCCCTGAGTTTAAACTCATTAAGCCAGTTGTCAGCCCAGTCCATGAATGTCTCCTTGCCAAGGCGCCAGCCGACAGAAACGGAAGGGAAAAGGCCGAAACGGTTTTCCTTCGGGAATTTTGACGAACCGTCATAGCGGGCATTCACTGTCAGAAGATACCGGTCAGCATAGTTGTATGTCAGACGGGCGAACATACCTCTGATGGAATATTCAGAGTAGTTGTCGCTGATGTTCTTGATTCCTGTACCACCGCCGAAGGACGGAACCGTCGGCACGGACTGGCCTTCGATCGATGCGTTCACACCGGAATAGTCGTAGCTTTCCTGATTGAAACCGACCATCGCGGTCATCGCATGCTTGCCAAGACTCAACTTGTAGTTGGTGTAGAGGTTCAAGGCGTTGTACTTGGTGGTGTACGAGTTGATCGTGTACAGATCCCTGGTAAGATCGGTAGGAGTGGTCTTGACCGCCAGCTGCACATCCGCGTAACGGAGGATGCCTGAGTAATTGCGGTACTTGTAGGAGTTCTGGTTATAAGTGTACTCGGCTATGATCTCCCAATCCTTCAAAGGACGGATGATCGTCTTGGATTGGATGCGAGGCATCGAGTTGGTGGTTGTGGAGGCCGGAGAGACAAGATAGGAATTCTTAGGAGAATCCATGATCAGATCCTCGCTTGTCCCAAGGATCTCCTTTGGCATGTAACCCTCAGGATACCAGTTGATAAGCCTTGTCGCATACGGATCACGGATGTTATTGGAGAGAGCCGTTCTCTTTATGTCCGTGTAGTACATTGTAAGTTCCTGGGTCAACCATTTCGTGACATCACCGGAGACGAATGACGAGATGGCTTTTCTCAGGTACTTGTCCTTGTCCGTGATCATCGGTCCGTTCTCGTAGCCGTAGTTACCGGACACCCTGAAACGAAGTCTGTCGGTTCCGCCGGTGACAGAGACCGCATGGTTGGAAAGGAAGCCTGTGCCAAGCGCGTTGCCTGCCACATCTCCTTCCTTAAGATAATAGACACTGCCGTCCTCAGCCTTGTAGATACCATTGTCATACACTCCGCTGAGCGTACCGGCCTCGTACTGGGAAAGCAGGTTCTTCCACTCGCTTATCTGTCCGTTTCCTGCCCAGTACTGGGACGAGAATCCGGCCTCCTCGTAAGCGGAGATGTAATCCGAAAGCGATGCCTGCACCGGCCTTGTCAACGTGTTCTCCCAACCCTGACTGAAACTGTAGTTGAGTTTGAACGTGGCGTCGCTCTTCGGACGTTTGGTCGTGACGAGTATGACACCGCCCGCGGCTCTGGCTCCATAGATGGCCGAGGAAGCCGCGTCCTTGAGAACCGAGACGCTCTCGATGTCATCCGGATTCAGGCTGTTGATGTCACCCTCAACGTTGTCGATGAGGACCAGAGGCGAGCCTCCGTTGATGGACAAAGTGCCTCGGATGTTGAAACTTTTCGCCTGTCCAGGAGATGACGAGCCCGAAACCATCAATCCAGGCATGGCTCCCTGCAAGGCGGCCGAGGCACTGACAAGAGGTCTGTCGCCCAGCACATCCTCCATCTTCACCTGGGAGACGGCACCTGTCAAATCCACCTTCCTCTGGGTGGCGAAACCCACTACTACGACATCCTCCAATTTCTGGAGGTCCGCTTCCAAGGCTATCTCAAGCGATGCCTGTCCGTTCCAATTGATTTCCTGCGACAGGTAGCCGATGCAGGAAACTTGTAGAATGTCTTTGTCCTTGACATTCAACGAAAACTTTCCGTCGATGTCGGAAGTTGTCCCGTTCAATGTTCCTTTGACAATGATGGAGACTCCGGGCACCGGGCCCTGCGTGTCTGTGACTACACCTGTCACCGTTGTGTTTCTCTGTCCTTGTGCAGTGAACGCCATAAGGGCAAGCAGCAAAGTCAGGACACAATGAATGATTCTGTTCTGATTTGTTTTAGAAAACATTAGGTAAGTAATTATTAAGTGATATTGAATAAACAAGTTGCATCAATCGATAAAACTGATAATAAGGAATCCTTTGAATATTAACTTATTATTATTTTGAAATGATGCAGGTTATTATTGACACCTCACTAAAAAGCGCTGTTTATGAATATATTCAAGAATATCGCCGCCGCGCTGCTTTTGCTTGTGTCCGCCAGCGGTGTCATCGCCGCCCAGGGCTCTGGCAAGGACAACACATTCGGCGGAGTAGTCCAGCTGGACAAGACCGTGCACGATTTCGGGGACATTCTCGTCTCTGACGGCCCGGTGACCGCCACGTTCACGGTCAAGAATGTGGGTGGCAAAGCGTTGCTGATCTACAATGTTGTGTCCTCCTGCGGCTGCACGAATGTGGAATGGACCAGGAAGCCGATCGCTCCGGGTGAGACCGGAACCATCAAGGCTACCTTCAAGAATGACGAGAGGGGAGGCTACCCGTTCGACAAGTCCCTGACGGCATATTTCTCGGGCTTGAAGCAGCCTGTTGTCCTGAGGCTCAGAGGCGTCACCCACGACAAGCAATTATCTTTGGGAGAACTTTATCCGATCCGTTTCGGCAATCTGGCCTTCAAGAAGGTTGACATCAAGGGCGGCAACCTGTCTCAGGAACAGCAGAAAAGCGGGACGGCTCTGGTGGCTAATCTTGGAAGCAAACCGTTGACAGTCAGTTTTTCCGATGTCAGTGAAGGACTATCGGTAAAGGTGTCGCCGAACCCCGTTCCGGCACAGTCCACGGCCAAACTGAACTACACGGTCACGGCTGACAGAAACCATTGGGGGAAGAACTATTACTATGCGACTCCGCTGGTGGACGGCCGCCAGTACAAGGCGGTTGTCTCGAAGTCGGCGGAGAAAGAGCCAGTGGCGGCCGGAGCCGAGGCCATCGTGGCTGACCCTAATCCTGAACTCGGAGCCGGCAAGAGCCGCATAGGAATATTCACGTACACGAAAGAGAATTTCTCATCGCTCACGGACAAAGAGCGTAACGAGGGCTCCAATCCGATAGCGGACGAGAGCACATTCTCCTTCGGCAAGGTCAAGGCTGGAGCGAAGGTGGAAGGCACATTCCATTTCACCAACAAAGGCAAGTCTCCTTTTCGAATATATAAGGTGGATTCCGAAAGTTCGCACGTGAAGGCGCAGGCTTTCGCGGATGTTCCCGCAGGCGGCAAAGGTGACCTGAAGGTGACTTTCGACACGAAGGGATTCCCGGCAGGGGAGTGCCTGATAGTCTTGACCTTGACCACGAACTCACCTCTCCGTCCTATCATCAACCTTTATCTCACCGGTTGGGTGACAGCGTAACAGACTATGATCATTTCCGTTTTACTTGACGCTTTGCGTGGCGCTGTCCTGATCTCCGGCTTGGTGGTCGTCATGATGATGATCATCGAGTCTTTCAATGTGGAGTCGGACGGCAGGATATTCAGATCCCTGAAGAAATCAGGCTTTGCCCAAGTGCTTGTGTCTGCCTTACTTGGCTCGGTTCCAGGATGTGTCGGTGGCTTCGCAGCAGTGTCGCTCTACACGCACAGGATGCTGAGTTTCGGCGCTTTGGTCGCTATGATGATCGCCACGGCCGGGGACGAGTCGTTTATGATGCTGGCGATGTTCCCGGGCAAGGCCGCCCTGCTGTTCCTTATCCTTTTTGTGCTGGCCGTTGTGACGGGACTGCTGATCGACAGATTCTCGTCCGGTGACAAGCCGCTGCCAACCCGTCTTGAGGATTCCTTTGAACTTCACGGAGACGGATGCGAGCATCAGGACGGACATCATCACAAGGAAGGAAGACATTTCGGAAGGACAAGAATATTGATGTTCTTTGGGGTTGTGATATTCATAGCCGCCCTGCTGCTTGGCCTCCTGGAGGAAGGAGGTGAGGCAGAGGAACTTGCCGTTTTTGACGAGGAGTGGACTTTCTGGCTTTTCGGTGCTCTAAGTCTTGTAGTGTTGGGGGCGCTGCTTTTCGCCTCCGACCACTTCGTCGAGGAGCATCTTTGGGAGCATATTGTCCGCAAGCATCTTCCGAGCATATTCGCCTGGACTTTCGGGGTGCTCCTGGTCATCGGAATCCTGTTCAATTTCATCGACCTCTCCGCGTGGATCAGCGACAACACCGCGCTGATGATTCTGCTTGCGATTGTGGTCGGCCTGATTCCTGAGTCGGGTCCGCATCTAGTCTTTGTGACCCTGTTCGCCAGCGGTGTCATCCCGTTCCCCGTCCTGCTGGCCAATTCCATCGTGCAGGACGGCCACGCATCCCTCCCTCTTCTTGCCGACAGTAAATCCTCCTTCTTCAAGGCAAAAGCGATAAAAGTCGGAATCGCCCTCGTCGTTTTTGTGGTATGGGGTTTGATATTGTGATTTTTAAGATTTATATTTGCATAATGTTTCCGGATTTCCGGAGACAGGCAGAAATGACAACAATTTTATTTTAGTGAATTATGGCTTACAAGATTTCAGAAACTGATTGCGTAGCTTGCGGAACTTGCGCAGGCGAGTGCCCTCAGGGCGCTATCCACGAGGGTGACGTTTACACCATCGATCCAAACGCCTGCATCGACTGCGGCACCTGCGCCGATGCCTGCCCGATGGGCGCCATCCACCCGGCAGAGTAATCGGACGTTCTTTAAAAGCTGGAGGGTAATCATTATTATTGCCCTCCAGTTTTTGTTATATTCAACCTTGACTACTTTTATGATATTATGCTGATATTTGATCGATCGCGAATAACGAATTTTATTCGTAAAATTTTCGTAAATAAGCAGAATGGCGTTTCAAGTACAGACTGGTTTCCATCGTAGTAATGTGTAAAAAATTAGTTGCATCAGTTGACCGGTTTGACAAGGTAGTTCC
>OIZT01001317.1_pt1 | contig 11625 bp, 9 predicted proteins | sample 1588611 | NCBI WGS metagenome assembly OIZT01 (sample SAMN03283278) | human gut metagenome | biome: human-associated habitat; material: feces | host: Homo sapiens | place: Peru | collected 2012
TCCTCGACCCAGAAGACATCTGCGGAAAGGGCTGCATCAACGAGACCTTCCGTGTGCTGAAAGACAACGAGCTGCGCCAGTACGGAGAATACCGCACCAAGCGCCTCGTCCTCGAAGCCTGGAACAAATTTAGATATGACAACTGATATGAGAAGTTTTAGTGATACAGAGAAGGAAATCTTGCGTTTTATGGCTTATCCGCCTACACCGCAAGATGTATGCATAATTTCTCTTTTTGAGAATTTTAGCGATTGCTATCTTATAGAATGGCCAGAGGATTATTCTCATTTAGAATTGGTGCATGCACAAGATAAAGATTGGAAAGTTATTAGAAACAAAGTATTTGACACAATTATACTTTTACAATTTTTAGAAAGCAACCAATATATTGGTGTATTTCCACTTAATATTCTAAATGGCAATCAGATATACAATAGGAAAAAGTTTGAGGTGGAAAAAGATGACAAAGGCAACATCCGAATATGGGCAAAAGATACATGTAAACTGAATGTTAAAATTCCTAACGGTAAAAGAATAAAAGGTGATTATATCTGTAAAATGTTAGTAGCAACATCTGTATTAAAAGAGAATACTACTGCTGCAGAACAAATTAAGAGGTATGCAAACTCTTCTTTTCACGTAACCCAAAATCTTCGTGATTTTGTCGACAATGATTTCCAAACAAAAGAGGACTTACGATACAACGAAACAAAAAGGCAAACATGGATTGCTATATGGATATCTTTTAGCGTCGGAATTGGGAGTATTATTACTACGTTACTGACTTTATTTGTCAAATGAAATAAACAAAAACGAACAATGGAAAAATGTACATATAAATGCTATTAAAACGGTGTTTAAACGGTGTTTTAATACCGTTTTAATGCCGATTAATGAACAATGATAAGTAGCAAAGACAGGCGGATTAAAAAATAATAATGCCGATTTGCTTATGGAAGAAGTGAAAACTTTCATTTGCAAATCGGCATTGCTGTTATTCATCGAACCGGCTGCTGATGACATTCCAATCGATGATTTTCCATAGTTCGTTCAAATGCTCTGCTCTGCGGTTTTGGTAATCGACATAATAGGCATGTTCCCAAACATCGAAACAGAGTAGGGGAGTCAATGCCTCTTTTACCGGATTGCCGGCATTGGCATATTGCTTAATTGCCAATTTGCCAGTCGTATCTTTGGTCAGCCACACCCAACCAGAACCGAACAAAGTTGTTCCGGCTTTGACAAACTCCGTTTTGAAATTCTCAAATGAATTCCATTCCTTCTCAATGGCAAGAGCTAAATTGCCTTCCGGTTTGCCAGTCGAACGGGCAGTGAACTGTTGGAAATAGAGATTATGGTTCAAGACTTGCCCTGCATTGTTGAACAAAGCCCCGTCTGAATCCTTCACTATATGCAAAAGTGATACCTTTTCCCATTCAGTCCCGACAATCAGTTTATTTAGATTATCGACATACGTTTGCAAGTGTTTGCCATGATGTAAGCTGATGGTAGTCTTGCTGATGACAGGTTCTAAAGCGTTTGCCTCGTAAGGCAGCTTGATGAGTTGGTAACGGCTCTCATCTGAAGCCGTTGATGTCGTTGCATCGTTTGTAATTGTTGTTACCCCATGATATATCCTCCTTATGATTATATTTTACAGCCAAAGAATCGCTTGGCTGATTATTGATAGGTTCTTGATAAGATTACGTTTACATATAGAACAAACCAGACAGGGGGATTGTTTTCTTAAAAGAGGAGATAAATGCTTGCTCATTAAATTACGTGGCATGAAAGGGGTTTTATTTTGTGGATTTTGTCTTTTTGTGCAGTCAATTTGTTGACGGCACAAGAGAGTCGTACGTTTGAAGTCTCGCAAGAACAGCTTAAAAAGGAGAATAGCCAGGATGGTATTCTTTAATTTTTTAGTGAACACTAATGACATTATTTGTAAATTTAGTTTTAAATATTTATCAAAATACGATAAACTCTCATCATCGTTTGTTATCTTTGTCGATGAATATCATATGCAATATGAATGAACATTCTATAAATCGAATAAGAGTTGCTTTAGCCGAGCAGAATAAAACAAATCGTTGGTTAGCTGAGCGAATGGGAAAATCGGAAATAACAATAAGTAGGTGGGTGCAAAATAAGACACAGCCTTCTTTGGAACAGTTATTGCAAATAGCAAAGTTGTTGTCCGTTAGTCCCAAAGATTTAATCAATGATATTAATACCAAAGAAATCGAATATGTTTAAATTTGTTGACAATAAAGATAAAACATTCCTATTGGGTGCATATAGGGGGGATAAATCTCAGTTGGAATGGATTTTAGGAGAGGCGACTCAAAGATATGAGAAACTCTATAATATCCGTTTCAATCAAGATTTGTTTTCTCAAAGAAATGGTGGAATGATTTCAAGTGTTTTGCCTGATTATGTTCTTTTGTACAATACGCAAGATCCACAGACAGGGTATCATTTGTATCCATGTGTAAATTCTTCCATTAAGAATCAAGGAGAAATGGAACAATTAAAATATCCAAATCCGACAGGGTCATATATAGTATATACTTTAGGAGAAGAACTTATTTCTGAACCACTTGATATCGGAAAATTGATAGAGCGTACTTCCCCTAAAGGAAATAAAGATGTTCTTTATGCTCCGAAATGGCTAAAAGGACATAATATAGTAAATGCTGTGGATTTGTCTTTGCCGCAACCTAATATTGTTGTGAATAATCATCACAATGTATTGCGTTTTATTGACCTGTTTGCAGGTATAGGAGGAATTCGTTATGGTCTTGAATTGGCAGCAAAAGCAAAAGGTCTAAACCCGGTTTGTGTGTTTACATCTGAGATAAAGCCGTATGCAGTTAGTGTTCTACAAGAGAATCATCCAACAGAGACTATTACAGGAGATATCACAAAAGTTGATACAAAAAACATACCTGACTTTGATATACTTTGTGCGGGTTTTCCATGTCAAGCATTCAGCTCTGCAGGAAAAAGACAAGGTTTTGCCGACACGCGTGGAACTATGTTTTTTGAGGTGGAGCGAATATTAAGAGATAAACGTCCCAAGGGGTTCATTCTTGAAAACGTAGAGGGACTTGTAAATCATGATGGGGGAAAGACCCTACAAGTAATTGTGGATAGGCTTGAGGCGTTGAACTATAAATTTGATTTCCGTGTACTTAATTCAAAATATTTTGGAGTTCCTCAGGAGCGAAAGAGAATATATATCGTCGGTAGTATTTCTGATAAGCCTAATCTTGACAATTTTCCCATAAAAGAAAGTAAACTGGTTGACATTCTTGAGTCAGGGCTGCCAACATCTGATACACCTTTTATTAGAACTTTACTTAAACATTTTACTATAGAACAACTATGTGGTAAATCCATAAAAGATAAAAGGGGAGGTTCTACTAATATCCACAGCTGGGATTTGGAGATAAAAGGTTCTGTGACAAAGGAACAAAAGAAACTTCTTGATACAATATTGACAGAACGGCGCAAAAAGAAATGGGCAGAAATAATTGGTGTTGATTGGATGGATGGTATGCCACTGACTTTAGAGCAAATCAGTACGTTCTATAATTCATCTGATTTGAAGAGTATGTTGGAGGATTTGACACGAAAAGGCTATTTGAAATTTGAGTATCCCAAAAAACTTATCCGTGAAGTAAATGAGGCAGGAGTTGTAACAACGCATAGAGAATATGATGTGACAAAGCCTAAAGGATATAATATAGTAGCAGGGAAGTTAAGTTTTGAGATTAATAAAGTGATGTCTCCAAATGAAATAGCCCCAACACTTGTTGCAATGGATATGCAAAAACTATATGTAGGTGATAATGGGGGACTTAGAAGATTATCACTACGAGAAGGATTGAGATTGTGTGGCTATCCTGACAATATGAAATTTAATGTCAATGAGAAAGACGGTTTTAATTTATTAGGCAATACTGTTGTAGTACCGGTGATTAAAGCTGTTGCAGAACGATTACTTGATACATTCAAAAATCTCCAGACTTTTGGCTTAATCCAAATGATTTGAAATCAAATTGGTTGGAAGTTAAATCTTTTACAGGTAGTCCTAATTTTGATATAGCAGCTTTCCGTAGCTTTATCAACCTTGTAATTGAGAAACCGTGGAAACTCCAGTCAAAGTATCTGCTTGTAAAATACAAGATGGAGAATGGTGTGGTGGAGATTGAGCAGATATGGTTGAAAAACCTTTGGGAAATATGCAGTACAAGTGGATTATGGCCTGTAAAAGTCCAGTACAAGAACAAAGTAATAGTAAATATTCGTCCTGCCACTTGGTATTCTGAACGTACGGACTTTAAGCCGTTTGAAAGTTTGGAAGATTTCCTAGCTGCAATGGAAGAGACCATATACCAATACCCTGATACAAGGGTTACAATTGCGCTTCATTGGAAGGACAGGCTTATTCAGAGTTATGAAAAGCATTATGGTAAACGACTTGAGATTCCGAGATGGAACGATATCGTTAGTAAATATGCTAACAAGTCTTCTATTTAGGATAAGGGTGTAGTTATTTGCTATTACAAATCAACAGTGTCTGCCAGTACTCTCGTGGAAATACTGGAGTTTACCGTAGCATAATTCTTATTGTAACTGGATATTCCATTTGATTACTGTTTTTTTCGACCTCGGCTTCTAACTTTTTACTAATATTGACACACTTTAAAGGGATGCCGTTATTAAGGATATTTAAGTCTATATCATAAATAACGATTTTTTTGAAAAAGCCTTGGTGTAATAAAAAACTATTTCTACTTTTGCTTCCGCTGAGGTGATGATTCCCTTTCATTATGCAAACAAGGGAATCATAAAAGGGAATCCGGTGTAAATCCGGAGCAGTGCCCGCTACTGTAATCCCCTCAATAGTGAAGAGTCATTCACTCCTTTGCCACTGTCCTTTCATGAACGGACGGGAAGGCGACTCTTCGGGGGAAGTCAGGAAACCTGCCTCTGCATGATGTAAAATTGATATTCCCGGGGTCAGGATTATCTTTTACGAATGTCATATACAATGAATAAAGTTTTTTCATGTGGTTTTTCCTGTGCTTCGGCATGGGGTGTCCAAGTCATGTCTCAAATTGTGCTTTTGCAAGAGGCTTCACATAGCGACAGATACGGCGGAAGCTGTTATCGAAATCTCTGGATAGAAGAAGATTCGTCTGCTTCTTTCCTTGTGTGTGAAACTGGCAATCCGCCATGTTTCATCAATCATGTTCACGGAAATGTAGAAATGGCACTTCCCTAAGCTGCCAAAAACAAAAAACAACAATTAAAATAATAACTAAACAAAAGAGAAATGAATTTGATTAGAAAATGTATTCCATTAGCCTGCCTGTCGGTTACATTACTTCAGGCACAAGAAAAAAAAGGCTACACCAATTTTGCAGACACAACATTTAATCTGCAAGAGGTTGTTGCCACGGCTCATTATAAGGCTCGTCCGCAAATTACCAAATTGGATGTCCCTATGAACTATTTGCCAATATCAGTCAGCAATATCCAGGCGAGTAGTTTGGAACTACGTGGTATCCGGAATATGGAAGAGGCGGTTCGCTTTATGCCCGGTATCCGCATTCAGACCAGTTACGGTGCTTTTCAACAGATTTCTGTGCGAGGATTTGACCATGCCGTGATGATGGTGGATGGTGTCCGGGATGAGCGTTCGGCTATTAATAATTCCTATCCGATAGGAGATTTGTCAAGTGTAGAATCCATTGAGTTGCTAAAAGGGCCTGCTTCCGTTTTGTATGGACACTCTGCGGTTGGTGGTATTCTAAATATTGTACGTAAATCTCCGAGTGCCCAGCCGACAGTAAACGCTCGATTGTCATACGGCAGTTATGAAAACAAACAAGCTACGGTTGGCATGGGAGGGAAATTGGCCGGGCCGGTAAACTACTATGCTAATGTAAACTATGCAGACCAAGAAGGATGGAGATCCAATGGAAATCGTCGCTTTTCAGGTTATTTGGCTTTGCAAGCCCGCTTGAGCGAACAAGACGTGTTAGATGTGCGAGGCGGATTCAACCGAGATTTCTACGGAACAGAAATTGGTTTGCCAGCTTTGATGTCCAATGATGTGTATAGTGCCAGCAATGACCGGCTCTATCTTCACAAAAATGACATGTTGCCAGGTTTGGATCGTGAAGCTCGTTACAACAATGAGTCGGACTTCATGAAGAACCATAGTTGGAATATCAGTGGACAATATACCCATAAGTTTGCCAATGATGTGAAACTGATGGATCGTCTTTCATTTACTGATGACGACATTAACTATTTCGGAACAGAGTCGTTGGATTATTTGGAAAGTGATGATCCCATTTATGACCACTACTATATGAAAAAGGGTCAGAAACGTTATATCTGTTTGGACACAGTGTATCTTTCTTATCCTTTGCGCTTTTCTCACATTGCAAAAACTGTTAGCAACGCATTAGAGATGAGCGGAAAGGCAACAACCGGTGATATTCGCCATAATTATATGGGAGGTTGGTCATTCGTTGCGTTGAACCGAACCAGTTACTCCGGTTACAATTTGGGTGTCGATGTACAAGGACCGGGACTTTATTCTCATGTTTCTGTTTATGACCCGCATAGCATGGGTTACATGACTTCTAAATTCTCAAAGGCTACTGTTTCCCACCATTATGCAAACAGCCTTTACGCACAAGATCTGTTGGAATTGGGAGAACACTGGAAAGTATTGGCAGCCTTACGTTATGACTTCTTCCGTTATATGTCTGCTTCGGCAGCTACGCCTACAGGCAAACGTGAGTATGAAGAACATGGAACCTTCAATCGAATCAAGAACAGGGCGTTGACTTATCGTTTCGGTGCTGTTTATATGCCGCATCCTAACACATCACTCTATGCTTCTTTTGCTTCTTTCTTCAAGCCAATCCGTACCTTCTATCAGGATAATGTGGTTTATGTGGATGCAAAAGGAGAGCGTTTTACTCCGAAGAAAAATGAAGAGGTGTTCAAGCCGGAAAAAGGATATCAAGCAGAGGTGGGTGTCAAGTATCAGTTGAACCAGTTCTTGACTGCCAATGCCAGCATGTTTTATATCCGAAAGATGAATAGTACTGCTACGCTCAGCTCAAGTTATCAAGAGAATGTGAATGGAGAGATGGTAACAAAGAGAGTCATCGGACAGGTGGGTGCCCAGGATTCCAAAGGTTTTGATTTCGATGTAACCTTCTCGCCAGTTAGCTCTTTGGCTCTTACATTAGGTTACGGATTCAATGACTCAAAGATTCGTGAAATGGCAGAGGTGAAAGACAAGACACTTGCGGAAGCCATTTATGGAAATGATCCAACAGCATCCAAAGAGTCTCTGAATAGTACGAAAGGCAATTGGCAAACCAATGTGCCGAACCAGACTTTCTATGCGTATGGTAGTTACACCATTCCAAGAGGAGTATTGAAAGATTTAGAATTCCACATGAGTAGCAGTTATACTGGCAAAGTTTATCGTAATACATCTAACACGACATGGTTTAATGCTTATTGGATTAGTGACTTGGGCTTGTCTTATCGTTTGCCAAACAATGTTCATTTGACATTTAACTTGAACAATGTATTCAACAAGGACTATTATAATCAGGCATTGGGAATGCAAATGGTTCCAAGTATGCCTCGTAATTTCCAAGTGGCTATTTCATATAAACTTTGACAATCCTGTTATCAACTAACCTAATTATACTATGGTTTCAGTCACAAAAGTGATGCAAGGGATTCACAAGGTACTGGGCATTGCGCTCGGCATCTTGTTTCTTGTTTGGTTCTTCTCGGGTTTAGTCATGATTTATCATACCTTCCCAAGTATCAATGAATATGGCCGCCTGAAGAAGATGGATCCACTGTCTCCGGAGGGATTGCCCTCTATAGAATCATTGGCAACCCGGCTTCCGGCAGGAGAGACAATCCGGAAATTGACATTGGATAGTTATATGGGGATTCCATGTTTCCATATTCAAGGAAAGGAAAATAGTTATGATTTGCCAGCGGACAGCAGCTATCAACTACCAGCCACTCCTGATTTTAATCGCATAGCTACACATTGGGTGGATGCTCCGATTGCCCGGATTGATACGCTGAATGAATTGGAACAGTGGATTCCGTTCAGCCGGTTGCGCCAGGAATTCCCAATCTATAAATATCATTTCGCAGATAAAAGCAAACATCAACTTTATCTTTCTTCCAAGACAGGGAAGGTGTTACAGTTGACAGATGCGAAAAGCCGTTTTTGGGCGTGGATGGGTCCCATTCCTCATTGGATTTATTTCACCTCTTTACGACAAGACCTCATTCGCTGGAGCCAAGTGGTCGTTTGGCTGTCCGGAATTGGTTGCGTGATGTGCATTGCTGGATTGTATCTTTGTGTACGTGATATTCGTTTGGCTCGCCAAAGAGGAAAGATGCTTACGCCTTACAAGAAGTTTTGGTTCAAATGGCATCATTTAGGAGGTACTCTTTTCGGGATTATAGTCTTGACGTTCTGTTTTAGTGGAATGATGTCTCTTGCGAATGTGCAAGGATGGATACTCAATCCGAAACTCCCTTTTAACCCGCAGGTACGTATGAATCAAATTACTCCTTCCTTGACCGATTATAAATTAGATTATCGTGAGGCATTAGCTGCTTATCCAGGGGAAGTTCGGCAACTTACTTGGGATGCGTTTGGATCTTATCCGATTTACACATTGGCAGCAGAGAAAATGGGTAAAGGACATTGGGTGGATGCCTCTACTGAACAACTTCGTCCGTTGGAGTTGACACAAGAACAGATTAGAAAAGTCATAGAGGAGGTGCACGGGCAAGAAAATAAAATCCATTTTGAGTGGTTAGACCATTACGATACCTATTATTTGCCGAGAAAATACCGAGCTCCACTTCCTGTTTGGAAAGTAACGATTGACGATGTGGATCAAAGTGCCTATTATATCAATCCTCAGCGTGGAACAAGCCGTTACCAAAATACTTCGAGCCGTTGGCAACATTGGGCTTATCCGGCTTTGCATAGCCTTCAGTTCCGTTTCTTGGCTGAAAGACCTTGGTTAAGACTCACTGTTCTATGGATTCTGATGTTGGGAGGAACTTTTGTTTCACTCAGTGGCGTTTATTTGTCTATTCGCTGTTTAGTCCGCTGGGTTAAAAAAGTCTTCTCTATTTAGCCTCTCACCTTATCTCTCACCCGATATAACCATTTATCCTACAAGAATGGGTGGGTGAGAGAAGGTGAGACCTGTTTTTACAACTTTATGAAGGAGTTGAAATCGTATGTTTTGAGTCTGTTCTTCTTTCTGCTTTTCTATGTTTGGACCGTTTGCAGTGCCTCCGTCTATTCTCTTGCCTCATGACATACAAGCAACCTATGATATAAAGCAGGATGATAACCAGTAATTTCATTTCGTTTATCAAACAGATTACGATTTGCCATTCATTTAAAAAATGCAGTAGAGGCGGGCACTGACTACCATGAAGTTGCCTTTCCCATTAGAAATATAATGGAAAGAGGGTTGCATGGCCAAAGAGTTGTTGAGATGCCTTTTCCACGTGACTTCCAGCGAGTATTCCGAACCTTGATGGAATAGGGCGTACTGTCCGGTCACTCCGCTCTGATTGCAATTATCCATGTAAGCGCATCCGAATTCACCGTATCGGTAACAACCATTCTTGCGGCATGTGTTTTCCGAATGCTGCATCATGCAAGAAATGCTTTTCTCCTTGGCACTCTTTCCACTCATGCATGTAACCTAAGACTGCAATCGCTGCCAGCTCATTTTCTTCCTCGATATTGGAAAAGGTTTGCCAATCATCAATGATGCATTCATTTGTTTTCGCCACATGAATCGTAGTCGCTTCAAAAGAACCCATTCTATTCCATACCGGAACGCTCAGGTTCAATTTAAGAAGATTGACCCAGTTCGTTTCCTTCTTCATGTCCCATTGCCATTCCGTAGTATATTCACCATGGAAACATTGTGCATAAGATAGGTAAGAATTGATACAGCCTAAAATAATTAAAATGCTATGTTTCATAATCTTCTCACCGCTACATGAGTTTACAACCAACGTTTAAATGCACGGATATACAGTGTCTTCAGATTGTGTCAACATGCAATAGGACAACAGGATGCCGATAAGCCAAGGGAAATAAGACCAAGGCAGAGAAGTCAGACCTATTGAATTTCCAAATGGCGTAAATGGAATGCAAATCTTTATTCAAAAGTCCCTCATGAAAATCTAAAAGACTTTGTTATTTAATGGATTTCTAATCCAATTCTAATAGATTTTTAATATTATCCAATCTGAAAAATACTTACCTTTACCGAAAAAAGATTATGATACCGTTTGTTGATTATTTAGCAAGGATAGGGAGTGCCTTCCTTATGGGCACTCTTATCGGTGTGGAGCGGCAGTATCGCCAGCGTAATGCGGGATTGCGTACCAATATCCTCGTTTCCGTGGGAGCAGCTGCATTTACCATATTGTCTTATTCCATGACTTCTGCCACCGGAGACCCTTCACGCGTGGCAGCGCAGATTGTTTCAGGAATAGGTTTCATTGGTGGTGGATTGATCTTGAAAGATGGATTTACCGTAAGGGGATTGAATACGGCAGCCACTATTTGGTGTTCCGCAGCCTGCGGTACACTTTCTGGTGTGGGATTATATAAAGAGTCGGCAGTCTTGGTGGTGTGTGTCTTGGTGACCCATTGCTTTTTCCGTCCGTTATGCACATTTATCGAGAAAAAGGCATCGGGTGTGTTCCATTATTCTGTCCATGCCGAATGCCGCAAGGATGTGTCCGCAAATATACAGAAGCTCATCATGGATACGCTTGTCTTTTACGAAGATGTAAAGCTCAATTCTCTCTTCTATAAAGGAGATGGAGACCGGGTTGTCGTGTGTTGCGACATAGAAACATTGGGCGAGCACAAAGCCCTGCTGGAATTGTTGGTATCGCGTCTGCGTGCCCGGCCAGAAGTATTAAGTGCCGGGTGGAAGAAACAGGTCTCTCCTCAGGAAGACTTCTAAACAACGGCAGTCTCATATATTTTAATTATTCCACTGTGTCATAAGCTTGTATGTTTTTCTTTCTTGTGCCAGCCTGGCTCGTTGCATAAACAGGATGATAATGTGTTGTCCATGTTTTTGAATTTGCATCTTAGCTTATCACCTTAATGAAAAGCACTTATCACCTAGGTGAAAAACACTTATCACCTTAATGAAAAACACTTATCACCTAGGTGAAAAGCATTTATCACCTAGGTGATAAGTTAAATTGTCGTTACCAAATTAACAAAGTATCCTGAGTTATGCAATTAATCCAGTCAGGAAAAGAATATTCATCTCCTTACTTATTGTAAACTTCGGGCTCCTTGTTTATAGTAAATACAGCAAGATAAATGTTTTTTTGCCATTTTTCTTGCTTTAACCCCTCTCTTTTGCTATATTTACCGCGTGTCAATCGATACTTTTTAAAAATACTTATTATACTACTAACATTATAATAACACTATGGCAAAAAAGAAGCAGATAGTAGAGTGTGTGCCTAATTTCAGCG
>OIZT01001325.1_pt1 | contig 11591 bp, 10 predicted proteins | sample 1588611 | NCBI WGS metagenome assembly OIZT01 (sample SAMN03283278) | human gut metagenome | biome: human-associated habitat; material: feces | host: Homo sapiens | place: Peru | collected 2012
TGAAGGCTTTTAAGATTTAATCTCCACAACAGAGCCTTGCCTTGCAAGGCTCAACTCATAGTTACAAAAAATCCAGACTTTAGTCTGGATTTTTTTACCGTCGTAATTTTTCTTTACAAAACTAAGCTAAACGTCTTAGTTTTGCCATGTAGAATCCATCAAATCCAGATGATGGCATGATGTGCTTATCCTCAATAAGTTCGAATTTTCCTTCATTCTCTTTTAAGAAAGTTGCGATCTGATCTTCATTTTCAGATGGCATGATTGAACAGGTTGAGTAAACCACAATACCGCCGACTTTAGCCATTTTGCTGTAACGGTTTAGAATGTCTTTTTGAGTATTTCTGATGTCATTTAAATGCTCACGACCGTCACGCCATTTTGAATCTGGCATACGTCTGATTACACCAGTACCTGAACAAGGAGCATCAATTAACACTCTGTCAGCAGTTTCATACATTCTCTTGGTAACTTTAGTTGAATCGATAACTCTAGGTTCGATGTTAAAAGCACCTGCTCTTTTAGCTCTCTTCTTTAAATCATCAAGTTTCCACTGCTCGGTATCCATAGCAATGATGACACCTTTACCTTCCATGGATGCTGCTAACTGTAATGTCTTACCGCCAGAGCCTGCGCAAGCGTCAATAACTCTCTCACCAGGTTTTGCCTCAACAAAAGAGCCAATTTGCTGTGAACCTGCGTCTTGCTGTTCAAATCTACCTTCTTTAAAAGCTTTAGTTCTAAATAAAGCAGAATTTGAGGTAACCTCAAGTGCAGTTGGAACACCTGCTACAGATTTAGTTACAACGCCTTCTTCAGAGAGAGAATGAGCTAATTCATCACGAGTACCTTTTAAGGTATTAGTTCTAATGAATCTCTTAGCTTCCTGTCCTAATGCATGACGCTCTTCGTCCCACTTGCCTTTTAATTCAGCAACTCCTAGCTCTTGCAACCATAAAGGACAACCGTCATTGTACATAGGCTCATCTTTAGCCTGAGCAATACGTTTTTTTAGACCGCGTCTGTCAAAGCCTTCTTCACCTTCTAACTCAGGTAAAGGCCAGTCTCTGTAAGCACAGAATGAGAAAGTTAAACGCCCTATGTGTCTTTCAAAATCTGAAGGTCTCTTTAAATTTGCAACAAAGGCAAATAAAGATAAGCGAGAAAACATGAAGTTAATCTGCTTGATTAAGAAACCTTGCTCAACAGGATCGATTTTAACTTTGTTAAACCAGTAGGCATAAGCTCTATCTAAAGAGTTATGCATTACTAAAACATCTTCTAAGATGGAATTTACTAATCTTAACTGGAAAGCAGAAAAGCCCTTGCGACGCACAAACTCTACGTGCTCATCATGAGCTTTGAATTTACTCTCAACTCTTGTCTTGTTCTTATTATCGTAACGAGACTTGTTAAAAGGACGCTTTTCTTTAGAGAATCTTTCAGTCTTTTCTTCATCACCTTTCTTAAATGATTTTCTTTTAAAATCTCCATTGCGGCTAAAGTTAGGCTTTTTTGAAAATTCCTTTTTAGCACCATCTTTTTTTACGAAAGGCTTTTTAGAAAAGCTTTTTTGTTCAAATGTCATATAGACCTCATTTCTTCAAAGTGCCTTTTTTACTCTTTACTCCATAACCTGATTGCTTTAAGCTAAAACCTTCACGGTTGACCCAAACATCAAGTCCGTTTCTGACATTGCCTGCGACAATGGCAGCAGCTAACGAGGCACTTTTAAATTTCAAATCTTTAGTGAATACAAAGCAGTTATTCTCAGGATCAAGTTTTAATGCTCCGTCTGACAGCAGCTTTTCTCTTTGCTCATCAACGTGTTCTGGAGTAGATGACACATGTTCTAACACAGCCTGTGATCCTTTGGTTACCACAAAATAAGGTTTTGATCTGGTGCCTTCTGGATAGCCTTTAGCTGTAAGATTTTTAATAGAAAAAGTGTAGAGTTCATGATCACCTAAAGGCGCAGTGTGTTTTAACAACCCTTTTAATGCCACTAATTGAGTGTAAACCTCAATTGGAATAATGGCATGGGTTCTCTTGCCTTTTTCGTCAGTAATAAAGTGAACTTCTCTATCTGCCATGCTTCATATTTCTAATACAAATAATGGCATATTTTAACATTAAAAAAGGCTGCATTTTGTGCAGCCTTATAAGATCTAAACTTTTTATTACTGACGGTAAGTCTTTAGGAAGTGCTCCAATCTATCGCAAGCATCATTGATGATGTCAATTGATGGTAAAAATACAACTCTAAAGTGGTTTGGCTCTGGCCAGTTAAAGCCTGTACCCTGAACAATCAGCATTTTTTCTTGCTTTAGTAAGTCCATTGCAAATTTCTGATCGTCCTTGATATTGAACTTCTTATCGAGCTTAGGGAACATATACAGAGCGCCGTGTGGCTTTACTACAGTAATGCCGTCAATAGCATTTAATCTGTCATACATGGCTGTTCTTTGCTGATACAAACGACCACCAGGAATGATAAGCTCATTGATACTCTGATATCCGCCTAAAGCTGTCTGAATAGCGTGCTGTAGAGGAACGTTTGCGCATAAACGCATTGCCATCATAAGCTTGATGCCGTCAACAAAGCCTTTATTGCGTTTTTCAGGACCTGTAATTAAGATCCAACCCATTCTGAAACCGCAAGCTCTGTATACTTTTGACAGACCGTTGAAGGTAACTACAGTTACATCATCAGCTAAAGTACAGATACTTCTGTGTGCTACATCATCGTATAAGATCTTGTCATAAATTTCGTCTGCGAAGATTACAAGATTATTCTGTCTTGCAAACTCTACGATCTCTTGTAAAAGAGGAGTAGGGTATACAGCACCTGTAGGGTTATTAGGATTGATAAGAACGATACCTACTGTTCTTGAGGTAACTTTCTTTTTCATATCCTCAATATCTGGATACCAGTTAGCCTGTTCATCACACATGTAGTGAACAGCTTTACCACCAGCTAGGTTAATAGCAGCAGTCCATAGTGGGTAATCAGGAGCTGGAACTAAAACTTCATCACCGTTATTTAACAGTGCGTTCATAGTCATGGTAATAAGCTCTGATGCGCCGTTGCCGATAAAGATATCGTCAGCATCGACGTTTTTCATACCCTTTTGCTGGTAGTACTGCGCAATGGCTTTACGGGCTGGAAAAATACCATTAGATTCGCAGTATCCTTGAGAGTTAGGTAGAGAACGGATAACATCGCGAACCACCTCTTCAGGCGCCTCAAAACCAAAGGTCGCAGTGTTTCCAATGTTAAGTTTTAAGATCCTCTGACCTTCCTCTTCCATACGAAGAGCTTCTTGATGTATCTTGCCTCTAATGTCGTAACAGACATTATCGAGCTTATGAGATTTTTGTAATAATTTCATATTTCACCCGTTAAAAAAATTACTAAGTTTGGTTTTGAGTGTTTAGGATTGTACTACAAATAACTTAAGTTCACTAATAATTTAAATCTCAAGTTATAGAGCTTTGCCTTTTTACTATACAATTAAATTGTATGTGTTTTGTGGTAAGAGCAAATCAAGATGTATATAAATGATGGAAAGTTGAACTTTCAAAATATTTTGTTAAGTGAATATATTGATAAGTCATCACTGATATCATATACCAATAAAAGTTTATATTCTCCTTCAACTAAATTTCTTTGTGTTTCTAGACCACGTCGTTTTGGAAAAATCATATACTGCTAATATGTTTGCAGCATACTATTCTAAAGGTTGTGATTCACATGATCTCTTTAGTAAACTTGAAATATCAAAAGAAGAATCATATGAAAAGTATATCAACAAGTTTAACGTAATAACTCTTGATATACAGTCGATGATTGCTCTAAATCAAGGTGCAAAAGGAGTAGTTTCTTACATCCAAAAGTCAGTTTGTAAAGAATTAGCTGATGAATTTAGTGATATACATTTTTCTAAAGACAATCTCGTTGAGGCTATCCTTAATATTTTTAATAAAACAAATGAAAAATTTGTCTTTATTCTTGATGAATATGACTGCTTATTTCGTGATTATCCAAATGAAAAAGAAGAGGTTAAAAAGCATACTTAAATCTCTTAAGAGGTTTGTTTAAAGGTGCAATTGGTGATAGAGCTGTGGCTTTAGCCTATATGACCGGTATTTTCCAAATTGGTCGTTATGACACACAGTCAGCTTTGAACAATTTTGACCAGATCTCAATGTTGAATACCTTTAGATTAGGTAAATTTGTAGGTTTTACTGGATAGGAAGTATCTTCTCTGTGTCAAAAACATGGTATCGATTTTACAAATGCTAAGCTATGGTACGATGGATTCCATTTAGATGATTATGACGTTTATAATCCTCGTTCCATAATGACTTTGATGAAAACAGGAGTTTATCAAAGTTATTGGTCTGATACAGCATCTTATTATCCTGTTAAAGAATGCATTTCATTGAACTTTATTGGCTTGAAAGAAGATATTATCGATCTTGTAAATGGAAATTCTTTAAAGGGAATCGATATTACTCGATTTAACAACGAGAACTCTGTATTTAGTAGTAAAGATTCGGTTATTGTCTACCTAATACATCTAGGTTATCTTGCCTATAATTCAAATCAAAATGAAGTCTACGTTCCTAATGAGGAAGTTAGAAGAGAACTTTTAAAATCATTAGATGACTGTGCTTGGAAAGAATATGTATCGATCATTAAGAATTCAAAAATTTTTTTGGAAAAGGTTTTTGAAAAAGATTGTAATTATGTTGCTTTGGAGCTTGAGACAGTTCATGGACAGAGAACATCCATAATCTCATACAATAGCGAAGAAAGTCTAAAATATACAGTACTTACAGCTTTTGCAGCAACATGTGAAAATTACCAAAAGCCTCTTTTAGAAATGGCAACAGGAAAAGGTTTTGCAGACATTGTATATCTTCCGAAAGCAGAATACTCAAAAAGTGTACCAGCACTAATTATCGAATTAAATTTTAATAAATCGGCTTCAAAAGCTTTAGAGCAAATAAAAGAGCGGAATTATCTAGATAAAGTTAGAGAATACTCTTCAAAAGTAATGATGTTAGGTATTAGCTATGATGCTAAATCAAAGAAACACGAGAGCGTAATTGAAAATGTATAAGAACGTAAAAAATAACTTTATGATAATAAAATTAAAAATCAATTCTATTCCCAAAAGTTTAAATATTTTTTTACTTTTGGGAATAGAAATTTTTGATAAGCTCTTTTAGAGATCAGGATGATCTCTTAAGTAGTCTAAGAATTCTTTTGTTTTACTCCAATATTTAATGCCCCAGTTTTCAAAATTCCACTCCGCCATATATGAGTTGCACTCATAATCTATATAGTAAAAGCGACCACTTTGCAAAACAAAGTTGGTTGGGAAATAGTCAATATTAAGGCCGAATTCTTTTACTTTTTGAGCCATATCTTCTAATTGTAAGATGGCATCATGTGGAAGAGCATCATTTTTGACTAGAGTAAATGCTGTGTCTCCTTTTATATACTCTTTTAGAATTGTTTCTTTAGTTTCGTCAATTGAGTACATTCGAGGGATCAGAATCCCTGTTTCACATAACCTTTTATAGTCGTTTTTCTCAGCTTCAATCTTATTTCCAAAATTATAGTAGTCACAAGGTTCATGATGGATTTGTTTGACAACAAATTCTTCATTTTGCTCATTCTCTACAAGATATGAATATCCACCTTTACCTTTGCCAAGTAACTGCTTTATGAAAAATGTTTTATCGTTAACTGAAATTAAATCCATAATAACTCCAATGGAAAGCCTTTATTAGGATCATCATAGAAGTGAAACTATAGAATTACTTGCACAAAATAATATACAAAATTCAACAAAACACAAAATGTATGCTGAGCTTGAGCCCTAGTAGGAACAAATTGATAACTGTTTGAAATGGAAAAATTTAGTTCTTGAATGCCTATAGTGAAAAAAAAGAAGCTTTGTCATAGACAAAGCTTCTCTTGAAGGGGGAAATGCGTTATGACTTTAGAAGTCAACGCCCATAACTTTTTCGTTATAAATCTGTTCTAGAACGTATCTTTCATAACCTAAATGTGGAGATGCAATCTTGTGATACTTTACAAGATCTCTTGTTCTCTGATCAAAGGAAAGGGCATTGGTGTAGAACACAAAAGGAACTCTTACACCTGATTTAGTACGCATAAATCCCATGAGGTTAGATACATTTTGTATTGTACCAGTCTTAGCTGTTACATTTTTTGCTAAAGGAGGATTTCTTGTAGAAGCTCTCCAATGTAAAGTACCAGATTCATCTGCAACTGGTAGTAACTTAATGAACTGAATCTTGTCATCATTTAAGTTAATGAACTCTAATATTTCCAACATTTTATGTGGAGTTACTAGGTTATGAGGAGACAAACCGTTGCCATCTACAAGATAGCTGTTGCCTAAATCAATATTGGCATACTGTTTTAGTACGGCACGAATTGCCCTAGTTGTTCTGCTGTAAGTAGCTGGTAATTTATAGTATTCTGCAGCTACAGTCTTTGCAATAGCATCAGCATAGAGGTTGTTAGAACGGTGCAACATGTATTTTGCCAGTTCTCCTAATGGAGCTGATTCAATTACACCAATAGTGGTGTAACCTGGCTGTGTTGCTCGGGCAAGTTTAATAGAATTAAAAGAAATCTTCTTTTCATTGAAAATGATGTTAGTCCAATCTACAGCCCACTGATCAGGATCTGAAACAGACAGTGATAAAGGCCATGGCTGGTTCTTCTCTAGTACAGGAACACAACCTGTGATGTGGTACTGATTCTTCATATAAAGATCAGCTTCAAGCTCGCAGTTGCCACCATAATTTGAAGGAGCAACACCTACAGCATCAGAGGTTAGGGTAATAGGGCTACCTGCAGACAGTTTTGGAGTAGCAACATTGCCTACACCATTAGGCTGAAGCTGAGCAAACACACAGTTTCTGTTGATAATGGCAGAGCCTGCTGGAGCTGTAAAGCAGACTGGTGCGTCATCCCAAGACCAACCTGTGCCCTTTGACAGACCTCCAAAACGACTTACATCAAGGATAATGTCACCAGCTACGCTCTTAACGCCTGCTTTAGAAAGAGTATTTACTAATGTTCTAAAAGACTTTGTTGTAAAGCTAGGATCACCTACAAATTTAATTAAAACATTACCATGTAAGGTTCCGTTCTGATCAGTCACTACTTTACCTTGAGTATCAGCGTTGTTAGCTGCAACCTCAAGTGTGGTTTTAAAAGTATAGTCGTGACCTAAGTACAGAATAGCTGCAAGTCCAGATACAACTTTTAAGGTTGAAGCAGGATGCATGAAGGTATCAACATTCTGTCCATAAATTTTGTTGTCATTTGGCTTTAGATAAGCAACGCCTATTTCTGATCCTGGAATTGGATTAGGTGACGCAACTATAGCTTGCGATACTGATGAATATAAAAATAGAGGAATTGCAAGAAATTTTATGAAATTGTTTTTTATAAATTTGTTCATTTTTAGATAGTGCATTATAGGTAAATCTCAAGTTGTAAAATTATACAACTATATGCACGTAACGTGTACAGCTACGTGACAATGTGCAAATTTAGCAACAAAATTTAAAAAAAATCTCTTATTTGAAACGAGAATACTACTGTAATCCCAATCAATTAGCCGTTTTTGCATTCTCTCCTAGAAAAAGAAATGAAAAGCACGTGTTTACGTAACAAATGCTGATAACAAAAAGCTAAGCAACCCATAAAATATGGTAAAATCAGCGCAATAAATCTATGACGCATTTTGCGTTTAAAGGAGAATATTCATGATTATTGAACCTAAGGCACGTGGTTTTATTTGTGTTACCACTCATCCTACAGGCTGTGATGCTAACGTTTTAGAGCAGATTAACCTAGTTAAGAAAAAGGGAAAGGTAGAAAATGGTCCTAAGAAAGTACTAGTTATTGGTGCTTCAACAGGTTACGGTTTAGCTTCACGTATTAGCGCAGCTTTCGGTTCAGGTGCAGCAACAATTGGTGTATTCTTTGAAAAACCAGGTACAGCAAAGAGACCTGGTACAGCAGGTTGGTACAACACTGCTGCATTTACAAAGTATGCTAAAGAAGCAGGTTTATATGCACACAATGTTAATGCAGATGCTTTCTCAAATGAGTGCCGTGATAAGGTAATTGAGATCATCAAGCGTGATTTGGGTCAGGTTGACTTAGTTGTTTACTCTCTAGCTGCACCTGTAAGAAAGATGCCTGAAACAGGTGAAGTTGTAAGATCATCATTAAAACCAATTGGTCAGACCTACACTTCAACAGCTATTGATACTAACAAGAACGAAATCATCACCTCATCATTAGAGCCAGCAACTCACGAAGAGATCGACAATACTGTTAAGGTAATGGGTGGTCAGGATTGGGAGCTATGGATTGAAGCTCTAAAGAATGCCGATGTTCTAGCTGATGGTTGCAAGACTGTTGCATACAGCTATATCGGTACTGAGATCACTTGGCCAATCTACTGGCACGGTGCATTAGGTAAGGCAAAAGAAGATCTTGATAGAGCAGCAAAGGCTAATGAACAGCGTTTAGCTTCATTACACGGTGATGCTCGTGTTGCTGTATTAAAGAGTGTAGTAACTCAGGCTTCTTCTGCTATTCCTGTAATGCCTTTATACATTTCAATGTGCTTTAAGATCATGCGAGAGCAGGGCATATACGAGTCAGTAATAGAGCACATTTACAGATTATTTGCTACAACCTTATATGGCAATCAGGCTGAGGTTGATGCTGAAGGTCGTTTACGTATGGATTCATGGGAATTACGTGATTCTGTACAGAACAAGTGCAAAGAGTTATGGCCACAGGTTACAACTGAGAACCTATTTGAGAAAACTGATTATGCTGATTACAAGAAGCAGTTCTTACAGCTATTTGGCTTTGAGGTTCCTGGCGTAGATTACACTAAGGATGTAAATCCAGAAGTTGCAATTGATAATTTAGATAACCTTGTAGGTTAATACAAACTTACATCGTGTAAATAAAAATTCCGCTATCAAAAAAAACTGATAACGGAATTTTTTTATACCTTATAAGGAATTAAGAACAGTGCCTCAAAGCCTTTTCATTCTTAAGCTTTAATGTGGCTCTTATAAGCTGTAATGGTGTTCTGCATTAAGGTTGCAATGGTCATAGGACCTACGCCACCAGGAACTGGTGTGATGAAAGCTGCATGTTCCTTAGCCTTTTCAAAGTCCACGTCACCACATAACTTTCCATCAGGCATACGGTTAATACCTACATCAATTACGGTGGCGCCATCTTTAATTAGGTCACCATCTAGGAATTTAGGTTTGCCGACAGCTACAACCACAATATCCGCATTCTTAATTAACATCTTCTGATCATCTGGTTTTGAGAAACGGTGGGTTACTGTAGTGGTACAACCAGCTAGTAACAGCTCTAAGGCCATAGGACGACCAACGATATTTGATGCACCAACTACTACTGCATTTAAACCTTTTAGATCTTCACCTAAGGTCTTGTGTAATAAGGTCATAACACCGTGTGGTGTGCAAGCACAGATATAAGGAATTCTCTGTACTAATCTACCTACGTTGTAAGGGTGGAAACCGTCTACATCTTTTGAAGCACTGATCTTTTCAACAATGCTTGATTCATCTAAGTGTTTTGGTAATGGGAACTGAACTAAGATGCCATCAACTTCATCGTTGTTGTTAAGATCATCGATGATTTTATCTAATTCTTCTTGAGAAGTTGTTTCAGGAAGATCATAGGCAAAAGATTTGATACCAACTTCTTCACATGCCTTACGCTTATTTCTTACGTAAACCTGTGAAGCAGGATCTGAACCTACAAGCACTACTGCAAGACCAGGTTGTCTGTTGCCTTTATCTACGCTTGCATCAACATCTTGACGAAGCTCTGCTCTTAGTTCTTTTGCAATACCTTTACCATCAATAATCTGTGCTGACATTAGTTATTCTCCACTGCACTGTTGTTATCTGTCTGTTCTGTAGGATCTACAGCTGTTGATGCTTCTGTAGAAACTTCAGTTGTAGTTTGGGCACTATTATCCTCAACATAATAGCTGATGCCACTGAACAGCATACGTGCACTAATTATAAACAAAGCTACAGCAAAGATTCTCTTTAATGTGGTTGGCTTGATATTTTTTCCAATATTGACACCTAATGGTGCACAGAAGTAAGAAACAGGCACTACACAGATAGCTGCAAGTACGTTAACTAAGCCAAAAGTACCAATTGGGGCATGATCAGGTGTGGAATTTGTAAGCAACATTAAAATTGCGCCTGGAACACAAACAAATAAGGATACAGCAGATGAGGTACCAATAGCTTTATGAGGTGGTACAGAGCAAGCATTTAGAATAGGTACGGTTAAAGTACCACCGCCGATGCCCAGCATTGATGAGAAACAAGCAATACAAAAAGCGATAACTGATTGACCTGCTTTACCAGGTAATGAATCAAAAGCAGGTTTTGCTTTTGCTCTAAATAGAGTATTGATTGAATTTAAAATCATTACTCCGCCAAAGAGTAAGGTTAACCAAGCGCCACCTAAGAACTTAGATACTAAGATACCTACAACCACACCAATCAACATAAATACTGACCAGCTTTTGATTACAGCCAGGTCAGTGTTTCCTTTCTTATTCTGAGATAGAGCAGCAGAAATAGAAGTAGGGATCATACATAAAAGAGAGGTACCTGTTGCTACTAAGATTGCAATATTAGGATCTACTTTAAAGAAGAGGGTAAATACAAAGTAGAAGCACGGTACGAAGATAATGCCACCACCGATACCTAAAAGACCTGCCAGAAAACCAGCTACCACGCCACAGCATAAAAGCATGCCGATGGTAATAGCTAACTCATATAAAGGAATACCAAGAATCATTCTATTCACCATAAAAAATTAAGTGAGCTAATTTTAGCAAAATTAAGATAGGTGAACTTAACTATATGGTTTTTTTGTAAAAATGAACCCAGATAAGGCAGAGAAATGTCTGAAAATGAAAAGTGATAAATAAGCCATTGCACGGATCTTTAAAAGGAAAATGTAAAAAATTTCGAGAAAATTGTTAAAAATTCGTTGACGATAGGTGAGTCCTCCTGTATCATATGCACCGTTAAATCACTTCACCTCACTGAAGTGTGGTTGGAACAACAGGTTAAGACCTATTTATCCAGCAACTTGCGTCCTTAGCTCAGTTGGATAGAGCAACAGCCTTCTAAGCTGTGGGTCAGAGGTTCGATTCCTCTAGGACGCGCCATTGAATTGATTTAACAATGTTTCCGATGGTGGCTATAGCTCAGTTGGTAGAGTCCCGGATTGTGATTCCGGTTGTCAAGGGTTCGAGCCCCTTTAGCCACCCCATCTGAAAACTCTCAATATGCGGGAGTGGCGAAATTGGTAGACGCACCAGATTTAGGTTCTGGCGCCTTCGGTGTAAGGGTTCGAGTCCCTTCTCCCGCACCACTATGACCCAACTTTTACAAAAATTGTCTACTAGTTGCAGATCCTGAGTTTCATTTTGAGT
>OIZT01001326.1_pt1 | contig 11584 bp, 14 predicted proteins | sample 1588611 | NCBI WGS metagenome assembly OIZT01 (sample SAMN03283278) | human gut metagenome | biome: human-associated habitat; material: feces | host: Homo sapiens | place: Peru | collected 2012
TTAATACTTCAATAGTTTTACGCATTTCGATATCGTATTTAATCATATCAATTCCACCAAAGTTTTTAAGCAATTCTTCTTTAGTCATATTGTATTTAGTAGCTAATTCTGAAGCTTCCTTATCGGCTTCTTCATCAGTAACAACGATATTTTCTTTTTTAGCAATTGCTTCTAACATTAAACGGAATAATACACGTTTTTTAGCTTCTTCTTTCATTTGATCTTCTAAAGCTTCTTGGTTAGAATTAGTATATTTATAGAATTGTTCAAGAGTTATACCTTGCATTTTTAAGTTATCTTCATATTGATGTAACATACGATGTACTTCTTCATGAACCATTTCATCTGGAATTTCAACTTCAATATTTTTAGCTGCTGCTTCAAGTAAAGCATCAATGTATTTGTTTTCGTTTTCAGTGTCTTTACGAGCCTTAATACTAGCTTTTACTTCTTCTTCTAATTTTTCTTTAGATAATCCTATATTTTTAACACCATTCCATAATGTCTTTCTTCTACAGTTCTTTTCTTCTTAGTTCTAGCTACCTTTCCATCAAACATATCACATAATCCAGAAAACATTAAACACATAACTGCCCAAAATGTATTTCCTGTAACTGCTAAGTATATACCAACCATACCTGAAGAAAAACCTAAGTATGTTAATATAACTGTATAATCGTAAAACCCTATCATATAACACCTCTATTACCATTATACAAATATTTCACATAAAAATCAAATTTTGAACAAACATTTACATAAAAGAAAAGATAACTTTCGTTATCTTATTGAACATCAATATTATCATTAGTAATTATTTTAGTTACTAAATCTCCACCATCAGTTTTACCATAAATATCATATACTCCCATGACTCTCCACATAGTTCCAGCATAATTTAAATAGTTATTAGTTTCATCTCCAGCAATTATACAAGCATTTACTCTATCACTGGAATCAGTACTTGCAACATATAAACCATTATATTTTACAAGTTCACCATTACGTTTAGACAATTTAGCAATTTTTATAGGTTTTCCATCTTCATAAATGCATCCACAATAATCATTGTCCCCTGTTCCATATTTACCAACGAACATTCCATTCATAAATCTCTTACATACTTGATCAACTAATGTTCCATCAGTTACAGCTGTTGTTTCACCTCCAAACGTAGCAGAAACTCCAACAGCCTCTTTTTTAATAATTACATAATTATCATTCATTGATTTTTTATTAACAGGATCTGCTATACAACCCTTATAACTCATAAATTCACTATGTGTTATATTTTGACAAACATCATCACTATAATCATTATCAACTGACATAAAACCAGCTTCTATAAGTTCATAAACGTATACTTTAACTTCACTTCTTCCGTTAAATATATCTGGATTATTAGTTCCATATAATTCAGCTGCACTAACTATTTCTTGAACTTTAGTATTATATACTCTTTTATTAATTCTTCTATTAATTGAAATAACACTTGGTACTGCAATTATAACAATTAATGCAATAAGAGCAATTACAGCTAATAATTCTACCAATGTAAAACCCTTTTTATTCATATTAAAAACCTCTATTCTATATACATTAATTATAATAGAATAAAGGTTTCTTTTCAACTACTTTTCAAAATAATTTTCTATAATTTCATAAACCCTATCTTTACCAATTTTAGTTACACTAGAAAAATTTATTATTTCATCTCCTAATGCTGGATTTAATGTATTTTTAATTAAATCATCTTGTTTTGCTCTAAGTGACCTATTTACTTTATCATATTTAGTAGCAACTATTGTAACAGGTAAATTATAGTATTTTAAGAATTTATACATAAGTACATCATCTTCAGTCGGTTTATGTCTATAATCTATAAGTAAGAAGACATGTTTTAAGTATTGTCTTTGCTTTAGATATTCTTCTATCATTACTCCAAATTTTTCAATTTGTTTTTTACTAGTAGCTGCATAACCATATCCAGGTACATCTACTATATAGAATTCATCATTAACTTTATAAAAGTTTAATGTAGTAGTTTTACCAGGCTTAGAACTTGTTCTAGCTAAGTTTTTTCTATTTATTATAGTATTTATAAAACTACTCTTCCCAACATTACTTCTTCCTAAACATAAGAACTCATTTTTCTTATCTTCAGGATATTGACTAATTCTAACAGCAATAATTGGCTCATCTACTTTAGTAACTTCCATATCACTTCTTCTCACTTTCCATATATTCTTTACAAGCCTTTGATAAATCCTTCATTAGATTTTCAACTACTTCTTTAGAATCTGTTCTAACACCACTTGCAAATTTATGTCCACCACCATTATACTTAGCAGCAACTTCATTTATTACTGGACCCCTACTTCTAATATTAACTCTATACATATTATTTTTAGCATCATGTGATGAAAATGCCCACACTGTTACTTCATTAATATTATTAAAATCATTTATCATATTAGATGCAGCAGATATATCAGAATTTAATGATTGTATAACATCATCCTCAAGTTCTATATATCCAAAACCATATTTATCAACCTTCATAGTAGATGCTATATATCCCATAAGTCTTACTTCACTTAAAGGTTTAGCATACACAAGTCTATATAATTTTTCTATATCTAATTTATATTTTTTAATGATTTCAGCAACTGATTCAAAAGTCTTATAGTTTACACTAAATAAGAATCTATTTGAATCACTTACTATACCAATATATATTTTTCCAGCAATACTTTCATTCATTTTAAGTTTAGTATTATTTATAAGTTCTAAGACAAGCTCCGAAGCACTACTAGCATCTTCACGAATCAACTCAATATCACTATATTTATCTACTAAAGGATGATGATCTATCTTAATAACATGCTTAAATGATAAGAAATTATCTATATCAACACGTTTATTATCAGGAGTATCAACTACTATTAATAAAGCATTTTCATAATCATAATTACTTACTTTATCCACTTTTCCAAAATATTTAAATCTTGATACTGTAGTTCCAACAGCATACACTTCCTTACTTGGAAATGTAAGTAATATAGAGTCTTTTAAAGCCATCTGACTACCAAAAGCATCAGGATCTGGCCCAATATGTCTAGCAATATAAATCTTCTTAAACTTCTTTATTTCATTATATATTGATTTATAAATATTATTCATTAATTACTTCTTTCTATTTAACTAGATTATAAGTATCTTTTATAATCATAATTTCTTCATTAGTTGGAAGAACTCTTACTACTACACTAGAGTCATCAGTAGAAATAATTCCTTCTACTTCGTCTTTGAATCCAGCAATTTTAGCATTCTTATCATCATCAATTTTAATTCCTAAAGCACTAAGTCTTCCTAAAATAGCTTTACGTGCCTCAATACCATTTTCACCAACACCAGCAGTAAATACAATTGAATCAACTTTTCCATCTAATTTAATATAATATTCAGCAATATATTTAGCAATACGATCATTATACATATCAAGTGCTAATATAGCATTTTCTTCACCCTTAGCAGCTGCTTCTTCAACATCTCTACAATCACTAAATCCACTTATACCAAGTAAACCTGATTTCTTATTTAAATCATTAGTAATTTGTTCAATATCTTCTCCAGATTCTTTAGCTACATATTCTATAATTGAAGGATCTATTGCTCCACTACGAGTACCCATCATTAATCCATCAAGTGGACTAATACCCATAGTAGTATCATAACACTTACCTTCTTTAATAACACTAATAGATGCACCACTACCAATATGACAAATAATTAGATTTACATCATCTTTACCTAATTTTTCTTTCATTTTTAATGTAATGTATTTATGACTAGTTCCATGGAAACCATATTTACGTACACCATATTTAGTATACCATTCCATAGGTACTGGATACATATAATTTACTTTAGGCATAGTTTGATGGAATGCAGTATCATATACAGCAACCATAGGTACTCCTGGAAGTGCTTTTTGCATTGCTTCAATACCAGCTAAATTTCCTGGATGATGAAGAGGTCCTAATTTAGTTAATGACTTAATATCTTCAATAACTTCATCAGTAATTAATACTGAATCACTATACTTTTCACCACCATGTAAAACTCTATGTCCTACACCTTTAATTTCTTCTAAACTCTCTACTGCTTTATATTTTAATAATTCTTCGATTAAAGCATTAGCAGCTTCAGTATGATTTTTTAAATATTTAGTTTCTTTATACTTTTTACCATTTACTTTAGTAGTCCAAAAACTATCTTTTAAACCAATCTTTTCAAAATAACCGCTAATAAGTAACTTCTCTTCAGGCATTTCAACTAATTGAAATTTTAAAGAAGAACTACCAGCATTAACACATAATATTTTCATCTAACGTTTCCTTCTTTCTTTTCTTTTATATTATAACAAAGAATAAAAGAAAAGTGAAACATTAATTCCACTTTAGATCTTATTTTTAATTATTTTCTTATCATTATATTTTTCTAATCTATCAAATTGATAATTATAATCACATTCATATTCTTGGTTTTTACTATTCATTATTTTCATTTTATATAGCAATTTATTTTTCTTACTATAATGATTATTTAAAAGCATAATTACCTCCATTACATAGTATGTGAAATTTACAAAAAATAATACTTATGGTATAATTACTTTCGAAAGAAAGGGAAAAATATGAAAAATCAAGAATCTTCTAAAAAAGTTGTTATAAAAGGAATTATAGTAGTCGTTTCAGCTATAGTGTTACTAGTCGCAGTAGATCTATTAAATGTTTTAGCATTTAATGGAAAACCTATGTTTTTAATAAATGAAAGTGATACTAAACAAAGCTCTATACTTTATGATATTTATGACTGTAATGGTAAAAAAGTTTATAAGTTTAAAGGTACTAAATTTAACTGTCCAGTAGATGAAAATAAAAAAGTCATTACAATTACTGATAAAAGTGAAGGAACTTATTGTGCTGATGCTATAGAATATTATTACAAAGACTATTATTTCACTTGTATAAAAAGTCAATATGTTATTGTTACTGTTAATGGTAAAGAATATACTATTAAAGAAGCTTTAAATAATGGAATTGTTACTATGGATGAACTAATTGCAGTTGGATTTAAACCACTTAAAAAGAGTGTTACAGATGATCCAAGTGAAGAACCCACAACACCTACTGAGCCATCAAAACCTGAAGAGCCTACTACTCCAACTGAACCATCTAATCCAACATTGCCAACTACACCTACTGAACCATCAAAACCTGAAGAACCTACTACTCCAGCTACACCAGCAACTCCAACAACACCAACTAAGCCATCAGATGACACTAATAAAAAGAAAATAACTATTACTGATACAAGTGCTGGCAAGAATTGTGCTCAAGCTATTGAATACTATTATAAAAGATATTACTTCAACTGTATTAAAAGTCAATATGTTATTGTTACTGTTAATGGTAAAAAATATAACATAAAAGAGGCTTTAAATAATGGAATTGTTACTATGGATGAACTAATTGAAGCCGGATTCAAACCTCAAACTGATGCAGTTGATAGATAAACAAAAAGCCTGGAATTTTCCAGGTTTTATTTTGTTATAAATACTCACTTCTTACTTCTTTTAAATCTACTACTTCTATAGTATCAACAGCTTCTTTTAGTAATGGTTCAAAATCTATCTTAGCTTCTTCCTCATATATATACTTTAAATTTGGATTTATTACTGGGTGTTTAGGAACAAACACAGTACAACAATCTTCATATGGAAGTATAGATGTTTCATAAGTATCAATTCTCTTAGATATTTCAATTATATCTAATTTATCAAAAGAACATAATGGTCTTAATATTGGATAATTAGTAACATCATTAACAGCTACAATACTAGATAATGTTTGACTTGCCACTTGTCCTACACTTTCACCATTTACTATTGCTAAACATTTATTCTTTTTAGCAACCCTCTCAGCTATTCTATACATCATTCTTCTCATAATAGTTATTAAGTATGTAGTATCAAGATTCTTATATATTGTTTCTTGTATTTTAGTAAAATTTACTACCATTAATTTACCATTAGAATTATATTTTTCAAGTTTTCTTGCTAGATCTATTACTTTATTACGAGCTTCAATACTAGTGTGAGGTCTACTTTCAAAGTATAAGTAATAAAGTTCTACACCTCTTTTAATAGTCATATATCCAGCAACTGGAGAATCTATTCCACCACTTAACATCAAAAGCCCACGTCCAAGAGTACTAACTGGATATCCTCCAAGTCCAGGAACTCCTTTTGTATAATAATAAACCGCATTACTTCTTATTTCTATATTCAAGTAAACATCAGGATTATGTACATCAACACTGCATTCAATATTCTTAAGAATATGTCCACCTACTATATTATTCATATCCATTGATTTAATTGGAAACTTCTTATCACTTCTATTAGTTACTACTTTAAAAGTCTTAAATTCTTCATTTTTCATTACTTCTAAAGAACACTTAAGTATATCTTCTTCGTTAACTATTTCACTCATATAAGCAACTACTATTTCATGAATACCAAATATATTTTTAAGAATATTAACTATTCCATCTATATCTTCAGGATTAGGTATTATAAACATTCTATAATAATCATCTTGTATTTCAAAATTATAATCACTTATCTTATCAAATATATTATTTTTAAGCTTATTTATAAAGAAATTTCTATTATCTTTTTTAGTAGTTAATTCACCATATTTTATTAATATTACTTTTTTCATTTTAACAATAACTCATTCCATACTTTATCAAATACTTCTAAGAATTTATGTACTTCTTCCATAGTAGTTAAATGGCTTAAACTAACTCTAATAGATGTAGTACTTACATCTTTATTACCATGACTTAATGCTTTTAATACAGTACTTTCTTCTAAACTAGAACAAGCAGTAGTAGTAGATACATATATTTCATGTCTTTCAAGAGCATGTACAAAAGTCTCTGATTTAATCTTTAATAAACTAAAATTAACTATTTGAGGTACACATAAATCATTAGAATTTATTTGTATCGGATACTTAGAAAGTCCTTTCAATAATTCTGCTTTAAGTTTTTCACATTTCTTTATATTAGATTCTAACTTATCATTAATAAGTCTCATAGCTTTAGAAAACGATACTATAAGTGGTAATGCAGGAGTTCCACCTCTAAATGGACAATTTTCTGTAGTACCATATATTAATGTATCTATTTGTAAATCACGTCTTTTGTATAAAATGCCTATCCCTTTAGGAGCATATATTTTATGACTTGAAAAACTAGCTAAATCTAAATCACTAAGATAAAATCTTGTCTTACCTAAAGCTTGTGTTAAATCACTATGGAATATAACATTAGGATTCTTCTTATTAATAACTTGTCTAATAGTCTTTAAAGGTTGTTTAAACCCAGTTTCAGAGTTAACTGCACAAATACTTACAAGAATAGTATCTTCTCTTATAAGTTCTTCTAAATGCTTTAAATCTATTTGACCATTTTCATTTATATTAACAAAATCAACTTCATAACCTATATTACTTAAAAATCCCATAACTTCTAGAACACTTTTATGCTCAAGCTTACTAGTTATAATATGTTTACCACGATTACTATATTTAAACGCAACACCCTTAATAGCAGTAGTATTGCTTTCACTAGCACCACTAGTAAATATTAATTCCTTTGGATGACAATTAAGTATCTCAGCTATTTGATTAGTTGCTTGCATTAATAATTCTTTAGACTTAACACCAAGAGTATGAATACTATTAGCATTGCCTGGAAATTCACGAGTAACTTTACAATAAGAATCAAGTACCCTTTCATCTACTGGTGTAGTCGCACTATAATCTAAATATATCATTCTTTCCTCCTATATTTCTTGAATAACTGTTAATATTACTGGTTTACATTGAGTTTCTTTATATAAATATTGACCAACTAACTCACGTATTTCATTTCTTATCTTAACATAATCAGCATATTTATTAGAAAAAGTATTATTTTTAATAATTTCCATACTAAGTTTCTTTACTTCATTTATTATATCATTATTATCTTTAGAATATATAAATCCACGAGTAATTATTTCTGGCTCTATAATTATAGATTTATCTTTCTTACTAAGTGTTGAAGATATTACTACAAGACCATTATTACTTAATAGTTCTCTATCTTTTAAAACAACATCTCCAACATCTTCACTAAAGTTACCATCTATCAATATATCATCTACAAATACCCTATCAAAGTTTTCTTTTAATTCACCATTTTCAAAAGTAACAACATCCCCATTTTCTTTAAGTAAAATATTTTCTTTTGGTATTCCAACACTATATGCAAGATTTCCATTTTGTACTTGATATCTATATTCTCCTTTAATAGGCATATAATATTTTGGATTAAATAGTTTTATAAGAAGCATTAAGTCTTCACTAGATGCATGATGACGTACACTCTTATCTTTAGGTATTTGTACTATATTAACACCTTTAATTGCTAAATCATTAAGTATTCTTACAAGTAATTTTTCATAAGCATCATAACTTGGTTCAGCGAAACATACTGTATCAGTTTTTTCTAATGTAATAAATTTATCATGACCATTTAATATTCTATTTATATTAGAATATGGCGTCTCTCTATCATTACTAATAAGTATAACTGTATTATCTTGTTTTAAATCAGTTAAATTACCTATCATATCTTCTTCTATATCTAAGTATCCATTCTTAGCACATAAAGATACTATATTATGAAGTTCTTTACCCATTATTACAACTTTTCTATTCTTACCTTTTAAAGAATTAAATATCTCTTGCATAGTATAAATATGAAGTGGCAACACTGTGAATATAATTCTTCCTTTATTTTTATCAACTACATTTTTAAAGAATCCCTCAAGTTTATGATTAGGACTAGTATGTCCCTTCTTTTCAGCAAATACACTTTCAGCCATTAAACAAAGTACACCTTGTTTACCAATATAAGCAAGTTTACCTAAGTCCATGTCATAGTATCCATTCATAGTTGGATCTATTATAAAGTCAGCCATATATATAACTGCTCCATCATCAGTATTAATCGCAAATCCAAGTGTTTCAGGACTACTATGTGTAACACTAAATGGGAAAATACTTAAATTCTTAGTTATATCTATTTTTCTATGTGCTTTAATAGTATGTAAATTCTTAATTTCTACTTTGTCTACTGAACACTCATACTTAATTATTTCACTTGTATAATTTGATGCATACACATTTAAATTTGGTAATGCTTTTAATAAATCAGTAAGTGCTCCCATATTCTCACGATGAGGATGACTTATAAATAACCCTACTATTTCTTTTTCATGTTCAATTAAATATGAAAAATCAGGTATTACATAATCTACACCATACATTTTATCAGGTGCATACTTCATACCACAATCAAAAATAAATAAATGACCATCTACATTTACTGTATATAAATTCTTACCATTTTCGTTCAATCCACCTAAACTCATTATATTAATTTTACTCATAATATCACTCCCTTTAAAAGTTTAAATGCTATAAAGTATTCTACCACAATTTAATAAAAATTGCTAGTATAACTAACAATTCTTAAAAGCTACTAATTTTTTAAAATAAAAAGAGACATTACTAAATATAAGTAACACCTCTAAATATAAATAAAAGATTTTTTAAAATTTAAGAAAAGAATTAATTATTCTTAATAGTAATTAATCCTCTATCTACTTCTTCTAATGCCCTTCCAATTTCTTTTTTAGAAACATATTCACTCTCAGGCATTTGAAAATGTTTATGTTCTTTCATAACTTTGGCTCTATCAGCAGCTATATGTACTAACTTATATTTAGAGTCAACAATATTTAATAATCTGTCTATTGAAGGATATATCACTTTCCACCATCTCCCTACATTAATAATATAACCAATTATAAGGTTCTATACAACAAATATACACATTTTTTTACATTAAATTTACAATTAATTAAAACTTACTAAATGGTATATCTTCTTAATATTATCATCGTATGACATAAGTATAGTTTTTTTACTACCATTTATATAGTCTATTTCAACATTTCTAAAACAATATAATAATTCTTCATTAGTTCTTTCAATATCTTTATTATAATCAAGTTTAGAAATATTTTTACTATTACTAATTAATGTAAAGTTAAAGTCATTTTCTTCACTGGATATATCTTCATCATCAAGCATTATAAAATATAAGTTATCACTAGTAAGTAACGTAACACTAATATAATCTTCATCCATAGTGCATCCAGGTATTATAACTAACTCTTTAGTTTCACCTTCATAATTACTTAGATTAAATGTTTTATCTTGATATTTTATTTCTATATATTTCTCTTTTTCTTCTACTTTAAAGTCATGTTTGTCATCACTTATTTTAATAGTCATCTTATTTTTACCACAAGCAGTAAGCATTATAGTTATAAGTATTAAACTAAGTATTTTTTTAATTTTCATTTGTTACACCACAATCTTCCAAATCACTAGTTTTAAATGTACTTTTTGCATCTACCTTAGTATCTTTCTTAACACACTTACCAACTACTTCATTAATATTCATAACTATTCCATCTGTACTATCAAGAATCATATTTTTACTTTCAATCATTTCATTTGTTACCATAGTGCCATCAACAATTATATATTTAGACACAGGTACATTAAATTTATGAGTGGTATCATCAAGATTATTATTATAATTTCTATACAAATATCCAATTAAAGCGCCTAAAATAACTATTATAAATATTATAATAAATATAACAATAAAAGTTTTTCTATTCATCTTTTCTTTCATAAAATACTGAAATCATAATACTATGATCAGTACCATCGCCAAAGTTTGAGTCTACTCCATTTATTGTAAGCATGTAATCATTTAATTTAATATCAGAGTAACTATTTGTAAAGTTCAAAAAGTTTTCACACCTTTTTTTATCGTTGCCAGTAAAATAGTCAGAACCTTTATTAATACATTTTTTGATGTTAGTTAAATCTGCAGTTTTAAAATAAATTAGAGTTTTAAATTTATATAATTCATTAACATCTTTAATATAAGTATTATCAAAATAAAGTGATTTGTAATTTTCGGCATTACAATTCATGTTATCCAAATCAGTACTTTCATATAAATTACAATATTTTGATTCAGCACTAAATAAATATACAAAATTATTTTTTAAACTGTTTCTATTGTTTGTTTTATTATCATCTATTGCTCTTTGAAAAATTTTATCATTGATTGTACTTTTTACAGCATTACGAATAAATACAGCTTTATAAATATAAGCTATATCATCATAATATAATCTTTTCTTTTCATCATTAATATTTTTACTGAAATTTGAATACAAAAAAATAAGAGTTGTAGTTAAAACAACTGTAACTATGATTGTTTCAAGAAATATAAAACCCTTATTATTATTCATATCTATCACTACTATAAAGTTTAGCAAATAAATGGTTAATTGTCAATTTACATAATTATG
>OIZT01001331.1_pt1 | contig 11534 bp, 7 predicted proteins | sample 1588611 | NCBI WGS metagenome assembly OIZT01 (sample SAMN03283278) | human gut metagenome | biome: human-associated habitat; material: feces | host: Homo sapiens | place: Peru | collected 2012
CGTAGTCAACCACTTCCTGATTCTTGTCTCGGCGTGTCCATGTAACCTGTGCAACTGCAGGACGTAGTTTGAAAGCTGATTCGTATTTGCCCAACAATATGATAGCAGCCCGAGTGATACCTCCGTTTCTCGTCAATCCACACTTGCCCAGAAATGTTTGAACATTCCAAGCATTCACTTCTTCTGTAGGTATGCGACTATGGACTTTTTTGAACATCATTCGAGCCTTGGCAATGGCAACCTCATCCAAATCGTCTATTGTTGCATCAGGTACAATTTCTGCAGACCAGTCTTTTGCTGCGTAGATTGGCTCTTCAAGAATAACAGACATTCTTTCTTGGGTCAATTCTACCAGGGAATCTTCTATCCTTTGCCAAGCCTTCTTGTGAGCAAGGACTGGGCGACGAGGCAAGTGCTTTGGAATATGTATTATCCATACTCGCTTGTTTGTATCATCGGTTATAAACTCCTCAATGCTTAGACCTTCAGATGAAAGATAAGTGCATTGTTCTGTGAGTTTGAACGTTGCCGACTGTGTGTTAGCTGGTTGCCCATTAAAGGTTAGCTTCGAAATATCAGTCCCGACTATTTCAAGCGTCTTATCCTTTACACCAATCACAAGATGTCCTCCCTCCATGTTGGCAATAGCCGACACGTAGGATATGACATCATCTTTCTCGTTCCCACAGAACGAGTTCTTCAGGTTCTTAAATTCCTTCCATTCACAGCGAGCATCCTCTTGTGGGTACTCACGGCGGAGGTATTGTTGTAGTTCAAATTCAAGCATAGTTACAAATCTGCTTATTTTTTCAAGTTTCGAACATATAGACTTCTTTTCAGAGTTCTATGATTTCATCTATTTCTTCTTGAGTACGAATTGTTTTAACCAAAGCAACTACCATTTTCTGATAATGAATAATCTCATTACCTGTTAAATGCTTGTCTTTGCGGTCTTTCAACCATTTTTCGAGCGGCTGATAGCCTGCAATTATCATATTCCATGCTTCCAAAGGAACACCATCAAAATATTGTTCTTTATTAATCCACACACGCCCTATACCTTCGTTCGTTTCTTCAAACTTATGAATCAATACAACGTTGTTGTCTTTTTCGCCAATCACAGGGTAAGTTGTGATGAGGTCTTTTCGATCTATTCCTTTTAATTCATGCAAATAACGGAGTCTCTTTCCAAACTCTGCCATCTTGAAGAAATATTCTGCCGATGCAGGATAAGGAATCGTTGGAAAGTCATTCTGCAGGAAGTCATGATATGTATCTCTATATGTTACGCTGTGCAGTACGGCATAGATGTAGTCGATAAGGTCTATTGCGAGGAATCCGTTCTCTTTGCGTTCTTCGTCTTCAACATCTTGCAGTTGCAAACCTATTCTATTTTCTATGTTTTGCAGAATGTCTGGAGAGAAGTTTGCATACTTCAACATTCCGTCATAGATAATCATAGGGAACAGATAGATGCCGCCTCGGGGAACAACATTTATATCTGTTGGCAAAGTGGATGTATAAGCCAAAGACCATTCTTCATCTCCAATTACATTGCCTTGTAGCCCTACACATAGCACTTGATTTTCTCTATTAAAAACAGAAGATAAGATGAGAGGACGTGGATATGTGACAAGCGTTTTGTCAAGATACGTCCATCTTGTATCAAAAGGGCGGTATTGAACTTCTGTTATAAAACGTTCGTATTGCTGCTTGAGCTTTAACGCTTTGCGAGCTTTATCAAGTCTCCAATCACGTGTATCTTTGAAACCTACTTCTTCTCGCAATTCTACATCCATCTTATCTGAGAGCATCAATGATAGGAGGTTTTCTATTCCCTCTTTTTCATAATGTATAGCTACACCATCTTTATCAGATTTGAACCCTTGTACCTTATACAACATCAACGAATCTATCTTGAATCCATTGGCATAGTGTTCTTTTATTTTTTCGTCTATAATACGAAAAGTATATAGAGGTGCAGTTGGTTGTAATTCTGTAAAATCTATATCAGCCAACTTGTTTTTTTCTAAAAAAGACAGTTTTTGATTACGTTTGCCATAAATATCTTTATAGTACACTTTTGCCAAATCGTCTGTTTTTTTGTTTTTTACCATTATTACAATGGATACACCCTGACGAATATCAAACACACATTGGTCTGTAACTTCATCAGTACTTTCATTGCGCATGGTAGAACCATGAAGATTGACAATGTATATTTGGCTGAATGATTTCATTAATTCATACCGCATACCTCTAAACAAACGTGAGTCCAAATACGTATTTGCGGTAATATACGCTAGCACACCTTCTTTTGTTCTTTCTACGAAGTTCTGTCCCAAGCGTATGAATTTGCAATAGTCGTTATTTATTCCCTTGGAATTCACTTCTTTAAGAGTGTTTTTATATTTTACTTTACTATTTTTGCGATTTCTGCTTACTTTGATTTTGCTCATTCCTGGCTCCTGCTTATAGTCGTCCATAAGGTTCATAATCCACTCACCAGTATTTGCGGATTTTTCATTATATGGTGGATTGCCCATCACGACCATGATAGGAGTGTCACGCTTGATGATATTTGCCGCATTTGATTCATCAGTAATGAATTTTGCAAAAGGCAGAGTTGCCTCTGGATGCTCCTTTTCAAGGGAGTTGGTTAGAAAAATATTAAGTCGGTCAACGTTCTCGTTTTCAACCTTGTCAAGTCCGAGGGAGGTTGATAATTTCAGGTGAGCCATAGTATATGGAGCCATCAAGTATTCGAATGCGTTGAGACGTGGCACGATATGATTTACAACATCTTCAGCCCATAAACCCTCTTGCCCTTTGTATGACTCTTTAATTCTTTCAGCAACAGCAGCAAGGAAAGTTCCTGTACCCGTCGCAGGGTCAAGAATTTGTACTTTATGCGTCTGCTTTCCATTATATTCTATCAATGTGTTATTTGCCAATCCGTCATTTATGCTCAATTCTGTGCGCAGAAGATGATCTACGGCGTCAACGATAAAGCCAACAACCTCTTTTGGAGTATACCAAACACCAAATTCTTCACGAATCTTAGGATTATATTCTGTCAAGAAATCCTCATAAAAATGTACAAGTGGATCCTTTCCATAGTTGTGAAGGATACGTTCCATTTTTGTGACTTTAAATATCTCTATCAATTCTTCTACAATCCATTTTACACCACTATGAAGTTCAGCTAAAGCGAGTTGCTTGAATATCTTTTTCAAGAAAGGATTAATGCTTGGTATGAGTTCGGATGCCTCCTGTAGAGAAAACGATGATGGTGTCTTATCGTATATTCTTGCAATGAACATACCATAAACAATCGTTTGAGCATAGAAATCAGCAAACTGTTCCTCGGTCATGTCATGCACGAGGAACTTTTTGAAAGCATCTAATTTTATATGTAAATCTTTATCTTCTTTAGTCTGATTTGTTCCAGTTTTAGACAATGCTATAGAAAGAATCTTAGCTATAACCTTTGCTTTTGCAGCAAGTGTTTCTGCAAGAATTCTTGCGCTATTTATTGGTTGAGGCTTTGCTTCTATCAATTTAGAAAGAAGTTTGGCAAAAGCAGATATTTGCTCCTCATCTTCAGTAGGAACTATATGTTCATCTTTTTTATCTGCTATTTTCGCAGACAAAGTTTCTTCTCCTTTCTCATAAAGCACGAATTCAAGATAATCAGTAAATGCAATGGTGTTAATAGCTTTCTTATATCTGTCAAATTGCTCTTTATGTGCTTTATCATTTTCACCTCTCAGATCCTTATCAAACAAGTCTTTTGTTTCAATAAATGAGATGATAGTATCCCCTTTACGCAACTCGAAATCAGGAGCTCCGTATTCCTTGCGCTTAGGTTCATTGATAATCTGAATAAGGACGCTATTTTTTTTAGGCTTAGGTAAAAATGTATTAAGCAGAGTTTCTAATGCTCCACGAAAACTATGTTCTGTAGTTTCGCCAGTTTGATAAATAGTATCAACTGCCTGTATATATAGACTTATTGAATTTGTCATATTAATAATAGTTTATTGTTTAAATCCTAATGTCTTCAGAAGTGTATGGTGTGCTGGTGATAAGTCTTGCACTTGGACACGATGAGCCTGTGTCGGTAGGCTGCCCATTATACAATGAAGCGTCAGCCGTTAAAGGCTGTTTGGTGTTATCTTTCAATGTCATTGCTCAGAGGTTAGATTTTGTCAATAGACTTTCTTTTGATAGAATTGTCAATTATTGACCATAAAAGTAAGAAATCTTATTCAGACGAAAGAATAAATCATGGGGAATCTTTATCTTTGGCATCACATTTCTGTAATTTGAGGTTATTTGTAGCAATTGATACTACAAATCGCCTCTCATTGTCATTTTCTGGATAAACCTTGTGACTTCTTTTTTGTTGATGCTCCTAACCCTAACTTCTGTGTTCCGTCCCAATTTGTAAGTTGGTCAGCACAACCATTGGAGCCACCGAGTGAAACGTATGTATCTGCGCAGCACGACATGTGATCAATGAACGAAAGGAAGTTCTGAATGATGGGTTCGTTATAAACAACCTCATCGGTAGCAAAGAGTTTTGTCCAGTGTGCGACACATTCTCTCCGATAATTGCCACAACCATTCCAATCCATGCTTGCGAGAAATCTGTCAACAGCAGATGCTACTCCTTGTGGAGAGCGAAGCGCAATGTTGGATTTTGTGGCAGTAGCCATAATACCATAATAGATTGCTTTGGCTTCTTTTTCATCGAAATCTATTCTGCTTGATTGCGAAAAGGCTTTGAACTTGTTCATGACCTTCGTTGATGAATCGGTCAAGTACACCTTGGTATTAGTCTTGTTGACAGACTTGCGTACACCTTTATTCTGCTTGTCACGTTCAGCGTTGATGGCCACGATCATGTTCGACGAGGGGCAGGAACTGAACTTCTCTTTCTGGATTGGCGTATTCTTGATAATCCTCTCCGTGGTGCTTCAGACGATATTGTCGAGGAAGAAAGGGAGATGCATCATGTTGGTAATTATAGCGAGGACAATGGCAAGAAAGTATTGAAATAAAAATAGTAGGGTCTGATATAGACAGAAAGAAGGGCATCTCTTCAAGGTTACAAGCCAAAGGCAAGTAGCTTAGAAGAGGTGCCCTTTCTTATGGGTTGAACCGTGGAATGTTATTTCCAAAGCACCTTACGGCAGGTACCATCGGAATATTTCACGATGTAAATTCTGCCAGAGCAAGGTGTAGTGACCTTCATTCCGTCCATGGTGTAGAGAGCGTCCACTTTGGCAGCTTGGTCCGTTGTGGCGTTTGTGTGGTTGATGCCACTTGTGGTCTTGTATTCCACACAAGGCGTAATGGCAATAGACGTTGGGTCGTCGGTGTTTTTAAACCACTTGTATGTGCCCAGACCGTTGCCGTTGGCGTCTTGGTCTTCTACGTGTTGCCATGCCGTGGTCTTCTTGTCCTTGTCACGGCGCAGGCAGAAGATGGAGATGTCGTCGCTCGTGTAGGGCGAAACTTCGAGGGTGGTGTTGGGGAAGGGGCCCGCAACAACAAAGAATTCCTCACCAGCTTTCAGGTTCACGGTTTTGTCAAGAACAAACTTCGTGGCAAGATAGTCGTTGTCGCTATACTGCAAGTCGCCTGCCTTGACAGAGGCTGTGGCAAGCACTTCTCCCGGTTCGCCGTTATCGGCAACGGCATTTAGGGTGAGTGTGATAGGATAGTCGGGGTCGTTGGCTGTGACGGATGCAAAGAAAACCGAAATGGAGTCAATTGTTGCATCGGCCAAAGGAGCCTTGTATTTCTCGGCAAACTTGTCGATGCCGAGCCAGTTTGACCCTGCATAGTTGCCGTACCAGCCGAGGGATATCTTCTGAAGGTTCTTGTTCTCCTCTGTGTTGATGTTCCACACATACTGTGCTCCGCCTGCCTGAATGGCATATTGCAGGATGTCGTTGCTCTGTCCAGCATCGTTCTTGGCGGTCAGTCCAACGCTCACGGTGCCTTCTTTCGTAAAGGTGACGGTGGGGTTCTGCTCGGTGCTCGTCTCTATGTCGGCAAACTGGAACACCCATTTCCATTCTGTGGGATTGCCGGTAGACAAGTCACGGAAGGTGACGGGCACATTCGTAGGAACGAACACGCCTACCCATGGGCTCTCGTAGCCTTCTTCCGGCAAGCCTATCTGTGCGGTAGGAGCTTTCTGTGAAACCACCACAAAGCCTTTGCGTTCTTTCTTGTCGCTCTGTTCACCACGCTTTATAGTGAGTGTCACGTCGTAGGTTCCTGCAACGTTGTAGGTAACCACGGGATTTTCCTCGGTTGAAGCTTCGGTGTCGGCACCTGGGAACGACCATTCCAAAGTCTCGGGATTGCCAGTTGCAAGGCTTTTGAAGCCGATGCTTTCTCCTTCGAAGATGTGTATGGCTTCTGAGGCAGACGGGTCGTCCTTGACAAGCTGGAACCCGTCAATAGCAAGGTCTTCTCCGCCAAACGGATAGTCGAACTCAAACTTTACCTTCTTGCCTGCAAAAGCCGAGAGGTCGAAGGAGAACTTGTTCCAGTTAGGGCCTGTATAGGCGTTTTCCTGTGCCCAGTTGAAGGCGTTGAGCAGGGTGGTGCTTTCGCCACTCTCGGTGTCGATGGCATTGAAAGTCCACTTGCCGTAGATAAGAAATCCTGCTTGGAAATAAGCATAGAACTCTACCTTGCTTCCGTCTTCAATGGTGAGGGTGGGGCTGGAGAGTTTTGCGCTGCCCGAGTTTTTGGCATCGTATTTGATGAAAGCGGACGAGACATCGTCTGCCTTTATGGCGTTGAACTTTTTGTTGGCAAGTTGCCATCCGCTTTCTACTGTCCAGTCGTTCATAGCTTCTTCCGAGTCGAATTCCTGATCGTAGTAGGCCACGGTTGCTTTGTCTGTGGTGAAGTCGGCCTTCAAGGGTTGGTTAATGACAAACTGGGCGGTAACCACTTCGCTGTTCTGGTTGTATCCGCGTGTCATTACATAGAGCGTGCAGCTCTTGTCGATGGTGAACGAGGTGGATTTTCCTTCCACTACGGTGCTCTTAGTGACGTCTTCCTGAAATTCGTCAGCGTCTTTGGCGGTGGTGGAATACCATATTGTCACGGCGTTTTCGTCGTCGGTGGTCACCGTTACGTTCTGTGGGGCGTCAAACGTTCCGCCCAACGGTGTTACTACTGGCGTCTTCAGCGGTTGTTTGGCCTCGACAGTGACAAACATTTTCGCTTCGCCGGGCTTGAATTCTGCGTTTCCTGCAAATGATGCGGTGATGATTACCGTTTATGTCTGCTCTACATACGAGGTGGAAAGTATTCCGTTTTCATTAACGGAGCATACGTCCCATTGTGACGACTTGTACTCAATGGGGGAGAGTTGGTTGGGGTTGAGCAGGTCAGCATAGCCGTCATCGCCCGAGGTGAGGGTGATGTTCTGTTTATAGAAACTGAGTTGTGGGTCTTTGCGTATCACATATTTAGCTTCTGTTACGTCGCTATACTCACTTCCTTCTTTTACAACCGCCTTCAGCGTGGTGGTAGTGTCTATGACGAGCGGAGCAGAATAGTTTTGGCGCGCAGTTGTCTCCACCCGTGGGTTGCTGCCGTCGGTGGTGTAATAAATGGTGTGTTCGGCGATGGAAGCACCATTGGCACTTATCTCCACCGTCTGCGGTTCGTCGTAGGAGCCGGCAGTAGGAGAGAAGGTCGGGGCGGAAACGCCAGATGCGGTTTTTACATATTCTACTTCAATCTTGCGAATATAGAGCGGTCCCTTGTTTTCGCTGGTCTGCTGGAAGCGGATGTCTATCTCTCCTTCCTGTGCCTCTTCGGCAGAAACCGTAAATTCATACTCGGCTTCGGTGGAAGCGAGCGTGGCCGAAGAGTTGCCATTGCAGAGATAGTTTTTGCCATTGACGGATGCAGCCACGTTGCCGGCATACTCGGCTTTCTGTACACGGGCGGTGACACGCACGGCCGTCACCTTGCCTTCAATGCCGGTTGTCCAGAGCCGTGCACTCGTCGGCGGTTCGCTTGCCGAGCCGATATACTGGCCCATGTTGGCAGTAAAGGCATAAAGCGTTGTTCCTTCTGCCGAAACGTTCCATTGCACATTGTTCAGTTCGGTGGTGTAGAACTCTTTTTCCACTCTGTTTGAGCCGAAGTTGTAGAAGCCCTGTCCACCGTTGGCCTTAGACGTGTTCCATGTGAACGACCACGTGTCTGCTCGCATTGCTTGTGGCAATAGCGAGAGCATAATGGCAAACAAGAATAGCAATTTTTTCCTCATAAGTTTAAAATGTTATTGATTATATGGTTGGATGTAGTTAATTGTAAATTGCAATAGAAGCGCAAATATACGAAATAATCTTGCAACCTCCCACTTTCTTACATCTTTATTTTTACCATTTGTAACGGATTACCAATTTTTGTGACTGGTTTCTAAAAGATAATGCGTATAGAAACAAAAGAAACGACCATAAAGTTTCCTTTGACAAAAAAACTGTACCTTTGCAATTAAGATATATTATATATAAGCTATGAACGGAATATACACGATACTGTTGCTAATTGCAAGCAACATTTTCATGACGTTGGCATGGTATGGACATCTCAAGTTGCAGCAGACAGGCGTTACGGCGTCATGGCCGCTTTTGGCGGTAGTTGCCTTCTCGTGGGGGATAGCTTTTTTTGAATACTGTTGTCAGGTGCCTGCCAACAGGATGGGGTTTGTCGGTAACGGTGGTCCCTTTACGCTTGTCCAGCTCAAGGTGATACAAGAGTGTGTGAGCCTTGTGGTGTTTACGGTCATCATCAACATGATGTTTACTGGGCAAGGACTTCACTGGAATCACTGGCTTGCGTTCTTGCTGCTTATTGGAGCTGTCTATTTGGTGTTCTTGAAGTAAGTCTTGCGCCTGTGACATCCTTTAGATGCTCAGTGTTTATTTCGTCCTAAGTTTTGTTACTGTAATTAGCCACTTATACCAACCATAATTCTACTGGCAACAGTTATAACGAGTTAGCTTGCAAACATATCCCTTGGGTGGAGCCTAATACACCGAGCAAGCTCAGTAATTAGGAAAACATACCAGCAACAGATAATCAACAAGATTTGGGCACAGGCAGGAATGAAGGCGTTGTCTGAGATAGCAAACATCTATCCTCGTATGACGAGCATTCACGACAGCAGCCTCTTTGACAATAGTTTTGCTATGGACTTCGTCAATCATGGTGACAAAATCATCTCTTGTGCAATGTACTTGTACATCGGTTATATCAACGAAGCTACCAACTTTGATGAAAGCCAAGGAGGTGGCGGTAGCGATACCAAGGATTGGGGACGTGAGAAGGACGAAGATGAGATAGTATGGATAAGACGATGTTTGCGGCAAGCAACTCGGATGGTAAAGCCAAGAAAGGGCAAAGGGTTGAGTCGATAAAATAAGGGAGGGGTGCATACTTTGACACGCCCCTCCCAAATACTTTTACCTCTCGCAAGTTTCCTTACATATCACTATTTAGTAGCGACTTGAATAGTGAGACGAGTGTGAGCTATGCGAGCTGTGAGAACTGTGCGAAGAATGAGAACTATGCGAGTAGTGTCCCGCAAGAGAACTCTTTACCATGTCAATGGCTTTCTGCAAAACCAAAGGTTGGTTCTTCTGCTTCTCAATTTGATTAGCAGACAAAGAATATAAAGGCATACTTTGTCTGCTAATTTAATGTTTTATTTGTTGGGAGGAGTTCCGATATATTTCTTCCCATTATAAATGTATATGCCCCAATAGTTTGATGGAGTGGTCCGTCCTTGCAAGTCGTAAGCCACTCCATTTCTTGGACCATCGTTTCTGTGCGGCAAACTTATCCCTGTCGTTCCACAGTTGAGCTTGGCTACGGACATGGCGTTCCCTGTATAATGTACCATCCATAACAAGTCATTTTTTTGTCGATAATTAATTTCAAAACTTCGTTATGGGCTATCCCAGAGTTCTCCACGTTATAGTCCTTCCACGTGGTGCCATCAAAAGATGTAATGCCTATGTTGCCTCCTAATGCCAGCCATTTATTATTGTTGTCATCTATTTTAATATCTGATATGAAGTTTCCTTTAATTGGTGAATTGCTTAAATTGTATGTGGTCGTTTTGTCACCATCAATACAAGTCAGACCATAGCCTTTTTCTGGCGTCATTTCGTCTGGACGTTCACTATCTCTGCAGTTTAGCCATACGGCATCGTTTTTGTCAATGGCTATAGCACCAATGTAGTCAGATGGAGTGTTATAGCGTATCCATTTATTGCCATCATATTTATACAGTCCACCACCATAAGTTCCACACCAAAGATGTCCTTTGCTGTCGAAGTCCATACAACTCACGTTGTTGGTTTGTAGGGCAGTGTTACTCTTATCGAATCTGAACCAAGAAGTGCCGTCATGGCAGTAAATGCCATTTGCGGTAGCTATCCACATGTTGTTCTGTTTATCGAATTTCGTTTGGGAAATATAGCTTTTGCCAAATGGAAGATTATCTCGAAGAATCACAGTGCTATCTTTTTCTGAAATTTTTATATAAGCAGTGTCTCCGATGTTCCATTGTATCCATGTGCTACCATCATTGTCCATTATCGTCTCGTGAATTTGTGGATAGTGTTTGATGTGGGTTTCTTTAGAGTGTAAATTGTATGTCATAAGCCCTTCTAAACAACCTCCCCAAAAGTTGCCTTTCTCGTCAACGCATCCGCTGCCAGTAAGCGTATTGGTCTGAATAGAGTTAGCTTCAAGAGGTATAACGGAAAGTCGCTCGTTGTTTAATTTCAGCAACCCTTGGTATCTTGACCCGACGTATACATCTTCGCCATCAACATCTAATGACAGTAGGTAGTCGTTGGTGTAATTTGAATCGTATATGATCTTGTGAAAAACATGACCATCATATTGGAAAAGGAAGTTACCTCCAACTCCCCATACATTTCCACCGTCGTCTATTTTCACATCCGCGATGCTGTTTGTTGGAATATCAGAGTTCTCCATATCAAAATAGGTAAAAAACTTACCGTCATATTTGACAAGTCCGTCATTGGCTGTTGCTAACCAAACATTGTTGTGTTCATCAATGGCCATTTTATTTGTGCTACCACACGTTGTATTATCGTTTGTCGAGCGTACAGGTTCTAAGCCATCGTTAGTCAAGATGAAAAATCCAATATCCTCATTCCATGCGTTGTACCAGCTTACATAAGTGCGCATATTGTCGCAAATCTGAATGTCGCTAACGTAGGCAAATGGCGATAGTAGATTATAAAAAGGGTAAGCGTCGGAGAGCTTGCCGTCTTTAAAGCGATAAAGATAGTACATGCCGCCCAGTAGCCATTGTTCATTATCTTCAAATGCAATAGATGTGACATACTGATTTGTCATAGTGCCAGAAATATCGATTGGCTTAATGCCATTGTCGTCCATTTTTGCTAAACCATAGTAATGGTTGCACAGCCAAAGCTCAGAAT
>OIZT01001336.1_pt1 | contig 11497 bp, 11 predicted proteins | sample 1588611 | NCBI WGS metagenome assembly OIZT01 (sample SAMN03283278) | human gut metagenome | biome: human-associated habitat; material: feces | host: Homo sapiens | place: Peru | collected 2012
ATGAGATAAAAACTTATCTCATTCTCAATCACTTATAAAAAATACGTACTTTCTCATTTATAAATTTTATGTTTCACTTGCAAAAATACTATTTTTCTTTGAAAAAAGAAAGCATTTTTGAAAAAAAATCTTTTTTAAGATGTCCGATTTTTCAATTTCATACGTCTATAGAGTGTAAAGGTTATGAGAACAGAAGAATTCAACCATATCATCCTACCGATGCGCTGCGACCTGAAAGCGTATGCGCTAAGGTTGACTGAGAGTGACGACAATGCCGAAGACCTCGTGCAGGAAGTCATGCTCAGGCTGTGGGACATACGCCAGAATATCAAGGCAGAAGATAACCTCAAGGCGCTCGCCATCACCATCATGCGCAACAAGTTTTATGACCAGTGCCGACATGAGGAGCGGAACTTCACCACCGACAAGGTGATGGAAGTACCCATAGAAGACCGGCGGGCAGAGCAACGGGACGAGGTAAACCTCATCAAGCAGATAGTGGCACAGCTCCCGCCCTTGCAGCAGCAGATATTCCGCATGAAGGAGATAGAAGGCTATACTGCCGATGAAATCATGCAGATAACGGGATGCACTGCCGATAATCTCCGAAAGAATCTCTCCAGAGCCCGACTCAAAATTAGAGAGACCTATATGAATATCGTGAAACAGAACAAAATAAAGAAGGAGGAAAGAATATGAACGATAAAATAAAAAGAATCGATGAATTCAAGGATATCGATGAATTCAAGACAATACAGTACTTGCTCGACAAGTATATGGATGGTGCCACATCCAATGAGGAAGAGACAACGCTCAGAAAATATTTCGAAGAGCATGCCAATGATATTCCGGAAGAATGGGAATCCTATCGCGCCCTCTTCAGCTATATAGGATTCGAACAAATGAATCTTTCTCAAATTCTAAAAGAAGAGGAGAAGGAGGAGGATTTCGAAAAGGAAGATATTGCAAAGGAGATTATCGAAACGAAGGAAGAAGAGGAAATCCCAAAGAAGGAAGCTTCTCGCAGCAGATGGCTCAAATATTTCAGCATTTCTGTGGCAGCAGCCGCTATCATCGCATTCATGCTTGTGGGCATCCAGAAGATAGCCCAGCCTCAGCCTGAATGTTATGCGGTTATCGATGGGAAGGTTTATACCGACCAGGAATTCGTTCACCACGAAGCCCTGGATGCCCTGGAAGATGTTTCGGCAGATTCCGAAGATCCATTCAGTGCCCTGGATATGATGAAACAATAAATCAAACTATAAAGTATAATATATATAATAAGGTATAGAATATGAAACGATGCAACTTGATAAAACGCTTCTTCATCGGACTGCTTCTTATCGTGGTAGCCTCGATTTCGGCTAATGCCCAGGAGGGGCTGTACGTAAAAAGCATATTCCAACGCTTCGGGCATGCCAAGGGATGCAAGATGGTTACGATGAAGAATACGCAACTCAAAGGTTACAGGCTCAAGATATACAAGAGCTTGGTATATAAGAACCACGCCACGGAAATAGCCCACTATCTGAAGTCCGACCGCAAGGCCGCAAAGAAAATCAGAGAGGTGGTGGAGAATGGCAAGATGGTGAGCGGCTATTACATGATGGCACCCTTAAGCAATGGCGACAACCGCTTCATCCTCTTCAGCAACCCGAGTGAAAGCAAGGGAACCGTGATTTATATCGAAGGCAACCTGTCGCCCGAAGATATCATGCAACTCTGCTATTCCAGAAGATAGAAACAACATCTTCCTTCTGGAATCTTCTCAATAAGAATAAGAATAAGAAACAACATAAAATATAGTATTATGAATATCAAAAACGTAATGATGTTGGCTGCCATGATGCCAGCCTTCGCCCTTGCTGAAACCAACAGCAACTGTACACCAGCCTCTGTAGAGGCTAACGACACCACAATCAGAGTAAACGACCAGAACATCGTCATCAAGCAGGATGGCGAACAGACTTCTGTGAAGATATATAAGATGAACGGCAACGAGATGACCAAGATTTCCGAAACCCAATTCGTAGATGGTCAGGAAGTAGAAAAGGTATTTGTCACCTCACCATTCATCCCTCAGACCTTGAGCAAGCGCAAGCGCAGTCTGGAGAGTCATTATCCAACCTTCTTCTTCGGCTGCAGCCAGTTGCCAGGCAGCAGGGGAAGCATGGGAGGCAACAACGAGATGCACAGTCGCGACTCCAAGTCGTGGGAATGGGGCATCACCCTCACCAGTCTCTGCTTCCGCCTTTCCAACGAAATGGCGCTCACCTCCTCTCTCTCCATCGGACAGGTACACCACCATTTCAAGGACAATTATGTATTAAGCACCGAAAACGGGGTATCGGCAATGACTCCGATAGAAGGCGAGACGCTGAAGAAAAGCTATATCAGCTACAATGTGCTCCGCCTGCCTATCATGCTGGAGTGGCAGAAGCGCATAGGATGCCATGATGCATTCCTGGCGTTAGGTCCATCGGTAGAATACCGCTGGCACGAGCATTCCCGCTACTTCATAGGCAAGCACAAGCATACCGAAACGGGCGATATCAACCTCAACCCTATCGGCCTGAACCTGGAAGCCCGTGCCGGCTACTCAGGAGTGATGCTCTACGCCCGTGCCGGAATAACCCCGCTGCTCAACAAGACCAAGGCTCCCGAGTGCTACCCGATGACCATCGGCTTAGGATTTAGATTGTAACATAGCTGCAATGTAGCAGAAATATAGCTGTAATGTAGCAAAACATAACTGAAACTGTCCCCATCTGAAACACCCATTCAGATGAGGACAGTTTTTTATTCTGCCAAATTCGGGAATTAAAAACGGCCAAATTCGGGAAAAATAATCGGCCAAATTCGGGAGTAAACTACAGCCAAATTGGGTAACAGATTTCGAAAATCGCAGCCAAATTGGGTAACGAATCACAGCCAAACTAGGTAACGATTCACGGCCAAATTTGGTAACGAATCGCAGCCAAATTAAGTAACAAATCACAGCCAAATTAAGTAAAAATATGCCGCCAAATTTGGTAATTCCAAGATTTTATCGTATATTTGCAGCCGAAACAAAGGAGATTCAACATGAAAGAATACAAGAAAAGAATTGCAGATAAACTATTGGAATACAGACTCGAAGAAGTTGGAGCCGTATTGATAGAAGGGCCAAAATGGTGTGGAAAAACTACCACAGCAGAACAAAAGGCCAAAAGCGTGCTATATATGGCAGATCCAGACAACCAAAACAACTATCTGGAAATGGCAAATTTAAAGATAAAAATGCTCCTGAAAGGAGAAAAGCCACGACTCATTGACGAATGGCAAATCATACCGCAAATCTGGGATGCCATCCGATTTGAAGTGGACCACCAGGGTGAGGAAGGCTTGTTTATCCTCACAGGATCTGCCGTGCCTGCATCTTCCGAAAAAATACATCACACAGGTACAGGACGTTTCGCCTGGATTACCATGCGACCTATGTCATTATGGGAATCAGGAGAATCTACAGGAGAAGTTAGCATCAGCGAACTGTTCAAGGGAAATGCAAACCTGGAAGGTTTCAACAAATTGAAACTGGAAGACATCGCCTATCTCGTCTGCAGAGGTGGCTGGCCTAGTGCCACTACCAAGAACCCAAGAGCCGCTTTGCGACAGGCTTACGACTATTACGATGCGGTGGTAAAGACTGATATTTCAAGAGTGGATGAAATCAGCAGAAACAGCGAACGAACCAAGCTACTTCTGCGTTCATACGCCCGTTCACAAGGTGGCCAAGTAAGTATCGGAGCCATAAGACAAGACATGATGGAAAACGATGATGAGACACTGGCAGACAAGACTGTACAGAGTTACATTGGTGCACTCAAAAAAATCTTCGTCATAGAGGACATGCCTGCCTGGAATCCGAACCTTCGCAGCAAGACAGCTATCCGTTCGGCTGAAACCCGATATTTCGTTGATCCATCCATTGCGGTGGCTGCTTTAGGTCTAGGTCCTGATGATCTCATCAACGACTTGGAGACTTTCGGTTTGCTTTTCGAGACCCTATGCGTCCGTGATCTTCGTGTATATGCTGATGCCATCGACGGCAACGTATATCATTACCGCGACAAGAACGGTTTGGAATGTGATGCAGTTATCCATCTCCGCAACGGCTCATACGGCCTCATCGAAATCAAGCTGGGTGGTGCACAAGCCATCGAAAAAGGAGTCTCTACGCTAACTGCTCTTGCAGATAAGATAGACACGACCAAGATGAAAGCTCCATCTTTCATGATGGTACTCACTGCCATAGGCGACTATGCTTACCGCAGAGAAGACGGAGTATATGTGGTACCTATCGGCTGCTTGAAAGACTAGTTTGGGATGGGATACAGACTCAAAAATCCTATATATAATAAAAATTGCTCCTATATATAATTAAGGTGTAAACCCATCAAAACAGCTAAAAAATGCCCGAATACCACAAACGTGGTAGCAGGAATACTACTCATATGCTATTTCAGAATCCAAAAAATCGCCGTACCTTTGCAGCGTCAATCAGAACAAACAGCATGATGACTTTCAGAAGGGCATCAGAATGTCTTTCAGAAGAATGTCTTTCAGAGAGAGAACATCAATCTGATTTCTGGGCGACAATTTATATAAATGAATAAGATTGAGTATTAACGTAAAATTAAAGAAAGGACATAGATTATGAGTACAGAAAAGAAACTTCGCTTTGAGACACTTCAGTTGCATGTAGGTCAGGAAAATCCAGATCCAGCTACCGATGCACGTGCGGTGCCTATCTACCAGACCACAAGTTACGTGTTCCGCAACTCTCAGCACGCTGCCGATAGATTCGGACTCCGTGACGCAGGTAACATCTATGGTCGCTTGACCAACTCTACTCAGGGTGTATTCGAAGACCGTGTGGCTGCCCTCGAGGGTGGTGTAGCAGGTTTGGCTGTCGCTTCTGGTGCTGCCGCCGTTACCTACGCTCTACAGAACATCCTTCAGAATGGCGACCACATCGTAGCTGCCGACAACATCTACGGTGGTACTTATAACCTCATCACTCATACATTATCCACACAGGGTGTTAGCTACACCATCGTAGATCCTCGTAACTTCGAGCAAGTAGAGGCTGCTATTCAGGACAATACCAAAGCACTCTATGCAGAGACCTTCGGAAATCCCAACTCAGATGTAACCGATATCGATAAGTTGGCAGAGATTGCTCATCGCCACAACATCCCATTGATTATCGATAACACCTTCGGCACCCCATACCTCATCCGCCCTATCGAGCACGGAGCAGATATCGTGGTTCACTCTGCTACCAAGTTCATTGGCGGTCACGGTTCATCTCTCGGTGGCGTCATCGTAGATGGCGGTAAGTTCGACTGGAAGGCAAATGCCGACAAGTTCCCTACTCTCGCCAAGCCAGACCCTTCTTATCATGGTGCCGTATTCGCAGATGTAGCCGGAGCAGCAGCCTTCGTAACCAGAATCCGTGCGGTCATCCTTCGTGATACCGGTGCAACCATCTCTCCATTCAATGCCTGGATTCTTCTTCAGGGCTTGGAGACATTGAGCCTCCGTGTAGAGCGTCACGTTCAGAATGCATTGAAGGTGGTAGAATATCTGGAGAACAATCCTAAGGTGGCTAAGGTTAATCACCCAGCCGTTCCTTCTCATCCAGACCACGAGCTTTACAAGAAGCTCTTCCCTAACGGCGGTGGTTCTATCTTCACCTTCGATATCAAGGGCGGCGAGAAAGAGGCATGGGAGTTCATCGACCACCTGCGCATCTTCTCTTTGCTGGCTAACGTAGCCGACGTGAAGTCACTGGTTATCCACCCAGCAACAACCACCCACTCTCAGTTGAGCCCAGAGGAATTGGAGGAGCAGCACATCTATCCTTCTACCGTTCGATTGAGCATCGGTATCGAGAACATCGACGACCTGATTGAGGCTCTCGATGAGGCATTTACCTACGTAAAGTAAAAATATTAATGATTTAAATTAGAGTACAGTTATGGCAAAGATATATAAGCAGATTACTGATTTAATCGGTAAGACCCCATTGGTAGAATTGGGTAAGTATTCAGCATCCAAGGGTTTGGAGACTCCTGTAATTGCTAAGGTAGAATTCTTCAATCCTGGCGGAAGCGTAAAGGATCGTATCGCCCTTGCGATGATCGAAGACGCTGAGCAGAAGGGCATCCTGAAACCAGGTGCCACCATCATCGAACCAACCAGCGGTAACACGGGTGTAGGCCTAGCTCTGGTATCAGCCGTAAAGGGCTATCACCTCATCCTCACCATGCCTGAAACCATGAGTGTGGAGCGCAGAAACCTGGTGAAGGCTTACGGCGCTGAAGTGAGATTGACCAGCGGCAAGGACGGAATGCCTGGTGCCATCAAGGCTGCCGAGGAGCTCCGCGATTCCATCCCAGGCTCTGTGATTCTGGGACAGTTTACCAACCCAGCCAATCCTACCAAGCACTATGCCACAACCGGACCAGAAATCTGGGCAGATACCGATGGCGAGATTGATATCTTCGTAGCCGGTGTAGGAACCGGTGGAACCATTTCGGGTATCGCCAAGTACTTGAAGGAGCAGAATCCTAACGTGAAGGTGATTGCCGTAGAGCCTGCCACATCGCCTGTATTGAACGGCGGACAGAGCGGTCCTCACAAGATTCAGGGCATCGGTGCCGGTTTCATTCCAGAGACTTACTCTTCAGAATATATCGATGAAGTATTGGATATTCAGAACGATGATGCTATCAAGGCAGGTCGTGACCTGGCTCAGACCGAGGGTCTGCTGGTAGGAATCTCATCAGGTGCCGCCGCCTTTGCAGCCACCGAGATTGCGAAGCGTCCTGAGAACAAGGGCAAGAAGATTGTAGCCCTCTTGCCAGATACCGGCGAGCGTTATTTAAGCACTGTACTCTATGCTTTCGAGGAGTATCCATTGTAATTCACATTCGGATATTTTCTGATGAAAGCAAAATCTATCATAATTTCCCCAACCAGCTTTCCCATAGCAGGTTGGGGATTTGTATTTTTCACGACTCCATCTTTATATTTTTCTTAGCCGTTACAATTCTATGGTCCTGCAGTAACCATCATTACCTTTTACTTCAACAGAATGCTCATTCCACCGATATATGTATTTATATTCTGGAGGCAGGATAATGAATGTACTGGTAGCAGCAGTGGTCAGCACGTCGATGATATCCTCCAGCATCCTCTGCTGGTAGTCATAAAGCTTGATTTTCTTCATCAAAAGAAATTATATGAGAAGACAATAGCCAACAAGATGAGCCGAGCTTTTATTCAAAGCTCAGCCCATCTTATCGTATATAATTAAAATTTAAAATCTAATCCCTTTGTGTTTCTCTGATATTATTTATATAACTTTCCAAAAGTACGACTTTTTTCATAACCACCAAGAAAATCAAAAGAAATCTGTGTAAATCCGTGAAATCTGTGGGACTAATAAACAGCAAAGAAGAAAATCTGCGTCATCTGCGAAATCTGCGTGACTAAACTCCAGCCCAAATAGGGCTTCAAGAAAAGAAGATTCCGAAAGATTATCTCCTGTGTTTAAGCCTCCAGAAGAAATGCCATGTTCTGAAGATAGGCTCACAAAGAGCCTCAGCAGGGAAATATCTCACGAAGTGCATATTTCTCCATATCTTCAGAAAATACTTCTTTGCCATGCCTTGTTGTGTAAAATGCCCATACTTGGTGAAGTGCTGTCCAAAGTTGCCACCATTCAGTATCTCTGCTAACAACAACTTTCCTCGCTTCTCATCCATCGGAGCAATCATCTTCTCCTCTGATAGCCCCAATGCCTCATGCAGCACATACATCACCGCCCCAGCAAACTTCCACAATCCAAGATATTTCAACTCTCGCTGCAATGCCGCCTGATTCTTCACTCTTCCCTCTTCACTCTTCACTAAAACAAAGTAGTAATCAATGATTTGTCTCATTCCAATACCCTCATCAAAGAAATGGTGATAAAGATGTGTCAGCTGATAAATCACATTAAATGCCATCGTTGGTATAGCAATTTCTCCAATACCGTCTGGCAGGCTAACAACATTTGAGCATTGCAAATCCGCATTCCGCTTGAACCACTTCTGCAATCTGGCATGATAAAGATGATTATTCATAGAGCAAGGAAAGAAATGCAGTTCTACAGGTACACCATCCATTGTTGTTTCAAGATGATGAAACCTTATATCATCCTCTAGTTGAAAATGAGTCTTAGCATATTCTGTTATATCTTCTCTGCTTGCATTCATCCAAACATCAATATCCCCAGGAGTACGGGAATATGGATTCGGATACATCAAGGCATTGCCTTGACCTTTCAAGATACAGCATCGCAATCCATCTACTCTAAATTTTGAATAGAGTTTAGCAGCAACTCCATTCACCTTTACGTTCTGTCGACGAATTTGTTGTGCCGCTCCCATCCAAGTCATTAGTAAATTCTTTCCAATCGGATTCTGTTTTAACTCATTAGGATATTCTTTTCCTAATCGCTCAATACCATCAAAACAAAACCCCAATATCGCTTGCTTAGAAGCAAAGGAATACAGATGTTCCCAGTCTATATCGGCAACAACATTACTCATATTATCCTTTCCACCAAGACAATATTTCAGAAAATCAAAAATCATATCATTTATTCAGATATGCAATAAAATAAAATCTATCTCGTTTCTATAATATAAAAAGTAGAAACATGAGATTACGACATATCCATAGTATAATTAAACAATTTCGGCTCCTTCTTTGGCGAATTCTTGATGCCATAGACCGCAAGCTCGGTCCAGGTCCAGGCGACCATCGCCTCTAACCCACATTCAAGACAAAGTTTTACATGAACTTTGCCTTGATGAACTGTGGCACCTTCCAAGCCATTTTCATCAGCTTTGTCAATGCCACAGGCTTGAAGCCGTAACCAGAATAAACCCTGATGTCTTCATCCCACATTTTCTTTCGCTTGGCAGAATCAGTACTCATACCACCCATGCGCATTCTCGTTACGAACTCCGGGAGATACGCAACCTTCAGATGGCAGTTATACAGATAGTTCACCAGGAGGTTGGTATCAGCAGCAATCTTGTAGCTCTCATCATAGAGACCACATTTCATCATCACCTCACGCTTGATATAGCAAGTAGGATGCAAAGGCAGCCAGCCACATCTCACCTTCCAACGAGCATACTTGCCTCCAATCCATTTTCTCACCACCTTATTAGTATTCTGCTCATTCACAAAGATACCATCGGCATAAAGGAAATCGCAATCCGTCTCCTCCATCTTCTTCACTACGTGTGATACTGTATCCTTGGCAAACATAAAATCATCCGAATGGCAAAGAGCAATCACATCACCCGTCGCCATACGAATACCCTTGTTGATAGCCTCATACATACCATGGTCAGGCTCAGAGATAAACTTCACCTTATCCTCATTACCGGCGATAGCCTCACGGATAATCTGAGCAGACTGGTCCTTAGAAGCACCATCCACAATGATATACTCGATGTCAGGATAATCCTGCGCCAACACACTCTCCACAGCACCGCGAATCGTCTTCTCACGGTTGTAACAACTTGTTATAATCGAAACTTTCATTAGTGTTGCCCTTTATTTATTGTATTTAACCTCGCTGCCATTTCATACATTTTCTTAGTGAAATTAGAATCTAATCTATCTCTGTCTTTAGGATCTCTTCGCAATACTATGTCAATAAGACGTAAAGCAGCAGTAAACCCATTCCGACAATCTTCCTCATTGCACAATATCTTACACAAATGCTCGCAATAAGACTGAACTCGATTGCTATTAAATTGAGGTATTGGAAATTTTTCACACATTAAACGAAATGCCAATAGAATATGGAACTTTACTTTTTTATATTTTCTTGGGATAATTCCATTGTTAAAAAACTCCCCCATCTTATAAGAAGTAAGAGCACTTGTATAATACAAGTCAGGCTTCGTATCAACTGCAAAAATTTTACGCCCAGCTTTATCAAACTCATCAACTATACTACCATAGTATCCCCGTACTTTATCAGGCTTTCCCATCATCATACTGACAAAAGATTGAATCTGATTAGGTATAGTAACTATCTTAAAGGCAGGCACCTGAGTTATGCCATTCTTGTACTGTTTAGAACGGCGCTCATAATAAAGCTTCTCATAAGAATTCTGGGCATTATAATAATCCTCTATTTGCTGTTGAGTTTCTAATAAAGAAATTAATTGTTCCTGTTTTACTTCTGTTTGGCTATTATTTGCAATTATTATTTTATCACGAATTTCCTTATTAGAGGAAACTATTATCTTAACAGAAACCTTCAAACGGTCAATACCAGGAACCTCCTTACACTGATATAAGATATTACAAGTCTGACATCCATTAACAATTTGGAAATCCGATAAAATCATACTCAAACCCGTAGCTTTTAGATTTCTACATATTACTGTAATACCATTATTCATTGCTGCAAATAAATCTATATTACCAGTACAGATAGACTCTTTCATTTTTCTATTGACGGTATTTTCACCCTGAAATGCACGAATATTATCATAGAAGACTTCACTCACTAAATTTCCATCTTCATTCACAAATAGCTTACATAGTTCTTGGAAAGACAATAGACACAGATAACTATCTTCTACATTTTCAACTTCAGGAAGGGATAGCTTTTGATTAACTTTCAACGTTACATTAATCTTTGTTTTTGTTTCCTTATACAAATTCACGAGTTCTTTGTTACCTAACAATTTGCATTCAAAGCCATTAACCAAATCTGTTGAAAGAATATATTCTTTGGCAGATGCTATTTTTGCCAAGAAATCTTCTTGGGCATTATATAGTCCACATGTAACATAATAAACATTGAATTGAGGATTTACACCATCTTTAAAATGGGCACAGTTTTCATAAATATGTTTAATCAGCAAGCGATAATTAACCAAATCCTCATTACATTTAGGTAATAAAGTCTCACCTATAATATCTTTCAATATATTTTGTGCTCCTTCTAATGTCTGACCCAATTCTGCAACATTGAATGAACTTGAAGTTTTTGCTTGAATTGCTACAATTTGAACAGCTAAAGCCCCATTGGCTTTCAACAAATCATCTACAACATCTTTTGTAAAAACAACCTGTCCATTCACAACAACAAACAATCCATCAATTCCCCAATCACCACCATTGCCTATTTTGATGTCATCCAACATCTCTTTGGTTATACTTTCTTGTTTTATATATTTAGATGCTATACAATAAATACAAAAAAGTTCAAAGATATCACTTTCGGTTAAAGAACTATAACCATATTGTTGTTTAAAATCTTCAAAATGCGATTTTGTTATAATATCCATAATTATTTATTTAATTTATTATATCACTACTGTCCAATAAAAAAGGGCAATTCGATCTTTGAAATAGTTGAATTATA
>OIZT01001349.1_pt1 | contig 11395 bp, 13 predicted proteins | sample 1588611 | NCBI WGS metagenome assembly OIZT01 (sample SAMN03283278) | human gut metagenome | biome: human-associated habitat; material: feces | host: Homo sapiens | place: Peru | collected 2012
AACAAGTGAAAACATCGAAGAAGAAATAAGAAATAATGAAGAATATATATTTAGTTTAATTCCGGAACTTAGGAGTGAAGTAGGTTTTGAACATAAACATCCTCATCATTCTTTTGATGTATGGAATCATACTATTGAAGCTTTAAAACATATTGAGCCAGACTTTGAATTAAGACTTATCGTGTTACTTCATGATATAGGAAAACCTTTCTGCTATCAAGATGGAACTGACGGAGTAAGACATTTTAAAGGTCATCCTGCTAAATCAAAAGAAATTTCTACAACTATATTAGAAAGACTTAATATTGAGCCAAAAGATGAAATACTATATATCATAGAAAATCATGATACTTTAATAGATATTAATAATATTAAAAATAGAGAATTAGAAATAAAAAGATTGAAGGTTCAATATGCTGATGCTTATGCACATTCTCCTTCAACCATTAAAAAACGTATATTAAGACTTAATACTATAAAAGAATTAATTTGATTTATAATTTAATACTTCTTCAGCGTCATCTAAATGAATTTTTTCTTTCCCAATAATTTGATAATCTTCATGACCTTTACCAAGTACCAAAAGAATATCATCTTTTTCCATAATATCTATACCATGTTTAATAGCTTGTCTTCTATCAACGATAACCTCATAGTTATCTTTTTTTACGCCTGCAAGTATATCTTTAATTATCATATTTGGATCTTCAGTTCTAGGATTATCACTAGTAAATATTACATAGTCAGATAATCTACTTGCAATTTCTCCCATAATAGGTCTCTTCTTAGGATCTCTGTCTCCTCCACAACCTACAATAGTAATAACGCGATTCTTTTTAAGTTCATTATATGCAGTAACAACTTTTTCAACTGCATCTGGTGTATGAGCATAGTCGATAACAGCAACACCACCATTTACTTTATAGGCTTCACATCTACCCTTAGGCGCTTTAATCATACTAGTTTTACTAACAATTTCATCAATACTGAATCCATATTGATTAAGAATAGATAAAACAGTCATATAATTATAAACATTAAATTTACTTGTAAGTGGTACTAATACATCATAAGTTTTTCCTTCATAACTAAATGTAAGATTTGTTTCACTAGCGTTAGTTTCAAAATTAATGATTTTATAGTCTCCATCAAATCCATATGTAACTCTTTTATGCCCATCTTTTTTAAAGTGAACACTTGCTTCATCATCAGAGTTTACTACTATAACAGCACCATCTTTTAAATGATCAAGAATTAATAACTTAGCTTTTAAATAATTTTCCATAGTTTTATGATAATCTAAATGATCTTCAGTAAGATTAGTAAATCCAATAATAGAGTAATTTACATTAGTAAGTCTATCGTAAGATAAAGCTTGACTACTTACTTCCATAACAACAGTTTTAACACCACTTTCATAAGCATTCATAAGAAGCTTATAGACTGTTAATATATCTGGTGTAGTATTATTAAGCTCAATATGTTCATCTTTATGATAGTATCCAATAGTGCCAATATAAGCAGCATCTACTCCCATATTAAGTAACATTTGATATATTAAATAACAACTAGTAGTTTTACCATTAGTACCAGTAACACCAATTAGTTTCATTTCATTTATTTTATCACCATATTCTTTATGAAGAATTTCTCTTAAATATTTATCAGTATCTTCAACCTTTTCATATGGAATATCAAAGTCTATATCTTTTTCACAAATAATTTTAGAAGCACCATTCTTAATAGCACTCTCTATAAAATCATGTCCATCAACAGTTAATCCTTTTAAAGCTATAAAAGTTTGTCCTTTTTGTACTTTTCTAGAATCACTTTCAAACTTAAACATTTTATCACTTCCTCTAAATAGTATTATAACATATATAAAAATATTATTAATTAATAAGTGTCCACAACTATTCCACATTACATATTACTTAACACTTAGGTATACATAGGTTATTGCTTTTTAAAATTGATAATGCTATGATTTAAATAGAAAATAAGGAGTGATTTATATGTTAGCTGACAGATTTAAAAAAGAATTGAATAAAAATGATTATTATGTAGTAGATCCTAAAACAGGAAGAGAAAAGTCATTAGATACTGATAAGTTAGTTGACTTAGCTAAAAAGGCGTTAAAAAAGGCAGTAATTACAAGTTTAGTAGTTGGTTCGCTAGGAACAGGAGCTTTAGGATACTTATTTGCAGATGAAATAGCTGATTATAAAGAAGAAAAGGCATACAATAAAGCAGTAACAACTGTAGATAAAGAATATAGAGATTCACATGATAAAGTAGAAGAGGGGAGTATTAGTTCACTTATTGATGATCAAAGTTGTTGCTATACAGCATATCCAGATAAAACTCTTGAATTTATTATAGATGGTTTTAGAAGTCCAATTACAAAAAAATGTAATGACCCAGAATGTACTACATGTGAAAAAAATAGAGAACTTGAAAATGAAATAAATGAGATTGTTAAAGCGGATGAAAGATTCACTGAAGCAGTTATAGAACACGAACATAATCAAGAAATGAAAAGTATAAGAGGTAAATAATGGAAGAAACAAAAATAATATATTTGAATGATAAAAAATTTGCAGTAGTTGAAGAATTAGAATATAAAGGTAAAAAATACATGTATTTAGTTAGTACTACAGGTGAAGAAATTCAAATTGTTGAAGAATATACTGAGGATATAAACAAAGTAATAAAAACAGTAAATGATAAAAAACTTCTAGAAATACTAGAAGTAGAATTTGCTAAAAAGTTTTAGGATGCTATGCATCTTTTTTTATTTTATATATAATTCGCATTTAATATCAGAACTTAATAAGTTATTAAACTTAACACCTAAAGATTTATCTCCTACAATAAGACCATAATGAGTAGGAATTACAACATTAGGACTAATTTTATTAGTATAATCTGCTGCTTCTTTATAATCCATAGTATAAGTACCACCTATAGGTATAAAAAGAATATCACATTTAATATTTAAAATATCATCATTAATATCAGTATCTCCCATAATATAGTGTTTTTTATCATTAAGAGTTAATATATAACCAACCCAATCATTACTAATAGGGTGAAAATCTTTATTAACATTATAAGCTCTAACAGTATTAAAATTAATACCAAGAATATCATAATTACCATTAGGCTCAACCATTAAAATATCATCCTCTTTAAAATATTTTATTAATTCTTTATAAGTATCTTTAGTACTTACTATTTTAGTACTATCTTTTTTAATTTTTATAATATCATCAATCGAAAAATGATCATAATGACTATGTGTTACAAATATAGCATCTGCATCATGACTTACTGTATCAATCTTAAAAGGATCTATATAAACTCTAAGATTATTATAAATTATTTTAATACTATTATGTTTAAATACGTATACGTTTTCCATATCATTCACCATATTAATTATACCAAAAAAAGAGCTATTCTGCTCTTAATTTTCTTACATAACTGTCATAAGATTCTCTAGAATTAAAAATTGTTAAATTTGTTCCACATCCTTGCATATAAGCTTTATCTTTAAAGCCATGTTCTCTTAATATTTGATCAGGTACATTTAATCTCCTTTGAGAATCAATAGAATTTGTAGCTAAATATGAATAATAAAGTAGTTGCAATCTGTCACTTAATTCTTGTATTTTTTCTCCATCTGCTGGATTACATTTTTTATTTAATTCATCTATAACTCTTTGCATATATAATAAATTATAAAGTTTTAGTGATCCATATCCATTCTCAACAATAGATATTCTGTCTCCAGCTTCTGCACCAGTAAATTTTGGTATGAATATTCTTCCTTTTGTATCTATACCTGTTTCTTTAAAACCTAAGATTGGTTCATCTCCAAACATATTATCCCCCTTTAAAAACACCAAGATTATACCACAAATTGAATTAAAAATCAATTATAGTTAATAATACTACTAGGAGAATATTATGTATATAATTTATGCTTTAGCAGCTGCTTTATTTTCAGGACTAACTTCTGTATTCGCAAAAAGCGGAATTAATAAAGAAAGTTCATTATTGGCAACATTCATAAGAACTATAGTAATTACACTATTTTTATTTGTAGTGGTACTAATAAATAACAATTTAAATGAAATATTTTCTTTAGATAAAAAGACAATTCTTTTTTTAGTGTTATCAGGAATATCTAATACTTTATTATGGATCTGTTATTTCAAAGCATTAGATTTAGGTACAGTAAGTAAAGTAACACCAATTGATAAAACAAGTATAATTCTTACATTGATTTTATCATCAATATTTCTAAATGAAAAAATAACTATAATAAAAGTATTATCTATAATATTTATATTGGTAGGTACACTTCTAACTATAAGAAAAAATGATGAAGAATCTAAAGATAACAAATGGATACTTTATGCAGTTTTAACAGCAATATTTACGAGTACTACAACTGTCATTAGTAAAGTAGGTATAGAAAATACAAACACTAATTTAACAACATTTTTAAGAACAATAATAGTTTTAATATTATTAACAATTATAACTTTATTTAAAAAGAAATTTAAAGATATAAAAAAACTTAATAAAAAGAACTATTTATTTATAATATTATCAGGTATATCTACATCTTTATCATGGCTATTTTATTTTAAAGCTCTTAGTCTTGGAGAAGCAAGCGTAGTTTTTCCAATAGAGAAGCTAAGTCTAGTGGTTTCAATAGTGACATCAACAATATTTTTAAAAGAAAGACTTAATAAGAAGCAAATTATAGGTATTATCATAATAGTTATGGGTACATCTTTATTATTTTTCTAAAAAACTTCTAGATTTTTAGAATATTTGTTATAATATTTTTGGAAGTGAGTAGTATGAAAGAAAAAATAAAGAATCAAAAAGAAAATATTAAATCTTTAGAAAAGAAATCTAAAGGATTATTTGAAGAATTTAAAACATTTATTAAAAGAGGAAACGTTATTGACTTAGCTGTTGGTGTTGTTATTGGTGGTGCTTTTAGTACAATTGTATCTTCTTTAGTAAATGATATAATAATGCCTATTATTGGAATTATTATTGGTGGTTATGACTTTACAGGATTATCCATAAAAGTAAAAGATGCATCTATCAATTATGGAACATTTATCCAAAATATTATTAATTTTCTAATTATTGCATTTTGTATATTTATTTTAGTAAAAGTAATTAATAAATTTTTACATAAAGCAAAAGAAGAAAAAGAAGAAGTTAAAGAAGAACCTAAAAAATCAGATGAAGTAATTCTTTTAGAAGAAATTAGAGATTTATTAAAAAGTCAAAAATAATTGTTAACCTCTTAAAAAAGAGGTTTTTATTTTAAATGTATGATATAATTTACTATATAGTGGGTGAAACATATGGGATTTAGATTTAGAAAAAGTTTTAATTTAGGGAAGGGTTTTAAACTAAATTTAAGCAAATCAGGAATTGGATATAGTTTTGGTTTTAAAGGATTTAGAATAGCTAAGACTGCAAAAGGCAAGACTAGAAAAACATTTACTTTACCAGGTACTGGTCTTTCTTACCAAACAGAAACAAAAGAAGATACAAGTACAGTAAAAGATATAGTTAACAAAACTACAAAAGATGATAAAGATATTAAAGATAAAACATTTGATGAAGTTGTAGATGATATCGCAGAATCTTTTACTAAAAATATAAAGTAGGTGAGATTATGAATTATAAAAAATTAACAATTTATTCAGTGGTTATTAATGTGGTAATGAATTTATTATTCTTTATATGTCATGCATATATTAGTGAAGATGCAGGTTATTATTTATTTTTAGGAATAGAACTTATCATATTTATTATTTACTATGTAAAAAGATATAAGATTAAATATACAAAAGATATAGTAAAAAAAGATATACTAATTGGTGTACTTTGGATAGTTTTATCATTTATATTAGGTTACTTATTAGCTGTTTTATATGATACATTATTTCCTGATGTGAATATAGAATATAGTTTATTACCTTCAACTATATTTATAATAATGGCTGGTATAAATATGCTATTTGCTTTACTGATATTAACTGTTAATCTAGTTAATTTATTCTTGAAGAAAACAGGATTAAGTGATAAAAAGAATATTATAATTTCTATTCCAACTGGAATAATAATATTTTCATTGATTATATATATCTTAGTAAAAATATTACAAGTAGTTTAAGGAGATATATGAGAGAAATTAAGATTGGAAAAAAATATAAACATTTTAAAAATAAAATGTATGAAGTTGTTGATATAGTTTTAGATTCTGAATCAAATAATGATGAAGAACCTAAAAAAATAGTAATTTATAAAGCATTATATGGAGATAATCTTACTTGGGCAAGACCATATGAGATGTTCAATAGTGAAGTTGATCATGAAAAATATCCTGATGTAAAACAAAAATACAGATTTGAAGAAGTAGAAGAAGACATAGATATAACTGACTCAGAAAAGAAACTTAATGAAGTATGTAACTTCGTATACAATTGCAAACATTATTTTATTGCGACTGTAGATGGAGGTAAACCAAAAGTAAGACCGTTTGGAACAATAGGCATATATGAAAATAAATTATATATTCAAACATCAAAAGTAAAAGATGTATCAAAACAAATATCAAAGAATCATAATATAGAAATCTGTGCATATGATAATAAAGAAAGATGGATTAGAATAAGTGCAGAAGCTATAAGAGATGAAAGATATGAAGTAAAAAAATATATGTTGGATAGATATCCTGAACTTAGAAGTATGTATGATGAAAATGATGATATTACAGAAATGCTTTCACTTAACGATGTAACTGCTACATTCTATTCATTCAAAGAAGAACCTAAAACATATAAGTTCTAAGGAGACGAATGATAAATAAAACAAAAATAATTTTTATAATTATTTTTTTATTAGTTGGATTTAGTATTGTATACTATGTAACTACTAAAAAAATAAATATTTCAGAAAATAATTTAATAAAAGATAATCTATATAAATTTAAAATAACTAATGACTACGAAAAAATACTATCTATGAAAGAAGATAAAAATTATATATATGTTTTAATATTAAAAGAAACAAAAGAAGCTATAAAAGAATATAAATTGATAAAACTTGATTTAGAATTGTCTAATATAGAAAGAGAGGTAAATTTTAATACAACTGAAATAAATGAACCATCAATAATTATTAAAGATAACTATGTAAGAGTCATATCAAATAATAGTGTGAACATTCATAAATTTGATAAAAGTTTAAAACTTATAAGTAGATTAGAAAAAGATATAAATAGCTATGATTTATATGGTGAATATAATGAAAAAACACTGTTTGTAAAAGATAATAAAATATATATAGGTGATAAACTATATGATGAAGTATTAAGTTCTTGCAATAAAGCTACTTCCATAATATATAAAGATGATTCTTTTATCTACTTTAAAAATGATGAACTAAATATAAGTTGCGTTTATAATATTAACAAAAAAACTACTGATTATTTAGATAATTCCATTATTGAACGAATAAATAATGGGTATATGCTTTATAACAATAAAGACAATATAATAAGAATAAAAAAAGAAAACGAAGAAAAATATTATTTAAGTTCCATAGAAGAAACTTCTTATTTAAAAATAAATGATAATGGGACCAAATTAATAACATTTGATAATGAAATCGACGAACTTAAAATATATGATTTAGAGAAAAATAAAATAATAAATAAAATAAAACTAGACTTAAAAAATGAAGATTTTGTATCATTATTTATATTAAATGATTTAGCCTATGTAGTAATAACTAATAGTATCTCGTATGACTTATATGTATGGAATTATAAAGAAAATATATTAAATGAAAATATGATAAGTCATAGTGATTCTAAAAGTAAAATAGATAGTTATGAACTAGCAACTAAAATGAATGATAAATTTGATGTTAATATCTTTATCTATGAAAAAGGAGTTAGATACTTTCAAGACTTTTATGCATTACCTAGTTATAATGATGATCTAACCTATGATAGACTAAACAAAACATACGATATATTAAATTATTTTAATAAAGAATTTTTTGATGAATTTAATAAAAACAATAATGGAATTGAAATATATTTAACTGGAAAAGTTGCTCCAAGCGATTTAAAAACTCAAATAGAAAACCCAAGTGCATACTCTTTAGTAATGAATAATACTTACATAATCGCAATTGATATTAATACTAATGATTATAGCAGAACATTATGTCATGAATTAATGCATGCAATTGAAAATAATATGTATTATTTATATGATAATAAGAAATTAGAGAATAAACCATTTATAAATTGGAATCAATATAATCCAAAAAATTTTAAATATAATAACTCTTATGTAGAAGAAACAAATGACAAATATACAATATCAAGTGGAAAAGATATATATTTTATAGATTCATACTCTCACACATTCCAAAGTGAAGATAGAGCAAGAGTATTTGAACAATTTTGTACAGAAGATAATATATTTGATAAATATCCAAATATAAGAAAAAAAGCAGAATATTTAAAAAAAGAAATAATAGATATATATCCAAGTATAAAAGATTCAAAATTGTTTGATAGACTCAAGTTAACTTGACAAAAATAAATAAATGAATATAATATTCTCACACAGGGGGAAATTATGATATTATCAATGTTAGATAGATATGTAACTTTATCTGTAGATAGAGTTAGAATAGAAAGATTATTAAAGAATGCATATCTTAACGATAGAAGATTAGCTAGATCTTTAGAAAAAGAATTAGAAATTATAAATGCATCAACAAACTTCTTATATGAAAAGATGCTTAATAGAATTTCATTTTTATCAGCTGAAGAATTAAGAAACTTAAGCAAATGCATAGAAGAAAAGCATTAAGTATAAAAACAAAATTAAGTGAAACTGATACAGTATTAAAAATGTCAAAAGACAATAAAGAAGTTGCTCGTGATTCAAAGGATGAATTAGCAGTAAAGACATATGAGACAATTATAGAGGACACTAAAAGTAAAAGAAAAGAACAACAAGAAGAACTAAATTGTTATGATTACGCATTAAGTTTATGTTATAAAATGCGTTATGCATCAAATGTGACTAAATAGTAAAATATTTAGTCTTTTTTATTGACAAATTATAATAGTGTAATATAATTAATATGAAATATGTTTCATATAAGAAAGGAATGTTATGAAAGAATTTATTAGTGTAAAAAATTTAGTTAAGACTTATAAAGTTGGTACTAAGAATTTTAATGCCTTAGATGGTATAAGTTTTGATATTAAGAAAGGCGAATTTGTTTGTATTTTAGGACCAAGTGGTGCTGGTAAAAGTACTTTATTGAACTTACTTGGTGGTATGGATACAGCTACAAGTGGAAGTATAGTAGTAGATAATGAAAATATTGAAAAATATGATAAGAATGAACTAACTACTTATAGAGCAGTAAACGTTGGATTTATATTTCAATTCTATAATGTTTTACCAACACTTACAGTACTAGAAAATGTAGATATAGTAAAAGATATAGTTAAGAATCCAAAAAATAGTAGAGAAATACTAGAAAGTGTTGGACTTAAAAATCATATGAATAAGTTTCCAAATCAATTAAGTGGTGGTGAACAGCAAAGAGTATCAATCGCAAGAGCAATCGCAAAGAATCCAAAAATATTACTTTGTGATGAACCAACTGGAGCCCTAGACTCAAAAACTGGAGTAGAGGTATTAAAACTATTAAAGAAACAATGTGAAAAAGAAAATGGTGAAAATACAGTAATTATAGTTACTCACAACTCACTAATCGCAGAAATCGCAGATAAAATTATAAGAATTAAAAATGGTAAAATAGATAATATTGAAAATAATAAACATCCAAAAAATATAGATGAGGTAGCTTGGTAATATGTTAAAAAGAAAGATGCTTCGTGATATAAAGTTAAATTTATCACAATTCCTTACAATCTTTTTAATGGTTTTAATCGGAGTAATGGCATATGTAGGCATTGAAGCATATATGGATGGTATGCAAACAGCTTCAGATAAATTCTATAGTGAAAACAACCTACAAGATTTAAATGTCATAGGTGAAAACTTTACAAAAGATGATTTAAAGAAAATAAAAGAATTAAAAAATATAAATGATGCTGAAAGAAAATTAAGTATAACAGCAACTACAGATAATGATAAAACTTTATTATTAAATTTCATTGAATCAAATAATATTTCAAAGTTTTATATCGTTGCTGGAGAAGAATTTAATATAAATAAAAGTGGTGTATGGCTTGACTCATATTATGCAGAAAAAAACAACATTAAAGTTAATGATGAAATAACTATTAAATATGACACATTTACTATTAAAGAAAAAGTACTTGGACTTATAATGACACCAGATCATATTTATGACGTTAAAGATGAATCAGAACTTTATCCAAATAGAGAAGACTTAGGTTTCGCATATGTTTCTATTAATGAAATGCCAGAAAACTATATAAAAGAAAAAGTAATGAAAGAAATGGGTATTACTAATTCAAAAGTATTTAACCAATATGTAAAAGATTTTAATTATAAAGATTATTTAGTATTTAACTATGTAATGGTAGATGTAAATGAAAAGTCAAATGTAAGTAAAGTAAAAAGTGATATAGAAAATAACATTGATAATGCACTAGCTGTTATTAATATAGAAGATACTGCATCATATTTAACTTATCAAGGAGAAATAGATGAAGGCAAAACTTATGTAGGAGTATTTTCAGGATTATTCTTACTTATCGCAATATTGTCAGTTATAACAACAATGACAAGAGTAGTAAATAAGCAAAGAATACAAATAGGTACATTAAAAGCAATAGGATTTAAAGATTCAAAAATTATAATGCACTATGTAAGTTATGGACTATTTATTTCATTAATCGCAGCACTTTGTGGAGTACTAGCAGGATACTTCTTTATAGGTAAAACATTTATAGGACTTGAAATGTCATTCTTCGAAATGCCAAATGGTAAACCAATTATAGACATGCAAGATATATTAGTTTCACTTTTAGTTGTAGTAATTACTTCATTTATAACATATTTAACCTGCAAGAATATACTAAAAGAAAATGCTGCTGAAACACTAAGAAGTAAACTTCCAGATGTTGAAAAGAATTCACTTAATATAACAACAAAAGGTATATTTAAACGTATGAGTTTTCAATCTAAATGGAATATTAGAGATATTTTAAGAAATAAAATGAGAACAGTTATGGGAATAGTTGGAGTAACAGGTTGTTGTATGTTAATTGTAACAGCATTTGGTATGTTAGATAGCCTTAATTATTTTGTTAAGCTTCAAT
>OIZT01001350.1_pt1 | contig 11391 bp, 10 predicted proteins | sample 1588611 | NCBI WGS metagenome assembly OIZT01 (sample SAMN03283278) | human gut metagenome | biome: human-associated habitat; material: feces | host: Homo sapiens | place: Peru | collected 2012
ACAGGCCGTCTTTTTCGGGCTTCAGGGTACGATAGTTGATGGTTTCGGGCTTGGTGACTTCACCATGAGACCACTGCCGAATCTGCTCAGGAGAGGCCATGCCGATCTGGATGGCGTCAAGATTGGTCAGCTCAAACAAAAGGGTTCACACTCCCTTCATTGTAACACCGGTGTATGTCCTGTACGGGAAAGCCATCAGCCGGAAGGGGATTCCTGTCCGGCTGATAGGCTCATGTGTCAATTACTGATCGTCGTCATCCAGATTCATGTCGTCAAAGCCCAAATCGTCCAGACGCATGGTGTCCAGATCGTCGTTTTCCTCGTCGTCATCGAAGGAGAGCGGAATCGACAGATCGTCGTCCTCGCTGTCGGAATCCAAATCGTTCAGCGGGAAGTCGTTGTCCGGGAAGTCGTTGCTGATGGCGTCGGCGTCCTCGTCCTCCGGCAGCAGCGTCGTGAGCGATTCCTGCTTGTCCTGTTCGGGCGCATTGTTCTTGCTCGGCGGCGCCATGTCCTCCGGGTCAAGTTCGGGAATCTCAATCACGTTGCGCTCGCGGTCAAGCACCTTGATATCCAGGCACAGTGCCTGCAGTTCCTTAATCAGCACCTTGAAGGATTCCGGCACACCGGGGGTAGGCACGTTGTGGCCCTTGACGATGGACTCGTAGGTCTTGACGCGGCCCACGGTATCGTCGGACTTGACGGTCAGGATCTCCTGCAGCGTGTAGGCCGCGCCGTAGGCCTCGAGCGCCCAGACTTCCATTTCGCCGAAGCGCTGGCCGCCGAACTGCGCCTTGCCGCCCAGCGGCTGCTGGGTGACGAGCGAGTAGGGGCCGATCGCGCGGGCGTGGATCTTGTCCGTCACGAGGTGGTGGAGCTTGAGCATGTAGATCACGCCCACCACGACGCGCTGGGCGAAGGGCTCGCCCGTCATGCCGTCGTAGAGCACCGTCTTGCCGTCGGTGTTGATCCAGGCGGCGGAGCCCTCCTCCTTCTCCTGCACCTTGCGCGCCTCGCGCAGGGCCTCGTCGATCTCGTACTCCTGCACGCCGTCGAAGACGGGCGTCGCCGCGTGGAAGCCGCACAGGCGGCACGCGAGGCCGAGATAGGTCTCGAAGAGCTGGCCGAGGTTCATGCGGGACGGCACGCCCAGCGGGTTCAGCACGATGTCGACCGGCGTGCCGTCCGGCAGGAACGGCATGTCGCAGCTCGGCAGGATGCGCGAGATGCAGCCCTTGTTGCCGTGGCGGCCGGCCATCTTGTCGCCGACGGAGAGGTTCTTCTTGTCGACGAGGTAGACGCGCACGTTCTTGATGACGCCGCCTTCGTTCTCCGGGTCGTCCTCGAATGCGTCACCCCCGGCGGCCGCGTCGGAGATCGCCGCGAACTGCGGCTCGAACTGGGCGATGATCGCCTCGATCTGCTCCCGCTTCGGGCTCTCGGGCATCTGGTAGCGGTCATGCGCCTTTGCGAGCTTGCCGAGCAGGGCCTTCGTGATCTTGCGGTTCGCGGGGATGAGGATCTCGCCCGTCTCGGCGTCCGTCACGTCCAGCGGGATCTTCTCGTTGAGGAGCTGGTTCGAGAGCGCCGTCGTGAGGTCGGTCTCCAGCTTCCGGCGCTGCGCCTCGCGCTTCTTCTCGGCCTCGCGCTGCGCCTTGCGCGCGCCCTTCTCCTCCTCGCTGTCGCCGGCGGAGGAGCGCGCCATCTGCTGGGCCGTCGTCACCTTCACCGCCATCACGACGCCCGTCGTGCCCGGCGGCACGGTGAGGGAGGTGTCGCGCACGTCGGCGGCCTTCTCGGCGAAGATGGCGCGCAGCAGGCGCTCCTCGGGGGAGAGCTCCGTCTCGCCCTTCGGCGTGACCTTGCCCACGAGGATGTCGCCCGGATGGACCTCGGCGCCGACGCGCACGATGCCGTCGGGGCCGAGGTTCCGCAGCGCGTCCTCGCCGACGTTCGGGATGTCGCGCGTGATCTCCTCGGGGCCGAGCTTCGTCTCGCGCGCACCGCAGTCGAAGGTGACGATGTGCAGGGACGTGAGCACGTCCTCGCGCACCAGGCGCTCGTTCACGAGGATGGCGTCCTCGAAGTTGTACCCGCGCCACGACATGAACGCGACGAGCAGGTTCTTGCCGAGGGCGAGCTCGCCCTGGTCGGTCGCGGGACCGTCCGCGAGGCAGTCGCCCACCTCCACCTTCTGGCCGTGCTTGACGATCGGCTTCTGGTTGAAGCAGGTGCCCGCGTTGCAGCGGCGGAACTTCTGCAGGTTGTAGCGGCGGATGCCCTTGGCGGGGTTGTCGTCGAACTTCGCCTTGCCGGCGGGGAGCGTGCCGTCGGGCGTCACGATGATGAACTCGGAGCAGACGTAGGCGACCGTGCCGGGCTGGTCGGCGCAGACGATCACGCGGCTGTCCTTGGCGGCCACGCCCTCCAGGCCCGTGCCCACGTAGGGGCGCTCGCTGCGGAGGAGCGGCACGCCCTGGCGCATCATGTTCGCGCCCATGAGCGCGCGGTTCGCGTCGTCGTGCTCGAGGAACGGGATGAGGCCGGCGGCGATCGAGATCACCTGCATCGGCGCCACGTCCATGTACTGGACCTCGGCGGCGGGCTTGTCGCAGAACTCGGTCTTGTAGCGGCAGGTCACCTTCTTCTCGGCGAACGTCCGGTCCGCGTTGAGCGGGGCGTTCGCCTGGGCGATGACGTACTGTTCCTCCACGTCGGCGGGCAGGTACTCGACCGTGTCCGTCACCTTGCCGCCCTGCACGACGCGGTAGGGCGTCTCGATGAAGCCGAAGCGGTTGATCTTCGCGTAGAGGCCGAGCGAGGAGATGAGGCCGATGTTCGGGCCTTCAGGCGTCTCGATCGGGCAGATGCGGCCATAGTGCGAAGGATGCACGTCGCGCACCTCGAAGCCGGCACGTTCGCGCGACAGACCGCCGGGGCCTAACGCCGACATACGACGCTTGTGCGTAATCTCGGCCAGAGGATTGGTCTGGTCCATGAATTGCGACAAAGCGTTGGTGCCGAAGAAGGTGTTGATGACCGACGAAATGGTCTTGGCGTTGATCAGGTCTATGGGCGTGAAGGTCTCGTTGTCACGGACATTCATACGTTCGCGGATGGTACGTGCCATACGCGCCAGACCGACACCGAATTGGTTGTAGAGCTGCTCGCCGACGGTACGTACGCGACGGTTGCTCAAGTGGTCAATGTCATCTACATCCGTCTTGCTGTTGATAAGCTCGATCAGATATTTTATGATGGCTACGATGTCTTCTTTGGTCAGTACCTTGACATCGATAGGAATGCTCAGGTTGAGTTTTTTGTTGATGCGATAACGACCTACATCACCGAGGTCATAACGCTTTTCGCTGAAGAAAAGGTTGGTGATAACCTCGCGAGCGGTGGCATCATCCGGAGCTTCGGCGTTGCGCAGCTGACGATAGATGTGGCGTATGGCCTCAGCCTCCGTATTGGTGGGATCCTTGTGCAAGGTGTTGAAGATGATGGCGTAATCGCTGGGCGACACGTCGGCACGCTGCAACATGATGGTGGACACGCCTGCATCAAGAATCATATCAATGTGTTCCTCGGTCAGCTCGGTCTCACGGTCAATCACCGGATCGGTACGTTCCAGCGAGGTCAACTCACCGGTATCGGGGTCTACCATATCCTCGGTCCATTTCTTCAGGACAACGGCGGCAAGACGACGATGCTCGGCCACGGCTTTCTTCAAGTTGGTCTTATTGACCTTCACTTCTTCGGCCGGAGCAAAGATTTCGATGATATCCTTTTCGTTTTCAAAGCCTATGGCACGCAGAAGAGTCGTTACGGGCAACTTCTTCTTGCGGTCGATATAGGCGTACATCACATTATTGATGTCAGTAGCGAACTCAATCCACGAACCGCGGAACGGGATGATACGCGCGCTATAAAGTTTGGTACCGTTGGCATGGGTGCTCTGTCCGAAGAATACGCCCGGCGAACGGTGCAACTGCGAAACGACTACGCGCTCGGCACCATTGATGACAAAGGTGCCCTTCTCGGTCATATAAGGAATAGGTCCGAGATACACGTCTTGTATCACGGTGTCAAAATCCTCGTGGTCGGGGTCGGTACAGTAAAGTTTAAGCTTGGCTTTCAAAGGCACACTGTAGGTCAGACCGCGCTCAAGGCACTCATCTATAGAATACCGCGGCGGGTCAATGTAGTAGTCCAGGAACTCGAGCACAAAGCTGTTGCGCGTATCCACGATGGGGAAGTTCTCGGAGAACACCTTATACAGGCCTTCGTTATTTCGTTTTTCGGGAGGGGTGTCCAGCTGCAAAAAGTCTTGGAAGGACTTCAGCTGTACCTCCAAAAAGTCGGGATAAGGAAGAGGATTCTTTACCGACGCAAAATTAACACGGGGTTTTGTTGTTGGTACTGACATCTATGGTTGGTGATAATTAGGAGGAACTCAGATTACATATAACTCGCCGCTGTATTGTGACTATATGTTTATGCCTTCACTGCGGCATCGACCGTCCGCGACCTGTCAATTTCGACGGATATATACGAGTACAAACACGCCATATTATGCCCTGACGCATCAGCTTCGGGACATAATACTGCCGCGTTATGTATGGTCCGCCTTCTCGTAATATTTACAGGCACTGACCGGGTCTTTTGAATCATCTTGTCGATTCGACGTGGCGAGTTGAGCTTCTGTTTATAATCGTGCCGGCTTTGCGCTGCGGGTCTTACGTCCGTGACATCCTGTCCGCTACACTTCGACGAAAGTTTCTCACTTTCTCTATCGTTTTTCGAACAGGCCCCTGCGCGTACCCCCGGGGGCCTTAACCCCCGGGAGGCGGTACGCAAGGACTGCCACTGCTGTATCCGCTTGCACGGCTACCGGCATTCTGTGGCCAGTCTCTAAATGAATTAGACACAAAAGGTTAAGAACCGACCCTTAACGGGGATTCTTAACCTATTTACCTGATAGTCAGGTATATTATTTCAGTTCAACTTCGGCGCCAGCCTCTTCGAGCTGCTTCTTCATGCCCTCGGCATCTGCCTTGGCAAGACCTTCCTTAACGGTGGAAGGAGCGTTGTCGACGAGTTCCTTGGCTTCCTTCAGGCCCAGGCCGGTGAGCTCTTTCACGAGCTTAACCACCTGCAGCTTGGCTGCACCTGCGGCTTTGAGGACTACATCGAAGTTGGTCTTCTCTTCTGCGGCTTCTGCGCCGGCACCGGGAGCGGCGGCTACGGCTACAGCTGCAGCTGCGGGTTCGATACCGTATTCCTCTTTGAGGATCTGAGCGAGTTCGTTTACTTCCTTAACGGTAAGGTTAACAAGTTGTTCAGCAAAAGCTTTTAAATCTGCCATTGTATTTGTGTATTTAGTTGTTTTGTATTTCTATTTTGGTTTATTCTTTGTTGGAGAGCGTCTCTAAGATGCCATGGAGCTTGGTCGCACCGGACTGCAAAGCAGATACGACATTCTTGGCGGGCGATTGCAGCAATGCCACAACGTCGGCGATGAGTTCGTTCTTGCTCTTGATTGCGCAAAGTGCTTCCAATTGGTCGGCACCCATATACACGGTCTCCTCAACGTAGGCTGCCTTCAGGGCAGGAAGAGTATCACCCTTCTTTACAAAGTCCTTAAGCAACTTGGCGGGTACATTGCCGGTGTTGCAGCACATCAGCGAAGTGCTACCCTTGAGCGCACCGTAAAGTTCGCTGTAGTCACCTTCGAGGGACTCGAGTGCTTTGTGAAGAAGCGTGTTCTTGACAACCATCAGCTTGACTTCTTTGCCGAAGCAGGCACGACGAAGTGCGCTGGTCTTCTCGGCATCCAAGCCGGCTGTCTCCACGAGATAGAAGCAGCTGTATTCCTTGATCGTATTAGCTATCTTCTCGATTACTATAGCCTTATCTTCTTTTTTCATAGTGTGTACGTTTTTAGAAAGATTATGCCTCCATTGACTTGGGGTCAATCTTGACACCCGGGCTCATAGTGCTCGAAAGGAATATACTCTTCAGATACGTGCCCTTAGCGGTGGCGGGTTTCAGCTTGATAAGAGTGTTGACAAACTCGCGGGCGTTCTCGGCAATCTGCGCCGGTGTGAAGGACACCTTGCCTATCGACGAGTGTACGATACCGTTCTTGTCTACCTTGAAGTCTATCTTGCCTTTCTTGACCTCTTCCACAGCCTTGGCTACATCCATAGTCACTGTTCCGCTCTTGGGGTTAGGCATAAGGCCACGAGGACCGAGTACACGGCCGAGGGCACCTATCTTACCCATGATTGCGGGCTGAGTGATGATGACGTCCACGTCTGTCCAACCACCCTTGATCTTTTCGATGTACTCGTCAAGACCTACGTAGTCGGCGCCGGCTGCCTTGGCGGCCGCTTCGGCATCAGGGGTGCAAAGCACCAATACTTTCACTTGTTTGCCAGTGCCGTGCGGAAGCGTTACAACGCCACGCACCATCTGGTTAGCCTTACGGGGATCTACGCCGAGACGTACGTCGATGTCCAACGATGCGTCAAACTTGGTAAAGGTAACTTCCTTAACCTTTTCGGCAGCTTCCGCTAACGTGTAGGTCTTCCCGGCTTCAATCTTCGATAAAGCTAACTTTTGGTTTTTTGTAAGTTTACTCATTGCGATTGAATTTTATTAGTTGTTGGCGGGGAATTCTCCGGTAACGGTGATACCCATACTTCTGGCTGTACCGGCAACCATTCGCATTGCCGATTCAATAGTAAAACAGTTCAAATCCGGCATCTTGTCGGCGGCAATTGTCTTTACCTGTTCCCAGCTTATCTGGCCTACCTTGGTGCGGTTGGGCTGTGCCGAGCCGCTCTTCAGCTTGGTGGCTTCCTTCAGTTGTACTGCTACCGGCGGAGTCTTTACTACAAAGTCAAAGCTCTTGTCCGTATAGTAGGTGATAACCACGGGAAGTACCTTGCCGGCCTTATCCTGGGTGCGGGCATTGAATTGCTTGCAAAACTCCATGATGTTGATACCCTTGGAACCCAGTGCGGGACCTACGGGAGGGGAGGGGTTTGCTGCGCCACCCTTAATTTGCAGTTTGATCTGTCCAGCAATTTCTTTAGCCATTGTTTCTAACTTATTTTATTTATAAACATAAACAGCACGTGCATCACACCTCTTCCGCCTTTCGCCGATATGCTTTCGCCGTCTCGGTCCAAAGCTTCTAAGGCCGCTCGTTATACTTACCGTACCTCGCATTGGCGAATGCGTAACCAATCGCCGCTACTCAGTCCCGGCTCGGTATCCCAAGCCCGTGATTCACTCGCGCTCTACTTGCGAATTGTCTAACGTCAGCTGTGTCTTGCGCCCAAAAATCTTCACAGCTACGGTCATCTTCTTCTTCTCGGGATTTACCGACTCGATGATAGCGGAGAACCCGTTAAACGGTCCTTCGATAACCTTGACGGTCTCGCCGACGATGTAATCGTTGACGCCCTCGTCCGGGTTTTCGCTGAACTCGTCTATCACACCAAGCATTCGACGTACCTCGGCTTCACGAAGACATTCGGGAGCCGACGAACGATCACGCCCGCGAAGAAAATCGATGACGTTGCTCGTGTTTGTAAGGGTTGCCACTGTTTCACCTGTCAGTTCTGCCTCGACAAAGACGTAGCCACTGTATAGGTTGCGCTCTTTCACAACCTTTTTGCCGCTACGAACCGTCAGTACCTTCTCTGTCGGAATCAGCACCTGAAAGAGGTGCTTGCCAAGGTCCGTATTCTTGATTTGTGCATCAAGTATTTCCTTGACTTTGGCTTCCTTGCCGGAAATGGCACGAAGGACGAACCATCCGCGTTGCACCTTGGGGCGCGATACGGATACTTCCTCCGATTTCGAAACTGTCTTTTTTGCTGTTCCTGCCATTGTTCTCGTCTTACGAAAAGGTGATTAATGACTTATTAACCGAAACTGTAAATGAGGTGCATGAGCCTGTCCACAACCTGATCCATCAAAAAGATAATCAAAGCGATTATCACGGAAGCTATCATGACGATCACGGCTGATTTGACAAGCTGCTTCTTAGTAGGCCAAGAAGTCTTGTAACGAAGTTCGTCAAAAGACTCCTCGATATTCGTAAGTAGTTTTAATTTCTTCATTTGTGTCGTGTTTTTGGCACGGGACGAGAGACTCGAACTCCCGACACCCGGTTTTGGAGACCGGTGCTCTACCAACTGAGCTAGTCCCGTATATATGTCCGGCCGGATTGCTTGCGGCCTTCCGGCCGGACTATATCTTGGTGATGTTTTTCGGACCGAGAGCCTTTCGCCTCTCTTGTCCTTACATCAGGTATTACTCAATAATCTGAGTGATCTGACCCGAACCTACGGTGCGGCCGCCTTCACGGATAGCGAAACGCAGACCTTGGTCGCATGCTACCGGAGTAATCAGCTTCACGGTGATTTCTACGTGGTCACCGGGCATTACCATATCAACGCCTTCGGGAAGGGTGATTTCGCCGGTAACGTCAAGGGTACGGATGTAGAACTGGGGACGATAGTGGTTGTGGAACGGAGTGTGACGGCCGCCTTCCTCTTTCTTGAGGATATAGACAGAAGCCTTGAACTCGTCGTGGGGTTTGATGACACCCGGGTGGCAGATAACCATACCACGCTTGATGTCTTTCTTGTCGATACCGCGGAGAAGCAGACCTACGTTGTCACCGGCTTCACCTTCGTCAAGAATCTTACGGAACATCTCGACACCTGTAACAGTGGATTTGAGGTTTGCGCCAAGACCCATAATTTGTACTTCGTCACCTACTTTCACAACGCCGGTTTCGATACGACCGGTAGCAACGGTACCACGACCTGTGATCGAGAATACGTCCTCGACGGGCATCAGGAAGGGTTTGTCCACGTCGCGAGGAGGCAGCGGAATCCAAGTGTCGACTGCGTCCATGAGTTCCATGATCTTTTCTTCCCACTGGGGTTCGCCGTTGAGGGCGCCGAGTGCGGAACCACGGATGATGGGAGTGTTGTCACCATCGTAGTCGTACTGGTCGAGAAGTTCGCGCATATCCATTTCCACGAGTTCGAGCATTTCCTCGTCGTCTACCATATCGCACTTGTTCAGGAACACTACGATGCGGGGAACGTTCACCTGGCGAGCCAGAAGGATGTGCTCACGTGTCTGGGGCATGGGACCGTCGGTAGCAGCTACCACGATGATAGCGCCGTCCATCTGGGCAGCACCGGTTACCATGTTCTTAACGTAGTCGGCGTGTCCGGGGCAGTCTACGTGTGCATAGTGACGATTCTTGGTTTCGTATTCTACGTGTGCGGTGTTGATAGTAATACCACGCTCTTTTTCCTCGGGAGCATTGTCGATCTGATCGAAGGACTTAACCTCGGAAAGACCTGCTTTAGCCAACACGGTGGTGATGGCGGCGGTCAGGGTAGTTTTGCCGTGGTCCACGTGACCAATGGTACCGATGTTAACATGCGGTTTGGTTCTTTCGAATTTCTCTTTTGCCATAACTTGGTGTTTTGTATTTGTAATAAATGTTTTGTTCTTAACAATAGGCCACGATAATGCAGGGCATTACCGAGGCTATCAGATGGCTTTATGCCAACTTTAGAGCCGATGGCGGGATTTGAACCCGCGACCTCTTCCTTACCAAGGAAGTGCTCTACCCCTGAGCTACATAGGCAATTTATATGTTTGTTCTTAGTTTCAGTTGGAGCGGAAGACGAGGCTCAAACTCGCGACCCTCAGCTTGGAAGGCTGATGCTCTATCAACTGAGCTACTTCCGCAAACAGTCTCCTTTCTCTTTTGTGAGTGAAGTTTGTGGGCGAAGATGGATTCGAACCACCGAAGGTATAAACCAGCAGATTTACAGTCTGCCCCATTTGGCCACTCTGGTATTCGCCCGTTTTGTGACCGCAAAGTTAGCCAATTCTCGCGACACCTGCAAACCCCCTCCCGCTTTTTTGCATTTCTTCGCACGGCTGCCCTCTCCGCAATCGTGCCGTGTCTCCACCTTTTCATGCCGCGTAAAAATATTTTTTGCGTGTTCCGCCAAAAAACACTAACTTTGCTATGGTGTAGAGGCGGAAGCAATTGCAATAGCCGCTGCACGAAAAAATTGCGCTGTCGGTTAGGATGAGCGTCAATGATTAATGAAAAACGATAGGGAATATGTTTAATGAAGCAACACGTGTACAGATGCCAGCAATGGTTCATCTTACTAGATTGGGATATAAATATTTTGGGAAAATTTCCGAGGATAGCGCGGGTGTAGTATATGACCCAGATACAAATATTCTCCTGGAAGTTTTTTATTCTCAGTTCAAAAAACTGAATCCCGGTCATGAGGCCGAGGCGAAGCAAACACTTCAGAAAATCAAACAAGAATTGAAGAACGATGATTTGGGGCGGTCTTTTTATTCGCGCCTTAAGGCAGTTTCTCCTTTGAAATTGATTGATTTCGAGAATCTGCAGAACAATAGCTTTCATTTCACAGCAGAGTTTACTTGCAAAAATGGCCAAGACGAATTTCGGCCAGATATAACGCTGTTTGTAAATGGAATGCCACTTTGTTTTGTGGAAGTAAAGAAACCAAATAACGCAGGGGGAATGGTTGCTGAAAGCCGAAGAATGAACCAACAGCGCTTCCCTAACAAAAAATTTAGAGCGTTCATCAACATCACACAGTTGATGATATTCTCAAATAATATGGAGTATGATGCGATGGGAGGTATTGTTCCATTGCAAGGGGCTTTCTATTGCACAGCCGCAAGAAATACGGCTCTGTTCAATTGTTTCCGAGAGGAGAATCGTTCTAACCTCGATGTCGCGCCATATAATCGTGATTATCCATACAAGCCGATTGATAGAAACGTGGAGAAGACGATATTGGATGACTTTAATTGTCAAGTCATTCATACCACTCCTGAGTATCAGACCAATTTGAACACATACACGCCAACTAACCGTATATTGACATCGATGTGTTCACCGGAACGTATCCTGTTTATTTTGCACTATGGCATCGCATACGTTATGTATGAGCGGGAAGTTGATGGCAAAATCGAAGTCGTTGACCAAAAGCATATCATGCGCTATCAGCAGATGTTTGCTTCTATGGCAATATGCGAGCAGCTTAATCAGGGGGCCAAGTCTGGGGTCGTTTGGCACACTCAAGGAAGTGGCAAGACAGCGTTGGCTTACCACCTCACATATATATTGAATGATTTTTTCGCCAAACAGAGCAAGGTCGCCAAGTTCTATTTTATCGTAGACCGCCTTGATTTGCTTGAGCAGGCAACACAAGAGTTTGAAGCACGAGGGTTGATTGTATCAACGGCTAATTCCAAAAAGGAATTAATGGAGCAATTCAGGGTGTCACA
>OIZT01001354.1_pt1 | contig 11350 bp, 8 predicted proteins | sample 1588611 | NCBI WGS metagenome assembly OIZT01 (sample SAMN03283278) | human gut metagenome | biome: human-associated habitat; material: feces | host: Homo sapiens | place: Peru | collected 2012
CAGCCTGTTTTGCAACTTTTCCGGTCTCAATTGTGATGGTTCTTCCATCAGGCAACTGAACACTTTTTGTAATTACGTTCATCTAAATTAAAAACTTATTGTTTTGTCTAACATCTAAAATATCTAAAACGGTGCAAAGATACCTCTTTAATAATTAATAAACGAATAAATGAGCAACTATTTTCAACTTTTTTAAATATTTTATCTATCTAAGATGCATTATTACCAATTTTATTACTACCTTTGCAGTCGATAATTTTGCAAAATCATAAATTCATGAAGATAACTAAACTCTATTCAGCAGCAGTGATTATGGTCGCTGCCCTGGCTTTAACTTCTTGTAACAACAAGAAATTTCATATCAACGGTAATATTACCGAGGCTAAGGACTCTATGCTCTATCTGGAGAATATCAGTCTTAACGGCCCTGTAAAAATAGACTCCGTAAAACTGGGCGAAGATGGTACTTTCGACTTCCAGGAAAACGCAATGGATTCTATCACTCCAGAATTCTACCGACTCCGCATCGCCAACCAGACCATCAACCTCAGCATCGACTCTACCGAGACTGTTACAGTAAAGGCAGCTTATCCGCAGATGAGTTACAAGTATGAGGTAGAAGGTTCAGAGAACTGCAATACCATCAAGGAATTGTCACTCAAGCAGATGTTGCTGCAGAGCAACATCAACGGCATCGTTAAGAATCCGAATATCGGTGTTGACTCAGTAGATGTCATCGTGGCCCGCATGCTGAACGATTACAAGCAAGATATCAAGAGGAACTATATCTTCAAGGCTCCTATGCAGGCTTCATCTTACTATGCTCTCTTCCAGACTATCCAGCTCGGCAATACGAATTCCCTCATATTCAATCCGCGCAACAACAAAGAAGACGTGAAGGTGTTCGCCGCCGTAGCTACCAGCTGGGACACTTATTACCCAGGCGCAGAGCGTGGCAAGAACCTGCACAATATCGCCATCGAAGGAATGAAGGATATCCGCATCATAGAAAACCAGATGGCTCAGCAAAAGATTGACGCCAGCAAGGTACAGGTTAACGGCTGCATAGAACTTGCCTTACAGGACAATCAGGGACAGATACGCCGCCTCTCTGACCTCAAGGGCAAGGTAGTATTGCTCGATTTCCATGCCTTCGCAAGTAGCGAAAGTACCAAGCGTATCATGATGCTCCGCGAACTCTACAACAAATATCATGCTGCCGGACTGGAAATCTATCAGGTATCAGTAGACCCAGATGAACACTTCTGGAAAACATCTACAGCAGCCCTTCCATGGATTAGTGTACGCGACGAGAATGGCATTCAGGGGAAAAGCTTGACTTTATATAATGTACAAAGCATCCCAACCTTCTTCCTCATTGACAGAAACAATACCTTGCAGGCTCGCGATGCTCAGATCAAGGACTTAGACGCAGCCATCAAAAATCTCCTATAATATATAGGTAATCAGAAGTTTAAGTTTGAAAGTCTGAAAAGTTTTTCCAGCTTCCAAACTTAAACTTCAAGCTATAGATTTCGCTCTATAAGATAAAGACAATTTATAAACAACAATAAACTTTAAACACTAAAAAATGAATAAGAAATTTTTAGCATTAGCAGCTTTGGCTCTTATCACGACAGGAGCACAGGCAAAAGTAAAGTTGCCACATATCTTAGGTGACAACATGATTATCCAGCAAGATTCAGAAGCCAACCTTTGGGGCTGGGATAAGCCAGGCACAACGGTAAAGGTAAACACTTCGTGGTCTTCCAGAGTTTATTCTACAAAAACGGGGAAAGACGGCAAATGGGCAGTCAAAGTCTTGACACCCAAGGCCAGCTACACCCCGCTCTCCATTACATTTGATGATGGAGAAAAGACTACCATCAACAATGTTCTTGCAGGCGAAGTTTGGGTTTGTGCAGGTCAGAGCAACATGGAGATGCCCGTAAAGGGATTCGGCAACTGTCCTGTTGAAGGATACAACAAGGTGGTACTTGAAGCCAATCAGTACAAGGGCGTTCACTACGTAAAGATTCCTAGCGTGATGAGCAGCAAGCCTCTTGATGACACCAACTGCGAATGGAAGGCCATCAATCCAGAGACGGTAGGCGATGCTTCTGCCACCGGCTATTTCTTTGCGCAGGTGGTAAACAAGGCGCTAAATGTGCCTGTGGGACTGGTGATGGCGAACAAGGGCGGAAGCCGAGTTGAGAGCTGGCTCGACCGTGACTATCTGAAGAAGAACACGAAGGAAGATCTCGATTCCATCAAGATGACGAAGAATCCTAAGTTCAAGTGGGACTTCCTCTACCCTCTTCTCTGGGGCAACGGAACCTTCCATCCAATCCTCAACTACAGTGTAAAGGGCATTCTCTTCTACCAGGGCTGTTCTAACGTTGGCGACCCAGCAGGACAATACACCCAGCGCCTTGCCGACCTTGTTGCCCAGTGGCGTCGTGATTTCAAACAGGGAGAGTTACCATTCTACTTCGTTCAGATTGCTCCTTATCATAATGGAGACATCAATGGAGACTGGGGACCAAGACTTCGCGAGCAACAGTTTAATGCTGCAAAGATAATCCCTAACAGTGGCATCGTATGCACCGAGGATTTGGTGTACCCATACGAAGTGGAACAGATTCACCCTTGCCAGAAGCAGCCTGTAGGCGAGCGTCTTGCCCTCCAGGCACTCAGTAAGACCTACGGAGTGAAAGGACTCTTCAGCGAAAGCATGACCTTCAAGGAGATGAAGATTGTGGGCGACACCGTGAAAGTTCACTTCGACAACACCTACGGAGCCTACAATCGCTTTGCAGATATTCAGGGCTTCGAAGTAGCAGGCGAGGACAAGGTATTCCATAAGGCTACAGCCAAGCATTTCTGGCAACCTGGCAATGACCCTTGGAACGAGTGCATCATCGTAACCAGCCCAGAGGTAAAGAAGCCTGTAGCTTTGCGCTATTGCTTCCGCAATTTCCAGCTTGGCAACATGGCGAATGCAGGTGGCCTTCCACTCTTCCCTTTCCGTACAGACAATTGGTAATTAATAACATTGCGGTCGATCTTTGATTAATCCAAAGACCGACCGTTCTTTAATATATACATTATGAGTCACGTATTAGACAAATTCAAGTTTTGCCCCGTTTGCGGTTCTCCGAACTTTGAAATCAACAACATCAAGAGCAAGAAATGCAAAGACTGTGGATTCTCCTACTATCTCAACCCTAGCAGCGCCACTGTAGCCTTCATCCTCAACGAGAAAGACGAACTTTTGGTAGTTCGCAGAAAAAACGAACCTGCCAAAGGAACCCTGGACCTGCCTGGTGGTTTTGTCGACATGGACGAAACCGGAGAAGAAGGCGTGGCAAGAGAAGTAAAAGAGGAAACTGGGCTTGACACCATAGAAGTAAACTATCAGTTCAGCATCCCCAACCTCTACCTTTACTCCGGCTTTCTGGTCCACACCCTTGATATGTTCTACATTGTCAAGGTAAAAGACCTCTCTCACGTTGAAGCAATGGACGATGCAGAAGAGTCCTATTGGATTCCTCTTAAAGCCATCCATCCCGAAGAGTTCGGATTAGGTTCCGTAAGACAAGGAGTCATCAAATTTCTTGCAAAACACAAGACGAAAGAATGAAAAAAGCCCCGAAACATTTAAAAAACTAAAAAAATCGCTATATAATAAGGTATAAGCAAAAAGTTTATTTACTTTTGCAGACCAAAAGAAATTGTGTAGAAGCGTATGCAAGAAAATTTAGTAATCGTCGAGAGCCCTGCAAAGGCCAAGAAAATCGAAGAGTTTTTAGGTAAAGACTTTAAAGTAATGTCTTCTTACGGTCATATCCGTGACCTGAAGAAGAAGGAACTCAGTATAGACGAGAAGTCCATGGAACCTTGTTATGAGATTCCAGAGGAGAAGAAAAAACTCGTCACAGAATTAAAAGCTACAGCGAAGCAAGCCAAGAAGATTTGGTTAGCATCCGATGAGGACCGCGAGGGAGAAGCCATCAGCTGGCACCTTTGCGAAGTACTCGGACTGGATGAAGCGAAGACAAGCCGTATCGTCTTCCATGAAATTACCAAACCAGCTATCTTGGACGCTATTGAGCACCCACGCCATCTGGACATGAACCTGGTGAATGCCCAGCAGGCTCGCCGTGTACTCGACCGTCTGGTAGGTTTCAAGCTTTCGCCTGTATTGTGGAGAAAGGTGAAGCCTGCACTCTCTGCCGGCCGTGTACAGAGCGTTGCCGTACGTCTGATTGTAGAACGTGAGCGTGAGATTCAGAAGTTCAAGAGCGAACCATACTACCGTGTCAACGCCATCTTCGCCCTCATCAATGAGAATGGTGGAGCTACAGAGGTGAAGGCAGAACTTGACCAGCGTTTCAAAACCCATGAAGAAGTGGAAGCCTTCCTGGAAAAGTGCAAGGACGCCAACTTCTCTGTAGAAACAGTGAGCAAGAAACCATTGAAGCGTACACCGGCGCCACCTTTTACCACCTCAACCTTGCAGCAGGAAGCAGCCCGCAAGCTCGGCTTCACCGTAAGCCAGACCATGATGGTGGCACAGCGACTATACGAAAGTGGACGAATCACTTACATGCGTACCGATAGCGTAAACCTCTCTTCCCTCTGCACCAATGCCAGCAAGGATGAGATTATCAAGGTTTATGGCAACGAGTACAGCAAGCCACGCACCTATCATACCAGCTCTAAGGGAGCACAGGAAGCTCACGAGGCTATCCGCCCAACATACATGAACGAGACAAGTATCGATGGAACCAGTCAGGAAAAGCGTCTCTATGAACTGATCTGGAAGCGTACACTCGCTTCACAGATGGCAGATGCGTTGATTGAGAAAACAACCATTACCATCAATATCGACAATGCAAGCGAAAAGTTCATTGCCAATGGCGAAGTCGTTTCTTTCGATGGTTTCCTCAAGGTTTATCGTGAATCTACTGATGAGGATGAAAATGCAGAAGATGCAACTCATCTCCTGCCTGCCATGAAAGAAGGCGATGCTTTACAGCGCCGTGAGATTATTGCTACAGAGAAATTCTCTCTGGCTCCTGCAAGATATACAGAAGCCAGCCTCGTCAAGAAGCTGGAAGACTTAGGCATCGGCCGTCCATCAACCTATGCTCCAACCATCAGTACCATCCAGCAGCGTGAATACGTGGTGAAGGGAGACAAGCAGGGCGTGGAGCGTTCATTTACTGTAGATTCCCTGAAGGGTATCAAGGTTATCCAGAAAACCAAGAAGGAAATGGCTGGTTCGGAGAAGGGCAAGCTCCTCCCTACAGATATCGGCATCGTGGTAAATGACTTCCTGATTGCCAACTTCCCTAGCATCATGGACTATAACTTTACAGCAAACGTAGAGCAGAAGTTTGATGATATTGCTGCAGGAAAGACTGAATGGAACAAATGGATGAAAGACTTCGACAAGAGTTTTGAGCCAGAAGTGAAAGAAGTCATGAATGCACGCAGCGAGCACAAAGCCGGCGAACGCGAACTGGGCAAGGATCCTAAGACAGGACGTCCTGTATACGTAAAGATAGGCCGTTTCGGTCCTGTGGCACAAATTGGAAGTGCAGACGATAAAGACAAGCCTCTGTTTGCCCAATTGCCTTCCGACAAGAGTATCGAGACCATTACGCTGGACGAAGCGCTGGAGCTCTTTAAGTTACCAAGAGAAGTTGGTGAGTTTGAAGGCACTACCGTTACCATCGGTGCCGGCCGTTTCGGTCCATACGTGCTCCACAACCGCAAGTATGTAGCCATTCCTAAGGAAGATGATCCACTGACCATTACTTTGGAAAGAGCTATCGAACTCATCCAGGAAAAGCGCTCCAACGAGGAAAAGCGTCATATCAAGACCTTCGAGGAAGACGACAAGCTGGAACTCCTGAATGGCCGTTACGGTCCATACATTGCCTATGATGGAAAGAACTATCGCATTCCTAAGGCAAAGCAGGAAAACGTTGAAGCTCTCAGCTATGATGAATGCATGACCATCATCAAGGAAGCTCCTGAGCCAAAAACCAGAGGCCGTAAGAAATAAGAGAATCTGCCATCGCCCCAAAAAAGAGCGATGGCAAGAAATAAACTGAAGAAATGAAGTCAATCATCATTATTGGATATATGGGTGCCGGCAAGACTACAGTCGGGAAAGCCCTCGCTAAAGAACTTGGCGTAATGTTCTATGATCTCGACTGGTATATCGAGAGTAGAATGAGAAAAACCGTGAAGCAGATTTTCGATGAAATAGGCGAAGAAGGGTTCCGCAAAATTGAACGCAACATGCTCCACGAGGTAGCTGAGTTTGAAAACGTAGTAGTGAGCTGCGGTGGAGGAACACCATGTTTCTTTGACAACATGGACTACATGAATCAATTAGGTGAAACCATCTATCTGAAAGCATCACCAGAGACACTCCATACCCACTTGAAGATGGGCAAGGGAGTGAGACCTCTCCTGCTCAACAAAACACCCGAAGAGGTTGAAATCTTCATCCGTGAGCAACTGAAGCTACGTGAGCCATTCTACAACAAGGCAAAACACATCATAGACATCAATGTGATGGACGACTTCGACAAAATCAACGGGATGGTTCAGCAGATACGGAAAATGCTGAACGTATAATCGTGGCTATAATAATAAGGTAATATCATAAATAAACAAACAGATTTCTAGCAAGACAAGAACAGAAATGAAGAAATGGACTATTGAAGACTCGAAGGAGCTCTACAACATCGGTGGCTGGGGCACTTCTTACTTTGGCATCAACGACAAGGGTGATGTCTATGTAACTCCATGCAAGGATAACACGCAGATTGATTTGCGCGACATCATGGACGAGTTGGCATTACGCGACATCAACGCTCCCGTACTGCTCCGTTTCCCAGACATCCTCGACAACCGCATCGAGAAGACAGCCAGCTGTTTTCAAAAGGCAAAGGAAGAGTATGGATACAAGGGAGAAAACTTTGTCATCTATCCTATTAAGGTGAACCAGATGCAACCAGTCGTTGAGGAGATTATTTCTCACGGCAAGAAATTCAACCTCGGTCTGGAAGCAGGTTCCAAGCCTGAACTCCACGCCGTTATCGCCGTACAGGCTCAGAGCGATTCGCTCATTATCTGCAACGGCTATAAGGACGAGAGCTACATCGAACTTGCCTTGCTGGCACAGAAGATGGGTAAGCGCATCTTCATCGTGGTAGAAAAGCTCAATGAGCTCGACATCATCGCCAAGGTGGCAAGCAAGCTCAACGTGAAGCCAAACATCGGTATCCGCATCAAGCTCGCTTCTTCCGGCTCAGGAAAATGGGCTGAGAGCGGTGGCGATGCATCGAAGTTCGGTTTGACAAGCGCCGAACTGCTCACCGCCCTCAACAAGATTGAGGAGATGGGATTCCACGACTGCCTGCGCCTCATCCACTTCCACATCGGAAGCCAGATTACCAAGATCCGACGCATCCAGACGGCTCTGCGTGAGGCTGCACAGTTCTACATCAACCTCCACAAGATGGGCTACAATGTAGATTTCGTAGATTGCGGTGGCGGACTCGGTGTAGATTACGACGGCACCCGCTCTTCCAGCAGCGAGAGCTCCGTGAACTATTCTATCCAGGAGTATGTAAACGACTGTGTCTACACCTTCGTTGATGCAGCCAACAAGAACAATATCGAGCATCCTAACCTCATCACTGAGAGTGGCCGTTCGCTCTCTGCCCACCACTCCGTATTGGTGATTGATGTCTTGGAGACTGCTTCCCTGCCGGAAATGCCAGAGGAGTTTGAGGCAAAGGAAACCGACCACCAGCTGGTGAAGGACCTTTATGAGATATGGGACAACCTGAATCCACGCAACATGCTGGAGGACTGGCACGATGCTGAGCAGATTCGCGACGAGGCTTTGCAGCTCTTCTCTCACGGCATCGTAGACTTGAAGACCCGTGCCGAGATTGAGGCGATGTACTGGAGCGTGTGCCACGAGATCAACAACCTTGCCAAGCACATGAAGCATGTGCCAGAGGAACTCAGAGGATTGGACAAGATTCTTGCAGACAAGTATTTCTGCAACTTCTCCCTGTTCCAGTCACTGCCGGACTCATGGGCCATCGACCAAATCTTCCCGGTAATGCCGCTGAGCAGATTGAATGAGCAGCCCACCAAATCCGCCACGCTCCAAGATATCACTTGCGACTCCGACGGGAAAATAGACAACTTCATCTCCACGCGCAATTTCTCTTACCATTTGCCTGTACACAAATTAAAAGAGAAAGAGCACTACTATTTGGGAGTCTTTTTGGTTGGAGCTTACCAGGAAATACTCGGGGACTTGCACAACCTGTTCGGAGACACCAACGCCGTCCATATCAAAGTGAAGGGCGACGAATATGTTATTGACAAAGTAATCGAAGGTGAAACGGTAGCCGATGTATTGGAATATGTGCAGTTCAACCCCAAACGCATGGCAAGGTCCATAGAAGTATGGGTGGCGGCTTCCGTCAAAAAGGGTATAATTTCAGCCGAAGAAGGACGGGAATTCTTGTCCAACTACCGCTCCGGACTGTATGGTTACACCTATTTAGAATGATGGTTGGAGAATCTTCATTCAAGGAATGCAAAGGAATATAAATCAGGTATCAGCATTTTTTATTACCTTTGCTTGATTTTTCATAAGACAAAATAGATTTTTATAATATGTTTGACAATCTGAGTGAACGTTTAGAGCGTTCGTTTAAGTTGCTGAAGGGTGAAGGCAAAATCACCGAAATCAATGTTGCTGAAACATTGAAAGATGTCCGTCGTGCATTGTTGGATGCCGATGTCAATTACAAAGTGGCCAAATCTTTCACCGACAGGGTAAAAGAAAAGGCTATCGGGCAAAACGTGCTTACGTCTGTCAAGCCAAGCCAGCTCATGGTGAAAATCGTACACGATGAATTGGCGACCTTGATGGGTGGAACCGCCGCAGAACTAAACATCGAAGGGCGACCAGCCATCATCTTGATGTCAGGTTTGCAAGGTTCCGGTAAGACGACATTCTCCGGTAAGTTAGCAAACATGCTTAAAACCAAACGCAACAAAAAACCTTTGTTGGTAGCTTGTGACGTTTACCGTCCTGCCGCTATCGAACAGTTGCGTGTATTGGGAGAACAAATCTCAGTTCCCGTATATTTGGAAGAGGGGAACAAGAATCCTGTCGAAATCGCCCAAAATGCCATAGCGGAAGCGAAAGCAAAAGGAAACGACGTGGTCATTGTCGATACGGCAGGACGTCTGGCGATCGATGAACAGATGATGAAGGAAATCGCAGCCATCAAAGCAGCCATCCAACCGAATGAAACCCTGTTTGTCGTTGATGCCATGACGGGCCAAGACGCAGTCAACACTGCCAAAGAGTTCAATGAACGATTGGACTTCAACGGTGTCGTATTAACCAAATTGGATGGTGATACCCGCGGTGGTGCGGCTTTATCTATCCGGACAGTCGTGGACAAACCGATCAAGTTCGTCGGCACAGGTGAAAAGATGGATGCTTTGGACATCTTCCATCCGGAACGTATGGCGGACCGTATCTTGGGAATGGGTGACATCGTCTCATTGGTAGAACGTGCCCAGGAACAATATGATGAAGAGGAAGCAAAACGCTTGCAAAAGAAGATTGCCAAGAACCAGTTTGACTTTGACGACTTCATCAACCAAATCCAACAAATCAAGAAAATGGGTAACTTGAAAGAGTTGGCTTCCATGATTCCGGGTGTGGGCAAAGCCTTGAAGAATATAGACATAGACGATAACGCTTTCAAGAGCATTGAAGCTATCATCTACTCTATGACTCCGAAAGAGCGTAAGAATCCGGCAATCATCAACAGCTCGAGACGCCAACGCATTGCCAAAGGTAGCGGAACATCCATCCAGGAAGTAAACAAATTGCTGAAACAATTCGATGAAACCCGCAAAATGATGCGTATGCTGACAACAGCCAAGGCTGGCGGACGTCCTAAATTCCCATTGTTTAAATAAGACAAATCATCAGAAATATGGAAAACCGACAATACCAATTATTAGACGGAAAGGCGACTGCTGCCCAGATGAAGCAGGAGATGGCCGAAGAAGTAGCCCGTATCAAAGCTGCCGGAGGAAAAGTCCCCCACTTGGCTGCCATATTGGTAGGGCATGACGGAGGTAGCGAGACTTACGTGGCATCCAAAGTCAAAACGTGCCAGGAAATCGGATTCCAATCTTCTTTGATCAGATATGAAGAAGATGTGACGGAAGAAGAACTCCTGCGGAAAGTAGACGAATTGAACAACAACCCGGATATTGATGGTTTCATCGTGCAGTTACCTCTGCCCAAACACATTTCCGAACAGAAAGTCATCGAGGCTATCGACTACAGGAAAGACGTGGATGGATTTCATCCTATCAATGTAGGGCGTATGTCCATTGGCTTGCCTTGTTTCCTTTCAGCTACTCCTGCCGGCATTCTGGAACTATTGAAACGATACCATATCGAGACAAAAGGAAAGCATTGTGTCGTATTGGGCAGAAGCAATATTGTCGGCAAGCCCATGGCGTCGTTGATGGTGCAAAAAGCATATCCTGGCGATTGTACCGTGACTGTTTGCCATAGCCGTTCCCAGAACTTGAAGGAGATGTGCCAACAAGCCGACATCATCATCGTGGCTTTAGGTGTCCCTGAGTTTTTGAAAGGCGACATGGTCAAAGAGGGCGCAGTCATCGTGGATGTAGGGACGACCCGGGTTCCTGACGCAAGCCGTAAAAGCGGTTTCCGTCTTTGCGGGGACGTGAAGTTTGACGAAGTTGCTCCCAAATGTTCTTACATCAGTCCGGTTCCGGGTGGAGTTGGTCCAATGACCATCATTTCTTTGATGAGAAATACATTATTGGCAGGTAAAAAAGAAATCTACAAATAAACATACAAATATTATCCGGCAAATATTTGCAGATTACAAAATAATGATTACCTTTGCACCGTCTTAAAAGATAAGAATCTTTATAGATATTAAATGGTGAATGTAGCTCAGTTGGTTAGAGCATTGGATTGTGGTTCCAAGGGTCGTGGGTTCGAGCCCCATCTTTCACCCCTTTTATTGTCAAGAAAGATTCATCCATCCAAGATATCAAATGGTGAATGTAGCTCAGTTGGTTAGAGCATTGGATTGTGGTTCCAAGGGTCGTGGGTTCGAGTCCCATCTTTCACCCCTCCTTTCATAAGAGAATATGTCTGGCATCATGTTGGCATATTCTCTTTTTTTATGGTCGGCGGTGTGCCGGAATGACACACCGCCTGCATTACCAG
>OIZT01001355.1_pt1 | contig 11343 bp, 5 predicted proteins | sample 1588611 | NCBI WGS metagenome assembly OIZT01 (sample SAMN03283278) | human gut metagenome | biome: human-associated habitat; material: feces | host: Homo sapiens | place: Peru | collected 2012
GCTTTCTACCTGGATATGAACATTTGTTATGCTTTTCCGCTGCAAGCTGGCCGATAAACTTCACAAGTTCTTCTTTATTCAAGCCATAAGGAAGTTCCGACACTACAATCGTATCGTGCTGCGGTCCACTTTCAATATCTGTCTTAGCACGCATTACCACGCGCCCACGACCCGTTTCATAGGCACTACGCACGCCTTGCATACCCATGATATAACCACCCGTAGGAAAATCGGGAGCTTTCACGTAATGCATCAGCTCATCAATGGTAATATCCGGATTATCAATATAAGCCACGCAACCATCAATTACCTCTCCTAGGTTATGAGTAGGAACATTTGTTGCCATACCCACAGCAATACCACTTGCGCCATTTACAAGAAAGTTTGGAATACGCGTAGGCATCACGCTCGGTTCATCGCGAGTATTATCGAAGTTGCGATCCATATCGACCGTCTCCTTCTCAATATCCTGCATCATCGCTTCACCCACAGGCGAGAGACGCGCTTCGGTATAACGCATAGCTGCCGCTGAGTCACCGTCCATAGAACCGAAGTTACCTTGGCCTTCCACCAAAGTATAACGCATATTCCATGGTTGTGCCAAACGTACTAATGCTCCATATACAGAGCTATCACCATGTGGATGATACTTACCGAGCACATCACCTACAACGCGGGCTGATTTACGAGTGGGCTTATCATGTGTAATGCCCAATTCCATCATGTCGTAAAGAATGCGGCGATGCACGGGTTTGAATCCGTCACGCACATCAGGCAATGCACGTGCCACAATCACAGACATGGAGTAGTCAATATACGAGGATTTCATTTCTTCCTCGATATTCACTTTAATAATTCTATCGTCGTCTGTTATCATTTATATTAGGTTTGATTCTATCATTGATTGCAAAAAGAACGAAGTCGCTCCTCTTACATACTCTTAACTGCTGAAGTGCAGCCTATCTTATGCAAAGATAGTGCAAACCGAATGCAGTATATCAAGCTGGCTTGAATATACTGCTGAGGTGCAGCCTATCTTATGCAAAGATACCACTTTATTCCATTGTTCATCATTTTTGTCCAAGGAAAATGCGCTCCTTTTTGTTTAAAATGCCCAAAAACACGTTTTATTTGCCCTCTAAGGCATTTTAAGTAGTTATTTCGGCTTTAAAAAAAGCACTTCGACAAAGCACTTCCAAATCCACTAGCAGCAAATATCACGATCTTTTTCACACCTCACATTTGGACTTTTCATACATTATGACTATTATTGCAACCTCTAACAAGTTTCCTTATGCCCCAAAGACTTCACACGATAGATTCCACACGATTCATCCTTGCCATACTCGTTGTGTTCATCCACATGACGGATAGAGGGCTTATAATCAGTTCTACAAACTCCACCCACCCCATATACACTTTTATAGACCAGGGATTTATGCCCTATTTGACCACACTAGCCATACCTGGATTCTTCATCCTCTCTGGCTACCTATTCTTTACAGGATTCAATGTTTGGGATTGGAGTCGTTATCGCACAAAGATAGGTAGCAGATTACACACGCTGCTAATTCCTTTCTTCCTATGGAATCTCATGAAATACGCATCTCTTGTTCTCATCGAATTTCCTCATTTGGGAAGTAGTACATTCTTTCACGTTTTCAGAGAGTATGGCTGTCTCCGCATGTTTTGGGATGGTAATGCCGAGTTATCAAGTCCCATACTGCTTTCTACATGGTTTTTAAGAGACCTCTTTATATTATGCACTCTCTCCCCTATTTTCTACTTTGTCATCAAGAAGTCTCATGGTTGGATTATTCTCTGCCTCATTATGCTGACCTCATGGAATTTCTGGCCGACCCATAATATCTGCAATGCGACCAACGTTCTATCCTTCGCCTGCGGCGCAACGATTTCCATTTTTCATCGAGACTTACTACAAACGATAGAAGAGCACCAACACTCCTTATATATAATAGCATTTGTCTCTCTATTCTCACTATTCATCTTTGAAACCAATTTCGCACACATTATCTATATGCTCGCAGGAAACGGCTGTTTAATCAGTATTCTTTTGCATCTACACAAGCATAAACTTGACATTCCTCAACATCTATGCCGTTCCTCCATGACCATTTATTTAGGCCATACATTCTTAACACTCTCATTAACAACCCATATTATTGACAAACTTCTCCCCTTCCCTGGCGATACATTTTCCACAATACGCTATTTCCTCATTATCACAGCGACCATCTTATTTCTTATTCTCTTTGACCATATCATTAGAAAATATACGCCACACCTTAGCCGCCTACTATTAGGAAATAGATAACGGTTTTGACAACACTCGTAAAGTGTTATCAAAACCGCACACCGATACGTCAACATTCTTTTTTTGAAGAATCAATTCTCAACGCTTTCTCAAAGCACCGATTAGAGCTGAGTTCTCGTTTGGCAGCCCAATCGTAATACGCAAGCATCCTTGCACGGGATGCACCGCAATACCTTGCTTTAATAAATACCGATAGACAGCAGCACTATCTGCAAATCTCACAAAGAGAAAATTCGCATCAGAATGATAGATTTGCTTACATTCTTTCAAGTCACTTAATGCCATGAGCACTTTGGTACGCTCATCAACAATCTGTCTCACCCATTTATCTACATCCAATCGATGTTTCACCACATCGGCCACTGCACTTAGTGTCGCTGCACCAACGGGATGAGCCATTCCAACCCGTTCTATAGTTTCGATTACCTCAGGATAGGCCACCAAGGCTGCAAAGCGAACACCCGCCATACTCCACCCGTGAGAAAACGAACGAAGAATTATCAGATTCCGATATTTATTAAGGAGTTCCAACACGGATGCTTGCGGAGCAAACTCAATATAAGACTCATCCACTACCACATAACCATCAAACAACTGAAGAATCGTTTCTAACTCGCCGCGATCGAGCAGATTGCCCGTTGGAGAATTAGGAGAACACAAAAATACAAGTTGGGTCGTTTCGCTCACAGCATTCAACACCGTCTCGGCTTGCAATTCAAAGTCAGACGGACGCAAAGCAGCCTCTCTATACTCCAAACGATTCACCGCCGCCCGACGTGCATAAACTGTACGCGTAGGCACGGCTGCCACCACACTATCGCGATTAAAGAGAGCAAAAGCACGCATAATCAAGTCGACCGCCTCTTCTGTTCCATTACAGAAATAGATACACGAAGCGGGAATATGCTCATGCTTTCCCCATTCTCTCTTCAATTTTTCCGTTGTTGCCACTTCTGGATAACGATTGTAGAGCGTATTAAATGGTGATTCATTCGTATCAAGATGCACCTTGGCTTTCAGTCTCGGACGAACCTTCTTTATGTTATCTGGTAATTTCATACTGCAAACCTACATAAAAACTATGAATTACGCTCTTTCTCCACTCTGTTTTTATGACTCTATCCATTACTTTTTTAGTAGTTTACACACGGCTCTTTCATTTAAGTTCAGAGTAGAGAATAGTAACCCCTGCCCATTTCGTGATGGAATAGGTAAATCTACAATAGTTGTGTTTCAAGTTTTTATATTGTTCTCATTATTTGACTATTTGCTTTTTTTGATGCAAAAAAATACAGGAGTTTGGTAAATATTTATGACACAGACTTCATCAGTTCGGCCATGCCTATTATCACTTTTCTGCGTCATGAAGATCAATGAGTTAGGTAGAAATTATGGGTGGCTTCGGGTAGCGCAAGCAAAAAATTAAAAAAGGACAAGCGTTTTTTAATGAAAGAACCGTGCCACACGTGGCAATTAGTCCGAAGTTTTTTTCTTCGTCTGAATTATTCAAAGTATATTTGCAAGTGCAACATAATCAACAATTTTAAAAAGTATTTTATATGAAGAAAACATTACTGCTATGCCTCTTCTGCCTACTTACAGTCACGCAACTGTGGGCGGCAGAAAAGCCGAAGGTAAGCGTCGGCAACGACGTGACATGGTATCTCGTTCAGATGTCGAACGGGAAAGGTGTGCTCACGGCGCAGGGCGACGGCGAAGAAGTGCTTACGGGCATGCCGATGGGACGGAACACTCAATTTTGGAAAATTGAAGGGTCGGAAACAACAGGATATACCCTCACAAGCCGTTCGGGTCTCACGCTTTATACCACTACCACGGAGAAGAATGGTATGTTCAAGGCCGGGAAAACGCCTAACGCCAACAAATATTTCGTTTGGCAAACTACCACTAACACCACCTATTCTGGCGATTTCGTTATTTCACCAAAAGAACATCAAGATGTGTACATGAACCAGTGGGCCGGTGCTGGAATAGGCAAGAAACTCGGACTCTGGAGCGACCGATCTGATGAGAACCAACCGCTCACTTTCATGAGTGAAGAAGATTTTAAGAAGATGGGCAATAATCTCTCCTTGATACCTTACCCTGCTAGTGTGACTAAGGGCGACGGCTCTTTAAGTCTCTCGAAAATTGATGGTATCATGGCAACGGGCGAAGCTCCCTTGCGCTATGCCAGCGAATTTGCCAGTCAGGCCAAGCGCACGCTGGGCATCGACCTTCAGGTGAACCCCGCTTCTGCAGCCTGCGCCATCTCTATGGTGGCCGACAAGACGCTCGAACACGAGGCTTACCGACTGAACATCAACGCCTCGGGCGTGGAAATCGCTTCGGCCGATAGCACTGGTTTCTTCTATGGTCTGCAAACCCTCAAGCAGTTGCTGCCAGCGGCCATCTATGGCAAGACGTTGCAGAAAAACGATGGATGGACGCTGCCTTACGTGGAAATCGTTGACAAACCCAACCTCGGCCACCGCGGTTTCATGCTCGATGTGGCCCGCCACTTCTTCTCTAAGACTGAAGTGATGCGCGTGCTCGACGTGATGGCTTCTTACAAGATGAACCGTTTCCACTGGCACCTCACCGACGACCAGGGATGGCGCATAGAAATCCCTGAATATCCACGTTTGACGGAGGTGGGAAGCGTGCGTGCCGGTTCGTTCTCCAATGCTGGTGGCGCTTCGAAATTCTTCGACGACACGGAATATGGTCGCGGCATGTGGTATTCGCTCAACGACTTGCGCGAAATCGTGGCCTATGCCAAGGACCGCAACATTGAAATCATTCCTGAAATCGACCTCCCGGGACACATGGTGGCTGCCGTGGCCGCTTATCCCGAACTGAGCTGCGATCCTTCGAAGTCTTATAGCGTGCGCATCGACGGCGGCATTTCGAAAGACGTGCTCAACATCGGCAAGGACGAAGTGGTCGACTTCCTCAAGTGTGTGCTCGGTCACATGGCAGAAGTATTTCCTTATCAGTATATTCACCTCGGCGGCGACGAGTGTCCGACAGACCAGTGGGCCAACAATGCCGACTGCCTCCGCCGTGTGAAAGAAAAGGGACTCTCGGGCGTCAACGAACTCCAGTCGTGGCTCGTTGAAGAACTGGGCCTTTATCTGAAGGAAAAATACGGCAAGGACATCGTGGTTTGGGATGAACTCCTCTCACACTGGAATGCCGACAACAAGGTGAAACCCGTCATCATGGCCTGGAACAACATCAACATGAGTTCCAAGGCTGCCGACAAGGGTTTCAAGAGCATCGTGGTGCCTTACCAGTCGCTCTATCTCGACATGATGCAGGCGCCGACGGCGCAGAGAGATATTAACGAGAAATACCAAGGCGGATGGGGCGACAACTGGGTCAACAGTGTGGAAACCGTCTACAATGTCAACCCCGTGGCTTCGCTCTCAGGACGTGAAGACTTTTGTTTGGGCGTGCAGGGAAATATGTGGACTGAAACGTGCAACGACAGCATAGAACTCGAATACCAGCTCTTCCCGCGCCTCTTGGCGCTCTCTGAAACGGGATGGTTGCCGACTGACAAGAAAAACTGGATGAGCTTTTATATGCGCCTTCAGACACAGCGCAGCGTACTCGATGAAATGGGCGTAACGTATGCCACTCACTATTTCGAAAAGCCCGAACTGACTGCGGCGCAAACGGCCATTGAAGAAGCTGAGGGTATCATTGCCGCTGCCGGCGATTACGTTGGTCTGCCTGCTGCCGACAAGAAAACAGCACTGACAGAGGCGCTCAGCAATTTGAAGGGCGACATGGAGAATGCTGACAAACTCGCTGCCCTAACAGCATCTGTTAGCCAATACAAGAAGGCAGACATCACGATGCCGGAAGAGGGGAAATACTATCAGATTCTCTCTGCTTCCACTTATTACAAAGCAAAATATGAGGGTTCTTCGCTCTATGCCAGCGACAACAACGTGCGCTTCCACTATACGAAGCAATATGAACCGGAAGAAATCTGGCAGTTTGAAGCCACAACGGGCGGCTATAAGGTGAAGAACGTGCTCACGGGCAAGGCTTTGACCATGCCGGCGGGTAATGCCGAAAACATGACGCTGACGGCAAACGGCAGTGTGGTGAAAATTGCGCTCGCCACTAAAGCCAGCGGACAATACACCTACATTCCTGCCGTGCTCAACATATCTTCTAGCGACAAATACCTCACAGCCGACTGCACAGGCTATGCCAAGAGCGGCACTGACGCTGCGCTCTGCTATCAAGGCACATGGCGCATTGTGGAAGTGAAAGACTTCACCTTTATGCTCAATCACCTCGTTGGGAAATGTGAAAGCATTTTGCGCAACACGAAACAGGGCGAGATGGGCGAACCGACAGAAGCGGCTCTCAGTCTGCTCAGCAACGAAATCATCACACCAGCTAAGGCGCTGATTGGTAAGGGCGCTGTTTCGCGCAGCGAATACGACAAATACCTCGCACTCTACGCGCAGTTTGTGGCCATGCCACGCACCTCTGTGCTTGACGCGCTGGATGAAGGTTACTACTATAACTTGCGTAACGCCTATTTCACCAACTATCTGGCCATGGCTTCCACTTCCAACACGGTGCAGCCCCGCACGATGAGCGAAAACACCGATGCCTATCAATGGCGCATCCGCAAGAATGCCGATGGCACGGTGAGCATCTTCAGCAAGGTGGGTGACAAATCGGCCTACCCAGATTCTGATGCCGAGACCAAGAACATCCTCTTGGGTAAGGAATATTCATGGAAGCTCGACCAGCACACTTGCGACGAAGGCAAGACGGGCGTCCGCATCATCTCTGCCTCTGGTGATTATAGTTGGTATGTCAATGCTAGCAGCTGGGCCAACAACGTCATCCTCAAGCCCATTGCATGGGGTGCCAGCATCTGGACATTTGAGAAACTCAACATCTTAACATCCATCAACAATGTCAACACCTCTTCTGTCGTTTCTTCCAACGTCTATTACGACCTTCAGGGAAGACAGTTGCATCAACCCCTACAACATGGCGTTTACATCAACGGAAACGGAGAAAAGTTGATTCGCTAAATGATGGTAGAGATCTGGCGTTTCTGAAATACTCCCTTCAGTACGCTTGAAGAAAACATGGAGACCAAACGTTCAAAGGACTGTTTGGTCTCCATGCTTTTTTGTGGGAGGAGGTAATGTGTGCATGTATACACGCAGAAGGTAGAGTTAGTGTGGGGAAAAGTATGCAACTTATACACTCCTTTGAGCAGAGAGGAAGGAACTTTGCTTCACAACAAAGGCAATAGCATTCAAATGTGGAAATATCCTACGCGAGTTCTTCCCTCCTTAAACACTTCAGCCCCACTCCAAGGAGTAGGGCTGAAGATGTATTATATCAGAAAATTATTCCGTAGCGGACTTGCTACCCTTATCGTTTGGCCTACGACGGCGGGGACGATGCGGACGAGGCTTTCGACCATCTTCACCATCCTTTTTTCCTCCTGCAGCAGTAGGCTTTCCTTCTTCAAGTTCCTTGCGAACTTCGGACGAAGTCTTCTGCCCGTTAGGACGACGGCGACGACGATTCTGCTTGTGTTGACGAGCAGCGGGGTCGGTATCTGTGGTAGCAGAGTATTCTCCGAGATGCTCATCGTGCTCGGTGGAGAACACTATTTCATCGAAGGATATCGGCGGCAAATTGCAAGAGCTAGTTTCGCTTGCTTCCTCTGCTTCTACGGCAGAGATAGGCGCTTGACTTGTTGTAGTAGAAACAGGTGCAGCCGATTCGGCCTCGTGAGCGATTGGAGTTTCCTTGGCAGCTTTGTCTGCCGCAGGTTCCGTAGTATTCGCTGGAACAGAAAGAGCGGTGGGAGGCTCATCGGCGGTCACAACGTCTTGAGCAAATGCCTGAATTGCACGTTCTAAGTCGTCAGGAGCAAAAGGCGATTCCATATTCTCCTCTTCAACAAATCTTTGAAGCTCTTCTGCAGACACGGCTGCCTCATGCGCATATTCCATGACGGATTCTGTAGCATCGTTATCGGCGTCGATGACAGACTGCGCATCCTCAAAGGTCTCATCGGCAATAGCAGCACTCACAGAGTCGACCACCTCGGGAGTAACGTTGGCGGCTTCAGAAGCAATCATATTCTCGTTGTCCTCTTCGTCTGAGGGTGTCAACTGTGCCACGGACTTAGGAGCCATGGTTTCAGACTGCTTGGGAGTCTTGACTGATTCGGGCGAGAGAGCCGGTTCGGATAGAGATATAGGAGTCTCCGCATCGGTTTCCTCTATATGCTCAGCCACGGCTTGAAGCAACGAAGCGAGAGCTGGTTTCTCTTCTTTCGGTGCCGCTTTCTTGGACTTTACTACAGGCTTTTCGGGCTTGCTGATGGTCTTTCCCTTGACCATCAATGCGTTAGCAGCCTCAGCTTGACTAAAGAGGTCGAGTTCCTCGGCTTCAAGACGCGCCTGGTGCTCTTCTTCACGAGCTTTGCGCTCAGCATCTGCTTTTGCCTTTGCAGCCTTGGCTTTGCTCTCTGCCTTTTCACGAGCCACACGCTCGGCCTCAGCAGCAATTTCCTTCTCACGAGCAGCTTCCGCCTCCTGGCGCTTACGCTCTGCCTTGGCACGCTGACGCTCTACCTCGGCCATGCGCTCAGCTTCGCGGCGTGCTACTTTCTCTTCGGCCGAAGAAGCACCCTTTTCTTGACCTTTCACGGCATCACCGAGGGTTTTCGCTCCACGATTACGTGTGCGCTTCTTGCGCAGTTTTTCATCTGCCTCCAAGAGTTCGTTTTCCTGGGGAGGAGCGGGAATGCCCATTGCTTCATAGTCTGACAACGTACGCTGAGGCTCTGCGGGCGGAGTGTCGATCACCTCATAATTAGCCGCAGCATCGTAGGCTTTATCATAAGCTTCGTCGGAGTCGGAACGCTGACGCTGCTTCTTCTCTTCCATCACGGGGGCATCGGCTAATATGGGTTTGCCACCCCGACGAGAATTAGCAGACTTGAAATTATCTTCTATCTCATCAATCTTAGGCAGCGCGAAACTTTCTTCCGCCTCCATCGCAGTGCGCTTCTCCTTGCTACGGAAAATACTATCGTACGTCTTAGGTTCACGGCGCATGCGGGTGAGGGCTTCCTTGGCAGCTTCCTGCTGGCTTTCTTTCTTCGAACGGCCACTTCCGCGACCGATCGTGATGCCTTCAAGCACGATGGAGGAATGGAAACCACGCTCGCCATCGCTCTGGTCATTGAACTTCGTATTGATACGATTCTTCTGCGCCCACTCTAAGAGTTTGCTCTTAAAGTTTACTTCCTTCTGAGCCACATTGTCGAGGTCAATATACGTACCGATAATGCGATTGGAAAGGAACCAATGACACGTTTTATACCCACGATCGAGATAGATAGCTCCCATAAGAGCTTCGAAAGCATTGCCGCCAATGTTGGTGTGGCTCATGTGTGTGCCTTGGGCAGCGATGATGAGTTTTTCTAACCCCATCTGCGTAGCCAACCGATTGAGCGACTCGCGCTGCACAATCTTGGAACGTGTGGAAGTGAGAAAACCTTCACGCTTTGTGGGGAAATGGCGGAAAAGGATATCGCTCACAATGCTCTCGATGACGGCATCGCCGAGATATTCTAAACGTTCGTTGTTGAGCGGACGTACAGGCGTATCAAGACGCGATTTGCGATCTTGTCGGCGGTCGCGCTGAGCGGGACCACCCTTGCTGTCTTTGCGGTCCTTGAAAGAACCTGCACTGGAACCACCATCCTTGCGGTAACCGAGCGACTTATGCGAGAAAGCCACACGGTAGAGCTCTATGTTGTGAGGATAGAAGCCCAATATATCATAAAGGGCCGAAAGGAACTCCTTGTTCTTGCGAAACGGGAGTTTCATCCGGTCTAAAAGATTGAGTATCATAATAAAAAGGGGTAGAAGAATTGTCCATCACAACAGCCCCTCCCCCATCCTTTTCCCATCACGGGAGAGGGGATGAGGAAGGGGCTGTATAAGATGGATAATATAGCAGACGTGAGATTATGCCTCACACTTCTTCACAATGCAGCAGGCATTGTGACCACCGAAGCCGAAGGTGTTGCTCAAAGCAGCACGTACAGTGCGCTTCTGTGCCTTGTTGAAGGTGAAGTTGAGGTTGTAGTCGATGTTCTCGTCGCGATCGTCGTCCTCGTGGTTGATCGTAGGAGGCACGATGTCGTTCTTTACAGAGAGGCAGCAGAAGATGGCCTCTACAGCACCTGCAGCACCGAGAAGGTGACCCGTCATACTCTTGGTAGAAGAGATGTTGAGCTCATAAGCGTGCTTGCCAAAGAGCTTGGTGATGGCCTTTACCTCTGAGATATCGCCCACGGGGGTAGATGTGCCGTGTACGTTGATGTAGTCGATGTCTTCAGGCTGCATTTCTGCATCTTCAAGGGCAGCCTTCATCACGAGGTTAGCACCAAGGCCCTCGGGGTGAGAAGCGGTGATGTGGTGAGCATCGGCCGACATACCAGCACCTGCAATCTCGCAGTAGATCTTCGCACCACGTGCCTTGGCGTGTTCGAGCTCTTCGAGGATGAGGATACCTGCACCTTCGCCCATGATGAAGCCATCGCGGCTCTTGCTGAAGGGACGTGAAGCGTGGGTAGGATCGTCGTTGCGAGTAGAGAGTGCGTGCATTGCGTTGAAGCCACCTACGCCACAGGGCCAGATAGCTGCTTCTGCGCCACCTGTTACCATAGCGTCGGCCTTACCGAGGCGGATGAGGTTGAAAGCATCGGCCAGTGCATTCGTGGAAGAAGCACAAGCTGAAGTAGTGGTGTAGTTAGGACCATGGAAACCGTACTGGATAGAGATCTGACCAGCTGCGATGTCGGCAATCATCTTCGGGATGAAGAAGGGATTAAACTTAGGACCGTTCTCCTGGTGCTGTGCCCAGTAGCCCACTTCTTCCTCGAAAGTCTTGATACCACCGATGCCTACGCCATAGATGACGCCTAC